>Ga0209168_10000942_pt1 | contig 25005 bp, 20 predicted proteins | sample Coa_R1_FD_187156 | JGI IMG/M metagenome (GOLD analysis project Ga0209168, IMG submission 187156) | Surface soil microbial communities from Centralia Pennsylvania, which are recovering from an underground coalmine fire - Coalmine... | ecosystem: Environmental > Terrestrial > Soil > Unclassified ...
CTTGGTGCCGGTCAGGCCCAGGTCGTCGCGCAAAACATACAGCAGCGGCTTCCCCGGCTCAACTTCTGCGTGCTGCTCCGTGCCATTAACGAGAAGGGTGAAAGCCATTTCGCCTGCGCATCAGCCGCGCAACACGAAATTATAGACGCACTTCAGCTTGGTTTCATCCGGGGGAAGGCTTCAATGTCAAACTTGAATCAAGCCGCGCTTTCGTCTTCGTCCGGATCAGGTATTGAGGACGGAGGATCGCTTGCCGGAAAGCTGTCTTCAATAGTTTTGTCCAGGCTTTCCTGTTCCTCTCGGGTGGGTGGGTTTGTCGCGGGCTGCGGCTCTTCTGCACCTTTGGGATCTCCGTGCGGAAACTTCGGCATATGGGCTTCCCCTTAGTTTAGATTTCAATTCTTTGAGATGACGGAAGGCCGGCCTCCGTTAATAAAAATAAGGAGGGCACGAAGCCAGACAGAAACTTAGCTTTTTGCTTCAGTGCTTGGCGCTGAAGCGGGCGCCGCGGTCGCAGTGGGCGCCACTGGCGACTCCTTCATGCTGTCTTTTAGCGCGCGAAAGCCTTCGCCAATACCCTTGCCCAATTCCGGCAACTTCTTGGGCCCGAAGATGATCAAGGCAATCAAGAAGATCACCAGCAAATGCATGGGTTGAAACAAGCCTTCCATGGGAAACCTCCGCCAAGTCTGCTACAGCTAAGACGTTACTGAACCACAACCGTGTCGTCAAATGGATGCGTCGGCCTCAGATCGCAACTCTATCTGTACCTTTTCCTGCAATAGCTATTACCTCCGTGACCTAGCCCAGATTACCTTCAGCTTCTATCTTCTTGACAGCGTTTAGGTTCCGGCACACCGGCCGGCCTTCGGAGTTTCAGTGGGCAGCAAAATACTCGTCTTATTCAGCCTGATCTTCGTCGCAGTCCCCGCGTCATTCGCGAATAATGTAGAGCCGGTAGACTGCGCGCAGTTGCTGGGCTGGCTAGCCGGGGACGCGTCCACTTACAGTTTAATAAAGGCAGTTAAGGATCGAGGGTCGGCTGTAACTCTCACCCCACGCACGGAAGGCGTACTTCGTGCCGCAGGCGCTAAAAAGGATTTGCTATCTGAGCTACGCCATTCGCAAGCGGCTTCCAGCAAGAATGCCTGCCCGGCATCTCTTGCCCAAGCCGCGGCGGCTTCGCACAACAAACAATTCGATGTCGCTGAATCCGGTATCGCTGGACTGCTCGAAGGCGATACGCACAACAGCGCCCTGCATTTTGCCTTGGGGTACATCGCCCAGCAGCGCGGTCACTGGGATGAGGCCTTCGACGAGTACAGCTCTTCTAAGGAATCCGATCCGAATTTTCCCGAAGTCCACAACCGCCTGGCATTAGTTTTCTATCAGGACGATGACGGCGATGACGCTATTGGCGAGGCCCGCACTGCGCTCAGCATGGATTTTGACGACGCGGAAGCCTATCGCATGCTGGCCCTGGGTCACTATTCCAACGAGCAGTACAGCGCGGCGATGAATGCATTCAAAGAGGCCCTTTCGCGCGATCCTGAGAACGCGGACCTTTATTACGAAATGGGATTAGTCGCACGTGATCAGGGCTCACCCGACGCCGCGGTCAGCTTTTTTCGAAAATCCCTGCAGTTGAATGCAGACCTCTGGCAGGCCCATAGCAGCCTGGGCGCCTTGCTCGGCAAGGATAAGCACTTCGACGAAGGTATTGCTGAACTCAATAAAGCGAAGGCGCTTGCGCCATCTGAACCGTCGATCCGCGAAAACCTGGCCAGCATTTATTTCGCGAAGGGCGAATATGACACTGCGATTGCCGAATATCACGAACTTTTCCGGATGAATCCCTCATGGAAGCACGGGCACGAGTCGCTCGCCCGGGCTTACATGGCGAAGAACGAATACACGCCGGCGATTGCGGAACTGAAACTTGCGGTTGAGCAAAATCCTAACAGCGCGCCGGAACATCGCGCGTTAGGCCAGTTGCTGCTGGCGGCAGATCACCAGGCCGAAGCCATCCGCGAGCTGCGCGCTTCGGTTGAGCTGGACCCTGATTCCGGGACCGCGCACTATTTTCTTGGCACCGGATTACTGGAAGTGAACCAGCTTCCGGCCGCGTTGATCGAATTCCGCGAAGCGGTTCGGCTGGAACCATCGGCGGAGCATCACTATGCGCTGGCCGCTTGCCTCATGAACATGGGCCAGGACCGCGAAGCCCTGGCGGAGATACAAACTGCCAGCCGGTTAGATCCTGCGAAGCAGCTTTATCATGCACGCGAAGAAGAACTGATTCGGCTTATGCGTTCGGGAAATCCGCAATAATTTTTTGAAGCTTCAACCTTGGTCAGAGGGTTACCTATGAGTAGCTTGGATTCCACAAAGGATTCGGGACGCGGGCAGGCGACAGCGGCAGCTCCGGCACGGCAGGTTGATCAATTCAAAACCGGCGGTTTCGGACCCAAGCCAACTGGATATGGATTGCCATGCGCCAATTGCAAGACATATTTCGCAGCCGATCTTCCGGCCTGTCCGGTATGCAAAGGTAAGCAGCGCGTTTCCGCCACCGAGCCTTTGACCACGGTCACTCCGGCTGAACAGCTGCCTGATCCTAAGCAAATCGAAGAAGAGCGCGAGCGATTCCTTCGCGACTTCAACTCGCAGGTCGTGGCCAACCCGTTGCCGCCGGACTCGCCAACTCCGGCCATGCATTGCGAACGTCGCGAGAAGCACCCCAATTCACCCGCCGCCGCCAATATCTGCCAGAGCTGTTATGACGAATTGCAGGAGCGCGTCGACGTACTCGAAGCCGCCATGCACATGGATATTCGCGAGGCCTCGCAAATTGTTTACGACGCCGTCTGGGCGGACACCTCCGACCCAAGCAAGACTTATCAGAACGCCGCGCAAGCCTTGCTGATCGAGCTGCGCCGCCGTTCGGCCATCACTCAAGTCTTTGGGCAGTTGCAACCGCCTATCAACTAGATAGCGGTGGATATCAGCGCTTGGGCGGAAACTTCTCTGTGCTCAAGCTTCCAGCACCTTCTCTGACCGTGACCAGCTGATTGGCCGGCAAATCTTTCAACGTATCCACCTGCCCGCTAGGCCAGTGAATATCGAGAACATCAACTTTCTGCGCCTTACCTAAGCCGAAGTGAATTCTCAGATCGCTTTGCGAAAAATAGCCGCCGCCACTGCGGACTTCATCAATCTGGCGGTGCGGCTTGCTCTCGTCGGGAAAAGTCGCAGTGCAACTCACGCGTGCGCCAATTCCGCTACGGTTCGACTTCGTGCCAATCAGCTTGACTTTGATCCAATTATTCCCTGAAGCCGAATCGCAACGCAGTAATTGCGGCAGGCCATTGACCGTGTTCACCACCACGTCAATGTCGCCGTCATTATCGAAGTCGCCGAAAGCGCATCCCCGCGCCGCAACTGCCGCGGTAATTCCCGGTCCGGCAAGTTCCGTCACTTCTTCGAAGCGGCCGTTTCTCAAATTTCGATACAGCAGCTTGTGCTGCGCGTATCCAGCTTCGGTTTTGAGTTGCTCGACTTCAGGATAGACGTGGCCATTGCAAATCAAAATGTCTGCCCACCCATCGTTGTCGAAGTCGAAGAAGCCGCATCCCCATCCCAGATATTGTGTGTGCGCGCCAAGTCCAGCGGCGAAGGTTGTATCTTCAAAATTAGCGCCGCCTACATTGCGATAGAGCGATGGCGTGTCGCCGGCGAAATTTGTTTTAACGATATCGAGATTGCCGTCAAGATCATAATCCGCAGCCGAGACTCCCATTCCCGCCTGCGGCTTGCCGTCGGGACTGAGTGCGCATCCGGCTTCTATCGCGATGTCCTCGAACTTGCCATCTTTTTTGTTGTGATAAAGCGCACTCGGCGCAGAATCGTTGGCTACGTAAATGTCCGGCCAGCCGTCATTGTCAAAATCACCAGTCAATACTCCGAGGCCATAAGTCCCATTCGCGCTTAAAATCCCGCTCGATTCCGACACATCGGTGAATGTCCCGTCACCATTGTTGTGAAACAAAATATTCTTGCCACCCTTCAATCCCGGCGGTCCGCACGCCACCATCACTCCCTTGTAAAGGCAGGGCCCGGATTCAGGCACCGGCGCGGTCGCGAGATCGAGGTCGATGTAGTTGGCGACAAATAAATCCAGCTTGCCGTCGCGGTCGTAATCAACGAATGCGCAACCTGTGTTCCAGCGCTTTCCGTTGCCGCCAACTCCGGCTTTGTCGGTAACGTCGGTGAACGTGCCGTCGCCATTGTTGTGGTACAAAACATTTTTGCCGAAGTAGCTGACGAAAAGATCGTCGTGGCCATCGTTGTCGTAGTCACCGATGCAAACCCCTTGTCCCCAGCCGTGATGAACAAGTCCGGCCTTCACGGTCACATCGGTGAAAGTTCCGTCACGATTGTTTTTAAAAAGATGCGAGGTCGGCTCCTCGCCGGACTGAAATCCTTCGAGGCGCCAGCCGTTGACCAGAAAAATATCCAGCCAGCCGTCAGTGTCATAGTCATAAAACGCAACCCCGCAGCCGGTGGTCTCGAGCAAGTATTTGTTCTTGTGCTCGCCGCCATAGATTGTCTTTGCATTGAGTCCGGCGGTGCGGCCGATGTCGACGAAGGTTGCACCGATTGAGTTATTCGATTTGGCTGGAGTTTGCGCTTCGGCCAGCAATGGCGGAATCGCTCGCGCCAGCCCGAGAACATCGCTTAAAGAAAGCACCAGCGCGGAGCGACTGAGGGACCTGAGAAACGTCCGGCGTGAAGAGGACAAAAGAGAGATTACCTTCCCGGGTTTGGCGCTTGCTACTATCCGCCGCTACTTTTATAGTGAACGGCTTCCCGCTTATGCAAGTTTACTGCGCGGTCAGACCTATGCAGAAGATCAGGCTTCATCTGCGCTGCAAGATTCATTGTGTTGCTTTAGTCCTGATCATGGCATCCTTCGTTCCGTGTGCGGCTCAGTCGCGCGATCTGGAGCTTTCCCGTACTGACCGACCTTGGGAATTTTTCTCTGCGACCGGAACTCGCGCCGGACTTTTCGGCAACGAGAGCGGCAATCTGGAAGCATGGGTTTATCCGCTTAAAATTTTCCGCGACTTCCATCTACATTTTTTGACTGACGGCCCGAGCCTGCCTGCGGAATCACTGGTGCGCACCGTCATCGTGCGGCCTGAGTCGAGCACCATTATTTATACCGGTGACACTTTTTCGGTGACGGAAACTTTGTTTGTTCCGGTCCACGAATCGGGAGCGGTGATCACCTTTGAAGTTCAAACCGAGCATCCGCTCGAGATCGAAGCCGTGTTCCAGCGTGACTTTCAACTGGAGTGGCCGGCGGCTCTGGGAGGGACATACATTACCTGGGACCAGAATCTACACGCGTTTTATTTGGGCGAAGAGCAGCGAAAATATTCGGCGCTGGTGGGATCTCCAACTGCCGATTTATCCAGCCTGGAATACCAGACGAACTATTCGCAGTCGGAAGAGAACGCCATCCGGTTGGGCGCCACCCAAAAAGGAAAAGAGACAAAGATCATCGCGATCGCAGCGTCAGTAAATGGCCGACCCGAAGCCGAGAGCACCTATAAACGTCTGCTCAGCGATTATGTTGCCCTGGAAAAAGATTCCGCGAAATATTACGACGACTATCTAGCGCGCACGGTCAGCGTTGAATTGCCGGATCGGCAGCTGCAGCAAGCTTACGACTGGGCGCGAGTCAGCGTCATTCAGGGATTGGTTACCAATCCTTATCTCGGAACCGGGCTGGTTGCCGGATATCGCACCTCGGGAACCAGCCAGAGGCCCGGCTTCGCCTGGTTTTTCGGTCGCGACTCTTTCTGGACGGCACAAGCGCTCGACGTCGAAGGCGATTTCGCCATTACGCGAACTGCGCTGGAGTTCATTTCGAAATTTCAGCGCGCCGACGGAAAAATTCCCCACGAGATTTCACAAGGCGCAAATTTCGTGAACTGGTTCACAGATTATCCATATGCATAAGCGTCAGCTGATGCGACCCCGCTCTATATCATCGCTGCCGATGATTATGTCACCGAAAGCGGAGATGTAGCATTCGTTCACGAAAAATGGGACAGCTTGTGGAAGGCCTACCAATTTCTGCGCTCGACTTACGATTCCCAAGGCCTGCCGCAAAATTTTGGCTTCGGACACGGCTGGGTCGAGGGTGGGCCGCTGCTCCCGGTAAAAACTGAGCTCTACCAGAGTGGACTCGGCGCACAGGCGTTATCGGCGCTTTCAAGTCTTGCGCGCTCCGCTGGAAAGGATGATGTCAGCAAACAGCTTGCAGACGATTTCACGCACCAGAAGCAATTGGTGAACCAGGCATTCTGGTCGCAAGATTCCGGCACTTATGCGTTTGCGCTGGATAAGAACAATCAGAAAGTGATCGAGCCCAGCGTGCTCGCCACTGTGCCAATGTGGTTCGGACTTTTGGACCAGCAGAAAGCAAGCTCGATGCTGGATCAGCTTTCAAGTCCGGACCACGAAACTGACTGGGGTATGCGAATCATTTCCGACCGCGCATCTCGCTATGATGCCGGCGGTTATCACTACGGATCGGTGTGGCCGCTATTCACGGGATGGGCGTCGGTTGGCGAATACCGCTACCACCACGCGTTTTCCGCGTATTCGAATTTGCGGTCGAATTCGCTGCTTGCGCTTGACGGTTCACTCGGGCATGTCGCCGAGGTGCTCTCCGGCGATTATTACCAGCCGCTCTCAACCAATTCCCCGCACCAGATCTGGTCGGCTGCCATGGTCATCAGCCCCCTGTTGCGCGGTCTTTTTGGATTGCAGACCAATGCGGCGCAACACAAAGTTGTTCTCGCGCCGCATGTTCCCGCGGACTGGACGAGGTTTGCAATTCACAATGTCCGCGCGGGAGATGCGACCCTTGACTTTGCTTACAGAAAAACTGGGGAAGAAATTGAACTCACTATCGAAAGCTCAGCCGACGCGTCGCTTGAGTTTTCTCCTGCGGCGAGTCCCCGCGCTCGAATGCTTGGAGCAGAGATCAATGGCAGCCGCGTGCCGCATCAGATCTCGAAGAGCGACATGGATCAGCACGTCGTGGTGCGCGCAAACATTTCCAAAGGAAAGAACATTCTTCGCATCCGGATGAAGAGCGACTTTGGAATCAGCTACGCCAACTCTCTGCCGCCGCTGGGTAGTTCCAGTCTTGGCCTGCGCTTGATTTCAGATTCTTGGTCAATGTCAGGTGATGAGGAATCGCTGGAATTTGCAGGGGCCGCGGGTAGGCGTTACGAGTTGGTGGTTTGGAACGCTGGACAAATCGCGTCCGTAGATGGCGCGGAAATCAGGAATGGAGAGCTCGTGGTATCAATACCGGAGAATTCTTCCGAGACTTATCCGCATCAGAAAGTCGCAGTTCGCTTCACTGCGGCTCATTAGGGACTCAGGGCCTAAAGCCCATCTTCAGATTGCGGTTTTCGGCACGGCTGAAGCCGTGCCCTCCCGAACTTGCGTCCAAAAACAATCTACAGGAAGAACTCACTTTGGCGGGTGCGTCATCTCCATGGCCCAGATCGCCGCCGGCCGCATGTACATCGAGGCGCGATAGTGCCCAGTCTTGTCCCAAGCCTCGGGTGTTCGGAACCAGTAGCCTTCGGTTTCGTAAGTGGTGTGGTAAACGCCCCACGCTGTCTTGTAGGCTTCGTCTTTTAATCCCTCGGTGAGCATGAGCGCGGCTGCGGCAAAAGTTGTTCCGGTCCAGACCTCCTGCACCTGTTCGTTGGTCGTAACCAGCGATCCATCAGGGGACATTCCGTTGACCGCGCCCAAATTTCCGTCTTCGAATTTCATTACGTTGAAGTCGTAAATCTTCTTGGCCGCTTTTAGCTGCATGTCATGCGGCACCAGATCGCCGAGGCCGGTGATATTTGCATACCATTGGCCAGCGAGTTGATCGGTCTGAATATCATCGCGATATTCACTCTGCGTGTCATAGCGGAAATAATCGCCGGTCCATAGCTTGTCGATATAAGTTTTCTGGCCCTTAGTGAACCAGTCGTGATATTTCGTCGCCGCCGCGTTGTTCCCCAAAGCTTTCCCGATTTCTTCGGCCGCACGAAGCGCTGCCAGCCATAACCCGCCGCAATAGGCGCTATCGCCCTGCACGATCCATTCGTCGTAGGTCTGGTCGGGATAGTTGTCGCCCTGCGGCAATCCATCTCCCGTTCGATCGTATTGACGAAGGTGCTCCACCGCCTCCTGCACTGCCGGCCAGGTGTATCGCAGGAACGCAACGTCTTTCTTCCCGGTGAAAACGTAATCGCGATAAATCATCAGCACGAATTTGCTGTTCAGGTCTTTCCAGTCATTGGTGTTTTGCCAACTGAATGCGTTCGGCAGCTTGAATGGATCTTCCTCCGGAACTCCCAAATCGTGCGGCACCGCGCCCTTCGCCTTGCGCAGCCGGAGTTGCAGCGATTGCGTATGCTGCGACTTCCAGACCCACGCGTATTTATCCGTCAAGTCTTGGGGGACGTCGTCAGCGAACGACTTTAATTCCTGCTTATCCAAATCAGGCCAGAACTTGATCAGGGGCATGGATCCGTAAAAACTTACATCAAGCGTCCCGTAGAAGGGATAATCGAAACACTCCATGAAAGTAAAATCTTCTGGATTTTTCGCCGTAGCTCCAACCGGCCTGCCCCAGAACGAACCGCCATCGGTCAGGATGTAAAGCTCATTGAACAGCTCGCCGCGATACCACAGCGGTTTACTTTCATCGTTCACATATGGCGCTTGCCAGTCATCAATTTCGTTGCTCCACAGCATGGCGCTCTGCAATCCATCTTTGGCGATCTTCCACGCGTTCGTTCCGGTGGTCCCATAAAAATTGGTGTAATGCCGAAACCACTTGCGCCCGGCGCCAAATTCCACAACCGGCATGTCCCAGGCAATGGTCATCGGCACTACTCGTTTTTCTCCCGGCTGCAAGGTGAAACGCACCGCAATCGCCGCCGCCAGTGGCTCTCCACTGCTCACCCAGGTGAGGTTGTCGTTCGCCAGGCGACCGTCTTTCGAAAAAGCGTTCCACACCTGGTCCCCAGCCTCTGGAGAAAACGTAGTCTGATATGTGATATCGACCCCGGGAGATTGAACTGAGGCGATCGCCCACTGCCCATCCCAATCGGCCTCAGAATTCTTTGGTCGAACTCGATCGAAAACGATTCCCTTGACGTGCCCGCCGATGGCACTCTCATCCATGAAGCGGTTGTGATTTCCGGTGTTGATGGCTCCATCCAGGTCGTGCCGGAAGTCGCGGAACCAGCCTTGCATGTTTGCCCACGAGAGCAGCACTGAAACGGTTACCGGCTTGTCAGTGGGGTTCTCAGCGTGCCAGCGATACACTGCTACCGGATAGCTGCTCTCGCGGTAATTGTCGGGCAGAACGGGAGAGAATTGCTCGAGCACGACGTGAGCGGGGAATTTTTCCCACTTGTAGTCGTACCATGACTTCGGATAAAGCGCGTAATAGTCGCCCGCTCCGACGGGATAGTCCCACTTCCACGATTTCAGTTCTCCATTTTCTGGATGTCCGGCAGTCAGTACTTGCGCTACGCTGTCGCTGCCCTCGGATTTCTGATACATGGCAAATTGGTTCGCCCAGACCGTCTGATATTTGTGCACTCCGGCCTTGATGTGCCAACGTGCAAAGTCGCCGCGGTAGGTTCGTGAAAATGTGCCGGAGCCGAAACCCCCGACGGGCGCACCCTGCCAATAACCGTCATCGATCATCTGGGTTGGGGCAAGGGCTGGTTTTCGTCCGCCAGCATTTTCCAGCGGCTGTCCTATGCCGCGTTTCCAGGCCGCTTTCGGAATGTTGTCTCCGGCGAAAACTGAAACCGTAGAAGCGATTAAAAAAAACAATCCTGCGAACACCAAACGGGCTGAAATTTTCACCGAGTCCTCCGACTACGTCGTCCCGAATTTTGTGAGAAAAACGATATTCTACAATCGGAAAACTAGAATACTACTTCGACCACGGGAACGTCGCCGAATTTGCTACCGGTATCCAGCGCTTTTGGTATGAGAAAATACGCATCTTCGCTCTGAGTTATTCCGCAGGCACGCACTATAATCGATTTACCCCATCGTGATTCGGACCGTCTTGCTCCTGCTCGTTCTTCCCGCTGCCGACCTCTGGGCTCAACTGCCGCAGTTTAAAGAAGTCTCGCGCGACGTAGGCCTGACCGTTCCTCACATTTCTACCGCTGACAAGCAGTACATCGTTGAATCCATGAGTGGCGGGGTAGGACTGATCGATTGCGATAACGATGGCAAGCTCGACATTATTGTCGCCAATGGCTCGACCATCGATCACTTTCGCCAGGGCGGCGATCCAATGATCACGCTCTATCACCAGGACGCCGATTTCAAATTTTCCAACATTACGCAATCCGCTGGACTCACTCGCAAAGGCTGGGGCATGGGGGTTGCCGTAGCCGATTACGACAACGATGGCCTGCCCGATATCTACGTGACTGGATACGGTGGTAACGCGCTTTATCACAATCTGGGCAACTGCAAATTCGAAGACGTGACCGACAAAGCCGGAGTGGCAGCCGAAGGTTTCAGCACCGGAGCAGCGTGGGCTGACTATGACCGCGATGGACGTGTTGATCTGTTCGTTTCCCGTTACGTGCACTTCGACATTAACAAACTTCCGACATTTGGCAGTGACGAGAAGACTTGCCGCTTCAAGGGAATCCGCGTGCAATGCGGACCCTGGGGAATGCAGGGTGAGAGCGATCTGCTGTTTCACAATCGTGGTGATGGAACATTCGAAGAGGTCTCAAAAAAAGCCCGGGTCAACGATCCCGACCGCTATTACGGACTTGGCGTCGAATGGGGAGACTACGACGATGATGGCTGGCCTGACTTATACGTGGCCAATGATTCCGGCCCGAATTATCTCTACCACAATAAACACGACGGCACCTTCGAAGACGTGAGCATGCTAGCTGGAGCGGCAGTGAGCAGTGACGGCCTGCAGCAAGGCTCGATGGGCGTGGATTGGGGCGACTACTTGCGCGACGGGCGCATGGGAATGTTCGTTACCAATTTCACGGAGCAGCCGGATACGCTCTATCGCAACCTGGGCAAAGGCGAATTCAGTGACGTCACCTGGCCTGCAAAACTGGCGCAACCTACGTACATGAATGTGGGGTGGGGGACGGGATTCGTTGATTTTGTGAATTCTGGCTTGCTGGATATTTTCATCGCTAATGGGCACGTCTATCCGCAGATGGACCAGATCGTCGGCGCGGCGCGCTATGCGGAGCCGATGCAGCTTTTCCGCAACAAACGCGACGGAACGTTCGATGACATATCAAGTGTACTTTCCGGAATTGCTGACGCTTCCCGCCGAGGAGCGGCATTTGGCGATCTGAACAATGACGGCAACGTTGACGTAGTGGTCCTCGACATGGATGGGCCGCCACAACTTCTATTGAACGTGAGTGCGAACGGCAATCATCGCGTGCTATTCAAGCTGGTCGGCACAAAGAGCAACAAGATGGGGATTGGCGCAAAGCTTGTTGTCATTTCAGGCAAGATCACTCAGACCGGGGAAGTTCGAGCCGGTGGAAGTTATTTGTCAAGCAATGACCCGCGTCTGCACTTCGGGCTTGGCGCCGACGATCGCATGTCGCAAGTTGAAATTCGATGGCCGATGGGCGAAAAAGAAATTTTGAAAGACGTTCCGGCGGATTTCATTTACACCATCACTGAAGGCAAAGGCATCACTGACAAGCAGGCATTGCACCGGTGAAAGCCTTCCTGAACCTTCGTCCACTTCATGGTTATAGTTTTGAAAAGCAGCAGAAATGCTGATCTGCATTCGCTTGCGGTTAAAAGCTTTAGAATTCCGATGAATGTCTTTGGAATTCCACATCAACAAATCGCGCGAGGCCGCGCGAAGGGCCACGCTGCATACTCTTCACGGCGAAGTTGATACTCCCGTGTTCATGCCGGTCGGCACCGCCGCGACAGTCAAAGGCATCCCGCAGGATTTGCTTGAGCAACTCGACGTTCAGATCCTCTTAGGGAACACATATCACCTTTATCTACGCCCCGGCATCGACCAGATTCGCAAGCTAGGCGGATTGCACCGCTTTATGTCATGGCCGCGTGCCATCCTTACCGACTCCGGCGGATTTCAAGTTTTCAGCCTCAGCGATCTAACAAAGGTTACGGAAGAAGGTGTGACCTTTCGCTCTCACCTCGACGGCTCATCGCACTTTCTCTCTCCCGAAACTGCCATAGAAGCGCAAATTGGTCTGGGTGCGGACATCATGATGGCGTTCGATGAATGCACCGAATATCCAGCCGAAGCGTCCCGCATTCGCGACTCCATGGAGATGACGCTGCGATGGGCGCAGCGCAGCAAAAACTATTTTGTCGAGCATAGGCATGAAGTCCCATGGGAGAGCCGTCAGCCATCGGCCGTTAGCCGTCAGGAAAACCAGGTTGATGTAGGCGCGGGCGTCCACGCCCGGGCAGGCGAACTGCGCTCGCCTGACAATGCGGAGCCAAGCTGGGCCGGACAGCCGAGGGCGGCTGTCCCCACGCAACCTGTCGGGGCGGCTGTCCCCACGCAACCTGGCGCGACCCAGGCTGTCTTCGGCATCATCCAGGGCGGGATGGACCGCGCGCTCCGCAAAGAATCCGCCGAACGCACCCTCGAAATCGGATTTGATGGATACGCCATTGGCGGGCTCAGCGTCGGCGAGCCACGCGGCCTCACTCGCGAAATAGTCGAATCGACCATCGAGCATCTTCCCAAGGACAAGCCGCGCTATCTCATGGGCGTGGGCACTCCCGAAGAAATCGTCGAATACGCGGATCTCGGCATCGACATGATGGATTGCGTCCTCCCCACCCGCGCTGCTCGCCACGGACTGCTATTTACTTCAGAAGGAAAAGTTTCCATCAAGCAGGCGAAATACGCGGGCGACGATAACCCTCTCGACCCAAACTGCTCCTGTCAAGTTTGCCGCCGCTATTCTCGCGCCTACTTGCGTCATCTATATGCGTCGAATGAAGTCCTGTCGCAAGTCCTGAATACCATCCACAATTTGACTTACTACCTTGACACTATGCGAAGCGTCCGGCATTCTATTTGACTTGGGACTGTGCTGGTTTCTTCTTGCTCGGAAGCCGAAGGGCGTCCTGGTTTCCTGAGAAGCCTCCTTATATGATTTGCGCGGTTTTTTTTTGCGGGTTCTGTGCATCGGAGCGCAAAAGATTCGCAATTTGAGAGAATGAAGAAGGACTGTCCCAGCATATTCAGTGAAGGCGTCCGGTTCTAATTCAGCAACATCCGCCAGCGGCATTTAAAATGTTCACATACGGTTTATCAATGCTTGCACTGCAGTCGGGTGGCACCCCCAGTTGGATCGGGATCGCCCCCCTCATTTTTATTTTCGCAATTTTCTATTTCGTCCTGATCATGCCCCAGCAGCGGCGCCAGAAAAAATGGCAGGCCATGCTCGGGGAACTCAAGACCGGAGACAAAGTCACGACCTCGGGCGGCCTACGCGGCACCATCGTCGCATTAAGGGATGATTCGGTGCATCTCCGCGTCCCACCCGACAACCTGCGCTTGGAAGTGAGCCGGGCATCGATTTCGGCCGTCACCACGCCGGATGAACCGGCCACCAAGTGAAGAGAGGCAAGGTTTCTGAAGTTCAGGCTTGCATTCGCTGCAAACGGTTTAGAAGATTTCGAAACCTTGAAATCTCGAAACTGTTTTTTCGGAGTCGTTGATTTTTTATGAATAAGAATCTGGGTGTGAAACTCATCGTCATCATCGGTGTACTGCTGTTATTCGTCTACGGAATCTTCGGAATTCCGAGCGGTCTCTCCGGTAGCGCGCTCGTGTCATCCCTGCAGAACCGCATTTCTCTGGGATTGGATCTCAAGGGCGGCACACACCTCATTTTGCAGGTGCAGGTGAATGACGCTGTAAACATCGACACTGACAACGCAATCCAGACCCTGAAATCTGGGATGCGCAATGCCAAGATCAACTACACCGACATCAGCAAGCCCGACCCGGCTAATCGTCCTGACCAGATTGTTTTAAAGGGTGTGCCGCCCGAATCCAGTTCTGACCTCCGCACCATCGTCCAGGACCGTCTCCCCGAATACGATCTCACTTCAGGCGCGAACAATACCTATACGGTCACGATGAAACCGACCAATCTGACCGACCTGAAAAACCGCGCGGTCCAGCAGGCGATCGAGACCATTCGCAACCGCATTGACCAGTTGGGCGTGAGCGAACCCATGATCGAAGAACACGGAGTGGGTGATTATCAGATTTTGGTCCAGTTGCCCGGCATTGACGACCCCGCGCGCGTCAAGCAGGTCATGCAGTCGACCGCAATGCTCGAAATCCGCCAGGTGATGGGCGGCCCATACCCAAGCCAGGAAGCAGCACTGCAGGACAAAGGCGGTGTCATGCCCGAGGATTCAATGCTGATGCCCGGAAAAACCGCTCCAGACGGCAGCCAGACCTGGTACTTCGTCTCCCGCATTCCTGCCGTGACCGGCAAAGACTTGCGCGGCGCCGAGCCGTCGCGCGACCAGAACGGGCAACCGGCAGTAGGTTTCACGCTTACCGCCGAGGGTGGACGCAAGTTTTTCGCCTTCACCTCCGCTCACGTGAAAGACCTCCTGGGCGTGGTCTTGGACGGCAAGGTCCAAAGTGTTGCTACTATCAATGAGCCTATTCACGATCAGGGAATTATTTCCGGCCGCTTCACCGATCAGGAAGTAAAAGATCAGGCCATGATCCTGCGTTCGGGCGCTCTTCCTGCGGGCATCAAGTACCTTGAAGAGCGGACGGTTGGACCATCCTTGGGCACAGATTCGATTCGCGCCGGCGTTCGCGCCGCCGTAATCGGCATGTCTGCAGTCCTGGTCTTCATGCTTATTTATTACCGCGCCGCCGGAATCAATGCCGATGTCGCGCTGATTCTAAATCTTGTGATCCTGCTTGGATTTCTGGGATTCACCGGCGCCACCCTGACCTTGCCGGGGATTGCAGGTGTGATTCTTACCGTTGGCATGGGCGTTGACTCTAATGTGCTGATCTTCGAGCGTATTAGAGAAGAACTCCGCAACGGTAAAACTCCGCCCTCTGCGGTTGAGCAAGGGTTTGGCCATGCCTGGATCACCATTGTGGATACTCACGTGACCACAATCGTTTCGGCGGTCATTTTGTTTCTGTTCGGCAGCGGCCCGGTGAAGGGCTTTGCCGTGACGCTCAGTTTCGGTTTGTTTGCTAACTTATTTACCGCCGTCTTTGTTTCACGAGTAATTTTTGACTGGGTGTTGAGCCGGAAGCGTGTCGGCGAAGCGCTGAGTATTTAGATCGCTTATTAAGACAGGTTATTTAGACAGGCTATGTGGGGACGGGCGCCCTCGCCCGTCCAGTCGAGCGCAGCTCGACATTTCATGCGCCAAATAAGCTGCTCGGCTTCGCCGAGCAGGGCGGGTGAGGGCACCCGCCCCACATGGACAAAGAAGGGTTCTAAAGCGTGGAATTTTTTCGTAATCCGAATATTAACTTTCTTAGCAAGAAATGGTACTTCATTGCCTTCTCGCTGGTTTTCAGCGTGGCGGGACTCGCATCCATGGGGCACCGTTGGGCGACCACCGGACATCCTCTGCCTCTCGGCATTGATTTCCGCGGCGGTACCCTGGTCTATGTGAAGTATTCGCATACCCCGGACGATAATGCGGTGCGCGCCCAAATGGATCGTGCCGGGCTGCACAATGTTCGCATCCAGCGTTTCGGCACTGTTGCCAGTAACGAGATTTTGATCGACCTTCCGTTGCAGGAAACCAGTGAACAGGCTCTCGATCGGGGCAAAAATCAAATCATCAACGCCCTGCAGACAAACGTTCCCTCCGGCAAGCCCGACCTGAACAACACCAGTGCACTGTCGCTATCCGCGTACTTAATGCAAAAGGACCCTCTTCATCTTGGCACTGACGCCCAACAGCGCTACTCGAAAATTGCCCAGGATATCGTCAATTACCGCGACAAGACCAAAGGCGGCGTACTCTCCAGCTTTGACGAATTAAAGGGAGTTGCTGAACCAGCCGTGCTGGCCTCAATTCAGCAGGATTTCTTTTTGTCCGATTTCGGTGTCTATCAGGTAGAGATCGTTGGTCCTCAGGTAGGTGCTCAATTGCGTAAGCAGGCCCTACTGGCAACCCTGTATTCATTGGCGGGAATGCTCGTATATCTTGCCTTCCGCTTTGAATTTATTTATGGTGTCGCCGCTGTGATCACCGTTTTTCACGATACCATCATCACCCTTGGCGCCTTCTCGCTAACTGATAAGCCCATATCTCTCACCGTAATAGCGGCCATCCTGACCCTGATCGGCTACTCTAACAATGACACCATCGTCGTCTTCGACCGCATTCGCGAGAACCTTAAGCTGATGCGCCGCGAAAAACTGTCTGATGTCGTTAACCGCAGCATCAATCAAACTTTAAGTCGAACGGTCTTGACAGCTGGTTTAACATTTCTGACTGTGCTTGCTTTGTACCTTTTTGGGGGCGAAGTATTGCATGGGTTCTCCTTTGCTTTGGTGATCGGCATCTTAATCGGGACTTATTCGTCAATCGCCATTGCGGCCCCGATTCTGGTGGCCTATCAGGATTGGCGTTCAGGCCGTGACAAGCCCTCAGCCATGCTTCCTGCGGGTAGCGGTCGTCGTGAAAAAGTAAGAGCCAAGGCTTAGGCTCGGCCCTTCTAGTCACCAAGGCCGCAGCTCTCGTCAGCAGCTCTGTTTGACATATTTACGTCGTTCGCTCAGTTGGTTATGCGGCTCTGCTTTCCGGTCTTTTGGCCGGAAACAGCTCCGGGTATCGCAATCTTGGGGTCAGGCGGACGAAAGCTCTGCCGCGACAGTGCATCAAAAGCTCTCGAAGCTTGGGAGCAAATGCGCCAGGTCTGGTGTCTAAATCACCGTAGACCTGTGCTGGGAGAAAACTTTATGTTTGAGGATAGCCTGATCGAATCGGGCGGGAAGCTAAAAGACAAACGCAAAAGCGCGACGGCATTCTCTTTTATTTTGGAGGCCGTCATCATCGGAGTCATGGTCCTGATTCCCTTGATTTTCACTGAGGCGTTGCCGCACGCGCAATTAATGATGTCGCTGGTTGCTCCGCCTCCGCCTCCGCCCCCGCCCCCGCCGCCCGCGGCAGTTCATGTAGTGAAACAAGTTCAGACTGACATTGTGAATGGGCAGCTCCGCACCCCTACCAAGATTCCAAAGAAGGTCGAAATTATTAAGGAAGAGGAAGCCCCGCCGCCCTCGATGGGTGTAGTCGGTGGTGTTCCCGGCGGTGTCCCTGGCGGTCAGATGAATGGCGTGATCGGTGGAATTATCAGCAATGCTCCGATGGCTGTTCCCAAGGTCGCTACGCCGCAGCGTGTCCGCGTTTCGCAGGGCGTAACCCAAGGCATGGTGCTGCGCAAAGTCCAGCCCGTCTATCCCCCGCTGGCGCGTACCGCCCGCGTACAGGGAAGCGTCGTATTAGCTGCGATTATCGGCAAGGATGGCTCGATTCAGAACCTGCACGTGTTGAGTGGACATCCGCTGTTGCAGCAAGCCGCTCTCGATGCGGTGAAGCAGTGGAAATATCGTCCTTATATCTTGAACGGTGAGCCGGTCGAAGTTGACACGCAGGTGACGGTGAACTTCACCCTTTCCGGCGGATAGACGAACGGTCGTACTTAGACTGCGGAGATCGCCCACATTGCGGATGATCTTTTCGCGTCGAAATGATAGAGCAAGGTATTCGCTTCAATAATTGTAAGCATCTGAATTTGTGAAGGCTAAGATCCTGAGGAGGAGAAGCAACTCATGTTTGCAGCTCATGCAGCAACACACCTGGTAACGCATTTTTCAACCACCGCCACTTGGCTGCTTCAAGAGGCGGCCGCACCGCAATGGGACCCGATCTCTCTGTGGAAACAGATGGGATGGGTGGCCCGCGCCGTGGTCTTCATTCTGTTCATCATGTCAGGCTGGTCGTTCGGCGTGATGATCGACCGATGGATGGCGTTTAGCGCGGCCCGTAAGCAGTCGCGGGCTTTTGCTCCAGCAGTGGCAGGCGCACTGCGGGACGGCAAGATCGACGAAGCAATTAAGGTTGCGGAACGCAACAAGAAAAGCCATCTCGCGAAGGTTGTCACCGCTGGCCTGATGGAGTTCCGTGCTCATCAGGAAAGCGCTGATATTCCGGGTGAAACTATTGAAGCTTCCAAGCGCGCCCTGGAGCGCACTGAAGCCATCGTTCACGCCGAACTAAAACGCGGCTTGGGCGGCTTAGCCACCATTGGTTCAACCGCTCCCTTCGTCGGCCTCTTCGGCACCGTGATGGGCATTTTGAATGCCTTCAAGGGAATTGCCGCGGAGCACGCCACCGGTCTGGCTGCGGTCGCCGGCGGTATCGCTGAAGCTCTGGTCACCACCGCTTTCGGATTGCTGGTCGCAATCCCAGCCGTGATGATGTTTAACTACTTAACTGGGCGCGTGGAAGCCTTCGATGTGGAGATGGACAATTCATCGAGCGAACTGATCGATTACTTCCTGAAGCGCCGCGCAGTGCGGAGATAAGTTGTGGGGCGATGGGCGTCTCGCCCGTCGAACACGAACGAGAAGTTTGTGCCCCCATAGTTCATCATGAGTTGCTAAGGTCCGGCTGGAGCGAAAGCTCCCGCCGGGCCTGCCTCCGAACGCAATCGCGCTGAAGTAAGGACGGGAGAACAGTAATGGCACTTTCACTAAGAGACGAAGGGGCCAAGGTCAATTCCAACATCAACGTGACTCCCATGGTGGACGTCATGCTGGTGCTGCTGATCATCTTTATGGTGATCACGCCCATGTTGCAGAAGGGCGTCACCGTTGACCTTGCCAAAGTCAATAACCCACAGCAGATGCCGGACGCCGACAAGGAAGACGCGCTAATCGTCGCAGTCATGCGAAATGGCGACGTTTTCTTTGGCAACGACCGCATTCAACCCGATCAGTTGACCAACAAGATCAAAGATCGGATAGCCAACAAGGTCAACAAGACTGTTTACCTTCGCGCCGATGCGCGCGCCAAGTACAAATCTGTCGTCGAAGTGGTGGATAACGTCCGTTCTGCCGGAGTTGACGACCTTGGCCTGTTGACTGATCAGAAGAAACAGACCGCCACTCCGGGTTCGCCAACATCGCCAACCCCCGGCGCCAGCGGGTCTGAATAGATTTCGAGGGAGCTTCCTATGGCAATGTCACTGGGTGGTGGAAAAGGTGGGCCGAGCGCTGACATTAACGTCACGCCGCTCATCGATGTATTGCTGGTGCTGCTGATCATCTTCATGGTGATCACGCCGCTAACGCCAAAGGGACTGGACGCGCTTGTGCCGCAGCCCCCGCCGCCGAATCAGCCAAAAAATCAGCAGCCCGATCGCACGATCGTGGTTCAGGTCATCGACAAAGGTCCCGGCCAGACTCCAGGCGTTAAAATCAACCAGGATGACACCACCTGGAATGACTTGCAGACCCGGTTGACCGACATCTTCAAGACGCGCGCTGAAAAAGTAATGTTCGTGAAAGGTGATGACAACATCCCCTTCGCGGATGTCGCCAATGTCATCGACATTGCGCATGCTTCCGGCGTGGATAAAGTCGGTCTGATCACTGCCAAGATCGAAGCTGGCGGCTAATTTGCTCGTGTGGGGCGGGTGCCCTCACCCGCCCCGCGGAGCATTCGCCTTCTGAACGAGTGGTCCGATCCTACGCACACATCTCTCATTTGTGTTATCGTATGCGGCTGGAAATTGGCGCAGGTTTCTGCGAGGGAGAAAAACATTCATGAAGGTAATTTAAGAATTGTGGTGCTGTTGGCAGTGGCTGCGCTCGCACTATCAACCGCCGGCTGCGACAAGCTCCGTGCCCGCGATCAGCTCAACAAAGGCGTCGCATCTTATAAGAACGCCCGCTATGAGCAGGCTATTGAGCACTTTAAAAATGCCGTGGCCCTCGATCCCGCTCTTCTGAATGCCAAGCTGTATCTGGCCGCCGCCTATGTCGCGCAATACATCCCCGGCGTGGACTCGCCCGACAACCTCGCGAATGCCACTGGCGCCATCGACCAGTACAAAGCCGTCCTGGCGCAGGACCCGAAAAATGTCAACAGCATCAAGGGTATCGCAGGCCTCTCGTTGCAGATGAAGAAATTTGACGATGCGCGTTCTTACTACAAAAAAGCCATCGACCTCGATCAGAACGATCCCGAAGCTTATTACTCGATCGGCGTCATCGACTGGACCATGGCGTTCCAGCCTCGCATGGAAGAGCGCGCGAAACTGGGGCTGCGCCCTGACGAGCCGCTGAAAGACAAAAAAGTTTGCGCCAAGCTGCGTGCGGATGCTGAACCCATCATTCAGGACGGAATCGACAACTTGAACAAGGCCCTTTCGCTCCGTCAGGACTACGACGATGCCATGGCCTACATGAACCTGATCTATCGCGAGAAGGCCGACCGCGAATGCGATGAACCAGAACAGCGCGCCGCCGATCTGAAAACCGCCGACGATTGGGTGGACAAAGCCATGGCTGCAAAGAAAGCCAAGGCAGAAAAAGCAGCCAACAGCCCCCAAGGCATAACCGTCGACCAATCAAAATAGCTGTGATTTTTCCATGTAGCGACGGGCGTCCACGCCCGTCTTTTGGTCACTCGACTTTGCCAGTGACAAATAACGACCATGTAGCGACGGGCGTCCACGCCCGTCCAGCAGTGCTCACGGTCCCAACTCAATCCTGCACACTACAATATTTCGGCCAAATTTCCGCAGAGCCGGACAGCCGTATTTCCCCAACAGCTCCTGAAACTCCGGCTCCTGATCGACGATAAATCCCGCTTGGAACAACCACATCTCCCGTCCACGCGGAGGATTTGACTTGACCAAACTCTGCACTTGCATTGCAAACGTATCCGCCCGAAACACCCAAAGCCGCGGCAGCAAAGAAGCTGACTCATACGCCCCACATCGCGATACATAAAAATATGCCGTCAGCTGCCCCGCGTGAGTGATATCGGCCCCGCAAAGGTAATAGCTGAGCAGCAGGCTGCTTTCATAATCCGTAACCACAATCGATCCTGGAGTCGCGGAGTCGCGCAGATAAGCCACCGCTTGCTGCATGAGTTCTCTTTTCTGATTTTCCGGTCGAATGTACGCCCCTGCTGGGACTACGGTGAAGTTGCAGATCGCCAGCACAATCGCAATCGCCAATGGCCGCAACCACCAATGCCCCGTTCGCCATCGCATCGCCGCAAAAGCAATCGCCGGCATCGCAAAGATCGCCAGATAAGAATCGTGCCGTGTTCCGCCATACGGATAAGCTCCAGCCAAAGCCGCTCCGCAATTGATCACGAACGGCAGCAGCAAAAGAATCCCCAATTGTCGTCCGCTGGGCCGGCGCCCTCGGTCCCCGGAATCTCGACTCCGCAACAACATCACAATCCCGACAACAAACAGCAAAAGACCCAGCGCCGAAATCGCTCCCTCACTGAACAAGAAATGAAACAAACGCACATTCGCCCGTGCCAGGAATCCGAACACGGTTTCTTGTCCAGGATGAAACAGCGAACCTCGCAGATAGGACTGCGCTACATCCTGGGTCAGCGCACGATACCGAATGACCGAAATATGCGTCTTCCATAAAATCGCAGCAACCGCGCCGCAGCCCGCCTGAGTGACCGCCCATGTCGCCACGACCGACGCTTTCGGCCGAATTTCCGCGATCCGAATCAGCCCATACAGCGCAACACTCGATGCAAAAATCATCGCCGCATAATGCGTGAGCAGCGCCAGATACAAAGTCATCGCCGATCCCAGCATCAGTCCCGGCGATTCCGCCATCAAAGCGCGATCCAGCAAATACAGTGTCGCGGCCATGAAGCAAAGCAGGAGTGCATACTGCCGCACTTCAGCCGACGTATAAATCAGCGCGGGCGAAAACAAAAAAAGACTCATCGCGATCAGAGCGGTCGTACGATCCGTGACATCGCGCAGCCAGGCATAAAGCAACCATCCAGCCGCCGTCCCCGCCACCACCGAAGGCATTCGCAGAAACAACTCTGTATGCGAAATCATTCCCCAGTAGTGCAGAAAAATAATCAGCAATGGCGGGTGCGCCGTTCCCAGGCTGGCGCGGTAGGCATCGAGCAGCGTGGGCTGCATCGCGAGTAGAGAATGCATGGCCTCGTCGGCGTTCAGAAACTTGGAATATGCACCGATTAGCCGCACAGCCAGTCCCGTCAAAACCAGCAGCAACGGCGCTGCCCGCATCAGCGCTTGCCGCGACCCATGTGGCGGAGATGAAATTGACTTCTCACTGGCGATCATAGGAAAGAATGCTTATAGTACGAAGTTCTGTTTCATTAGGCCAGAACTTCGGGTTAACCCAGTGAGTATCGAAGCGGCGTGCGCAAACTCTTCAAAAAAATCCTGATCGCGAATCGTGGCGAAATTGCCGTGCGTCTCATTCGCGCCTGTCACGAGCACGAAATTTCGGCGGTAGCGGTCTACTCAGAGCCAGATCGCGCCGCCTTGCACGTTTTGAAAGCCGACGAAGCCTATGCCATCGGCCCCGCTCCTGCCGCGGAATCCTATCTGAACATCGAGCGCATTCTGGAAGCCGCAAAACGCTGCGGTGCCGAAGCCATCCATCCCGGCTACGGCTTTCTCTCCGAAAACGCGGCATTCGCTAAAGCCTGCGGCGATGCCCGCATCAAGTTCATCGGCCCCAGCCCAGCTTCCATCGACCTCATGGGATCGAAGACCCGCGCCCGCCAACAGATGGAAAAAGCCGGAGTGCCATTCGTCCCCGGTACCTCGCGCGGTCTGGAGTCCTTGGCCAAGGCCCGCGAACTGGCCGCCAAATTTGGCTATCCCGTCATGTTGAAAGCAGCCGCAGGAGGCGGTGGCAAAGGCATGCGTCTGGTGGCGTCCGAATCTGAATTGGCATCGAGTCTTGACGCGGCGCGAAGCGAGGCCCAGCGTGCCTTCGGCAGTGATGAGGTTTATCTCGAGAAAGCCATTACTGACCCGCGCCATATTGAAATGCAAATTCTCGCCGACGAGCACGGCAACTGCGTTTATCTCGGAGAGCGCGAATGTTCTATCCAGCGCCGCCACCAAAAGGTACTGGAAGAGTGTCCTTCTCCCGCAGTCACTCCGGAAATGCGCCGCCGCATGGGTGAAACCGCCGTGCAGGCAGCCAAAGCCGCCAATTACAGCAATGCCGGCACCATCGAATTCCTCGCTGACTCGCGTAGCAATTTTTATTTTCTCGAAATGAACACGCGCTTACAGGTCGAGCATCCCATCACCGAACTTGTCACCGGGCTCGATCTTGTCCACTTGCAAATTCGCATCGCCGCCGGCGAGAAGCTGCCGTTCACCCAGGAAGATATTCAGCTTCGCGGTCATGCCATCGAGTGCCGCGTATACGCCGAAGATCCCGATAACAACTTCTTTCCCAGCCCCGGCCGTATTTCGTCGTCTGTCGAGCCCTCCGGCCCCGGCATTCGCCTCGATAGTGGAATTTATCCGGGATGGAATGTTGGCACCGATTACGATCCGCTGCTCTCGAAACTTGTGGCCTACGGCGCGGACCGCGATCAGGCAATTGCGCGCATTCGTCGCGCCATCGACGAGTACGTTATCACCGGCGTGAAAACAAACTTGTCATTATTCCGCCGCATTCTCAGTGATCCTGATTTCGTTGCCGGCAAAACCGATACTGGATACTTAGCGCGTCTCTTTAAAAAATCTTCGCGTCCAAGCAACGAACTCGACAGCGAAATCGCAGTCATAGCCGCTGCCGTCTATTCTTCGCTCAATCGCGAGAACGGAACGCGCACTCCCGCCCAGACAACAGCTTCCTCAGGATGGAAGCATGCTGCCCGTACCGAGGCGATTGAATAACCGCATGAACACGTACGAGATCACGCTCGGCGGAAAATCTCACCAGGTGGAAATAGAGCCTGCTGCTGCGACTTCCCCCAGCTTCAATAGCGAAGGGAAGTATCGGGTGCGACTCGATGGACACGAAGTCACGGTGAGTTGCGTCCCCATCCACGAAGGCTTGCTGTCCATTATCGTGAATGGCGAGTCTTACGAGGTTCATTGCGAGCCGAGGGCTGAAGCTTTGCAGGTTGCCTTGCGCGGCACAATCTATGAATTTACGGTCAGCGATCCGCGCTCGCTGCGGACTCGAAAGAAAACTGGCCTTGCAGATTCTGGCGAGCAAAAGCTTGCGGCTTCAATGCCCGGCAAGGTCGTCAGAATAATTGCTGCGGTCGGCGATCAGATTAAAGCAGGGCAGGGAATTCTGGTAATCGAAGCCATGAAGATGCAGAACGAAGTGCGTTCGCCGAAAGACGGTCAACTGAAGAAATTACTGGTCCATCAGGGCGCGAACGTGATAGCCGGAGAAGTGCTGGCCGTAATCGAATGACCGTTTAACTCAGTGTCCGGCGCCGCCGGCCGCCAGCACCTGTTGCGCAAAGTAATTGTCGATTTTTGCCTGATTGCGCATCACTTCGTAGTAGGCGGTCTTCAGAAGTTGCTCCCTGCGGTCCTGCAACTGCTGCCGTATTTCCTGTTTCACGTGCTGATCTGAAAGCTCGCGCACCCCTGCCGGTTCCACGGAGATCAACTTCACAATCTGGAATCCGGCAACCTGCCTGTTCGCCGGGTTTGTCAGAGAAATGACGGGCGTGAATTGCCCCGGCTTCAACTTCATTACGTCGTCACGCGTCGTCATGTCGGTTTGCTTCAATGCTGACTCAGGCACAATTCCAATGTCGCCACCATTCGCGGATGTCGCGTTATCTTCCGAGTAA
>Ga0209168_10000944_pt1 | contig 24994 bp, 17 predicted proteins | sample Coa_R1_FD_187156 | JGI IMG/M metagenome (GOLD analysis project Ga0209168, IMG submission 187156) | Surface soil microbial communities from Centralia Pennsylvania, which are recovering from an underground coalmine fire - Coalmine... | ecosystem: Environmental > Terrestrial > Soil > Unclassified ...
AGGAATGCTCATCCGCCATGACCATATGCAGAACTATGCAGAGAATCCCAGAGCACTCCAGAATGAACCAGAATGTTCAACTTACAGCTCTATTTATCAGCACTGTGTTGTTAAGTAAGTGACATTAAAAGTCGCTTGTGCTCCACGAGTGAACCTTGCGCCTCCCAACCTGAAGGATAGTCGGGGCCGGTATCTTTCCTGCCTTTATGTACGTGCTCAGTGCTGCCTGGGTTAAGCCTACTCTCGCAGCTATCTCACGGGTAGTGTCCTAATTTGCTTTTCCTTCGCATTCCTTATCTGCGCAGTTATGAGCACCCCCAGCGCCTTTGCACAGACTGAAATGAGTGGTTATGGTAGAGCGTTGGGAGAAATCAGTCAGATTCCCGTTGGGGGGACTGAGTTCATAGCAAAACTTGGTTGCATGGATCGGCGTGTTTTGGAACTGATCCCAGTATTTGGCCCATCCGACAACGTACACATGCCCCCCTTTCTGGTCGCCAGAATATCCTCTATTTTCAGCGGTTCAGTCGTATAGGAGGTGGTATCCCTTGCACCGATAAAACTCCTTTCTCCGCCCTCGAAATCATGAAAATTGAAGGAGTTGTCGAGTGGCTCATTGGAGGAAACCGCAGCAGCGTGCAACCACAAATCGCGGGTGGGAGTACTGCCGCTGTTCGTGATGGGGATAAAGAATTGCCAAGCCCGAACATCATTAGACCCTTCTTTTTCGAGATTGATGAACGGGGATGGAATATTTGGAGAGAAGCTAACAAACGCTCTTTGGGATGTACTCAGATTGTCTCTGGCAATCCTGTTGGCTTCAAGCATAGTGTACAGTTGCAAACCATAGATCGTGGCGACCACGATCCCTGTAACCAGCGCCCAGAGAGCAACAAGCGAATCGGGTGGCTTGTGGACGGGGAACGAATATTTGATGATCTCTCCCTTGTTGCCCTCTGGATCGCTGTCAGCGGGTATGTCGGGCGACGTTTTATTAGGCATTCCAGTGACTACTTTTGGAGCGTGGCGTTTTTTCTTCTTCTTGCCGTGTCTGCCGCTCATATCGTGCGGGCATTCCTGCATCTCGCTGGTGATGTAAAAAGTGTAGCACAAAAATACCAGTTGACAAGCCATAATTACTGTAATACACTAATTGCCATAGGGAGATTAAACCTAATGGCAAACGCCCTGAACACTGATAAGCAGGCAAGGGCTGCGCTGCGCTGATGGATGCCAAGATGCGGAATCTTGATTGCCATTATCTTCAGTTTGATGAGATTTGGGGTTTCATCGGTAAGAAGGAAAAGCATGTCTCCGTAGACGACGACCCGCACGAATGCGGAGACGTTTGGACGTTCTGTGCCGTGGATGCTGATACAAAACTCGTTCCCGCGTTCAAGGTTGGCAAGCGTGACGCTAAGACCGCGAATGCCTTTGTTCAGGATGTTGCCGGACGGATGAAAAACCGCGTTCAAATCTCCACGGACGCGCTGAGGGCTTACGTGGAAGCGGTGGAAAAGGCTTTCGGCGCTGAGGTCGATTATGGCCAGATCGTTAAGACGTACACCCATGATGACTCTGGCATTCCTAACCGGAGATACAGCGCCCCCGACTTCGTATCCTGCGAGAAGAAAACCGTTGTTGGGATGCCTGAGACGCGGCTGATTTCCACCAGCTATATTGAACGCCTGAACGCGACCACTCGCTTACACATGCGGAGACTGACACGCTTGACGCTGGCATTCAGCAAGAAGCGGGAAAACTTTGTGGCCGCTGTTGGCCTGCATTTTGCGTATTACAACTTCGTTAAGAGATACATCACGCTTCGCATGACTCCCGCAATGGCGGCAGGGATTGAAAACGATTTTTGGAGCGTAGGCCAACTTGTCGAGGCAGCATCGTGAGCTACATCCAAGAGTTGCGAGACGTAATCCGCCATCTGCACGGGGCTGAGGCTACGCATTTGGAGAGCGTACCCGTAAAAGAAGTCCATCAGGGGAAAACAGTTTGGGAAGGAATCGTTGAAGTCTTTGAGTTGCACGGACACCCAAAGGCAAACAGGGTCTATGCCTGGGCGCACGATACAGACGACCCGCAGAAACCACGGCGGCATGTGACTGTTCTCCACATTCACCCCGTCACATCAGCAGAAACAGCAGTGAGGGCAGCAATCATTCAGGAGTACAGAGATGCCACAGCAGAAGCGTAGAAAAGTAGGACGCCCCAAGATGCCGAAAGGAGAAGCGAAGGGGAAAATCGTTCCTGTTCGCTTTAATGCAGAAGATTTGAAAGCGCTGGAGTCGCAAGCAAGGGCCAGTAAGCAGACGGTCTCTGAGTGGATCAGGAGTACGGTCAATGCCGCTATCCAATAAAAAAGCCCTGACCAAAATCAGGGCTTCCCGCATGAATCGCGGATTACTTGTGCGGATTTAGAGTGGGAAAGCATCTTCTCTGGCCGGTATACCAACGACGAAATTGTCAACCGATTGCATAAGCTTAGGAAGCTGCAGCTTGAGGTCGAAGGGAAGAGCTTTCCTGACGGCTTGGACAAAAAATCCTCCATCTTTGAAGAAGCGCAACGAAACGCCAAGGACTATTTTGCAGCAACTTATGGTGTAAAATGAATGCGGAGAAGATAATGAGTAATAAAGTCGCTGTTCCGAACGGATTTATTAAGGACAGTATTATTATCCCAACCGTTACCCTTTCCATTCCAATGCCCGAAGGGGCTGCAACTCCGGCAGAGCCCCGGGTAACACCAACTCAGTCCTCACCGTCCGCGCCCCCACAGACTGAACAACGCTCCCAGTAAGCCCACCGAAAGACTACCAGTGTCGGCCACAATCTCCGCCCTTCTCGCGTTTACGCCGATCTCAGCTTTTTCTATCAGCGTAATCAGCGGTAAAAGCTGTGGTTCTCCTCCGTGCCCCTCTGTGCCCGGAGCCTGCACTGAGCGAAGTCGAACGTGTGGTTAATGGTTTTGCTCTACCCCATCCCCTGTACCCTGGGCTTGATTCGCGTTCTTTGGCGATATTCGCGGCCAAATAGCGGTTTGTCTTTGCCTTGTTCTTCCCTGTCACCTGCTGAAAGCCCGCTGCGCGGATGCCCTGTAACCTACTGTCCTCCCGCCGCCGGCCTCTCCCCCTTATCCTTCCACTGCCGCAACTCACTAAACCCATGCTCCGTCTCTTCCGGCGTGATATTGCAATGCCCATCGTGCTTCACGTAATGCTGCACAAACAAGTCTCCCTTACCGGCCTCGCGCGTGAGCAGGACGTACATGTTCGGAATGCTTGGCGACACCGTAGGATCGTACGTGGTATGAATCGCCAGGATCGGACGCGCCAGCTGTCCCGTGGGCGAGTAATATCGCTCCAGATAATCCAGCGTCCCTGGATCGGCGGCATAACGCTGGACCTTGTCGTTTACAGCATTGTCGTCCGGCGTGCCGGTGTAGATGGTATAGCGATTATCAAAAGGATTCCCACCCGCCCGCTGCTGCAAGTCTTTCAGGACGTACGTCCCAAACACCAGCCCATTGGCCAGGTCGGTATTGTTCTTGAGTTCCGTCAAGCGCCGCATGGCCGCGGACGCCTCTTTCTTCGAGTCCAGCAGCTTCTTGATCTTCTTCCGCAGATCATCGGACATCTTGTAGTCCGCCGGCACCTTGGCCGGATTGGGTAGCGCCTCGGGGAAATAGTAGTCAAACACCACCCTGAAATCGAACGGACGCTGCATGAACCAACTCGCTCGCGCCAGCGGCCCGCACAACGCCAGCCCGGCGTCATAAATTTCTGGATACTTCTCCACCATCGCCATCGTGATAAACCCGCCCATCGAGTGCCCGGTAATGTACGTCTCTTTGGGCTTGCCGTATTTATCGATAAAGTACCGCCGCAGCGCCTCCGTGTCCGGGATGGCCTGCTCAACCGCCCATCCGCCCGACGAGTATCCCGACTGCGCCAACGCATAGCCCTGCTTCACAAAGACGGCCAGCACCTTCGATAGCTCCTTCTGCGTATAGCTAACCGGATCGGCGCTGTAGCCATGACAATAAATCACCAGCCCATGGTTCCAGTTCGTCGGGACATCAATGCGAAACTTCGCATGATTGATCTCCCCGACCTCAATCTTGGTGTCCGTCTTGGCCTCAGTCTTGGCGTCGGCCTTGGTCTGTGCCCCACCCAGCGCAGCCAGCAAAAGAACCCCAGCAACAACAGCAAATCGCAATTTCATAGCGCGTCCTTCATCAGTCATCAGTTTTTAAGAAACGTAAGCCTAAGGCGTAAGCGCCGCGAAAGCAAGATCACCAAGGAACAGCCGGAGCGGCTAGAAAGCCTTTCGGTTCTCCTGCTGCCTCTCAAATAATCAGTGGAAATCAGTCCCATCACCGTAATCACCGGTAAGGTTTTTTGGGGTTCCGCCTTACCCAAGGGCCAAAGGCTAAGGGCCAAGGGCTCGGAGGTTATCGCAAGCAACTAATAGCTAGAAGCTGTTAACTGAATTTTGGCAATCTCTCCCCTGGTTCGCGTTCTTTCGCGTAAATTCGCGGCTAAATAAGCCTTTGGGGTTCCTCTTGTCGCCTCTCAAATAATCAGTGGAAATCAGTCCATCACCGTAATCACCGGTAAGGTTTTTCGGGTTTCGCCTTACCCAAGGGCCAAAGGCTAAGGGCCAAGGGCTCGGAGGTTATCGCTAGCGGCTAATAGCTAGCAGCTTCTCAAACCCACAATCACTACACCCCTCCCTCTGCTTCGTATACTGCGCCAGGCATCGCGGACAATACACCACGCAATCGCCCTCCCGCTCCGGCGGACGCAACAGCTCTTCCGGGTCAACCCCCTCGTGCCGGATGGCCCGCTCCATCGCCTTCTGCAATGTCGCCTGATACTGCTTGTCGAGGTAGTCTCCAAAGCGGCAGAGACGAAGCTGCTCGCCCGCAAAGCGTCGAAACTCCTCTGCCGGCAAAACTGCCGCAGCCACGGCCACCGGATGGTAGCCACTCAAGAGATCACGCGCCACCACATCGCACGCTCGGATCGCCGCGATAGGCGAGAGCAGGGTGATCGATGCAGACTTGAATCTGTGCTCTCCGGCCTTGGGAAACAGGCTCTTGTGCACGATCCACAAGTCCACTGTAATGGCGATCGAGATCACCACCAGCATCACGATCAGCCGCCACACAATGAGTGTTCCAAATCTGGCAAAGCTCAAAGGGACCAAAAGAAAAAGAAAGACAAATTGCAGGATCGCCACAATCCTCAGCCAGCGGGTCCTGAGGGCAAAAATTCGCAGGCGGCGGGACGCAGCCTGCCTGTTCATCATCTTCCCCACCCACTCCTGGATCATCTGCCCGCGCTGCCCGCGTCTCGCCTGCTGCAACTGGCCCAGTAATTCCACGTATTGCAACACCTGGAACTCACTGCCCTTGAAGGCCAGCGATCCATTGCACCGCAGCCTGGTCTCAGAATGGGTGACTTTCAGCTTTTCCCACGGAATGGAAATGGCCTCGCCCTCTTTGCTCTCGAACTGGATGCCATCGGGCGTCACTTCGAACGCCGGCCATTGGACGGCCAGCAGCGGCGTCAGCGGCGGAAATGGATTAGCCAGAATTCCCGCCGTCTCCAGCGCGTTCAAGATAATTCCCTGGCGGCTCCTCTTCCCCCGGCCGCGGAAGTCCAGCCCAAATACGACTGAGCGCGGCGATACCCAGCAGATGCACTGCACCACATAGATAACCAGAACAATCAAAAACAGGGACAACAATTCAGTCGTCCCTGTTCCCAAATCAGTCATTGGATTTTCAATTACCCACTTACCAAACCTGTCCCGGCGTGCCGTGGATTACCCACTTACCAACTGTCCTCACCCCTGCGCCGCCCCTTTATTCGGATCTTCCATCTTGATCTCTTTCGACCCAAAGATCGAGCTGAAAGCCTTCTTGATCAATCCCCCAAGCGCTACCACGCCAACCACCAGCGGCTTCCAGAATTTGAACAGCAAGCCGATGCCGGCAACGGCGACCAGCGCGGCCAATCCACCCTCGGCGATCTTGTCACCTTTGGTGAAATCGCTGTAACGGTTGCCCTGCACATAGGAGAAGCCGTGAATGATGGAGTCCATTTGCACGGTGCTGGCCGCATAGTCCTCGGGTGCAACCACCAGGTCCACATCCATGGTTCCACGCCGGCCAAGCAAGCGGATGGAGTGATTCACGCTGGTGCTCTCCTGCGACTCGTCGCCCCGCCCCTTGATGGCCCATGTGAGATTGTGGCTGAGCGGATCATAGTACGGTGCATGCTCCCACCCGGTCACATGAAAAGCCTTCCAGCCGTGCTTCTGCCGCTCTGCATTGGCGGATTCCGTGCTGTCCTGAATGCTCTTTAACAGCGCATCTGCGTCCAGTTTGTCTTTGTCGTCGTCCTTGACGTATCCACGTTCCTCAAATTCAAAAGTCATGAACCACTTGGGGCCCGACGCGGAGTCCGGAATCACCACGCCCAACTCTCGCCCGTTGGGAATGTTGTGGGTAAGCTCTAAAACCGTCTTGGCGCCCTCTTTACCCGTGAACCGGTAACCGGCGGGAATCGAAAGCTCCGCGATACTGCCCAGATGGCCCACCGTCGGCCCTTCTTGCCACTCAATCCTGACTTGCGGTTCCGGTTGTTGTGATTGGGGCTCCTGCGCCAAGGCTGCCATCGAGCAGGCCAGCGCCAACAGAGCAAAAACGAACAGTGCCTTCAGCGCCGTTCGAGCCATACTTCACCTCTTTTCCTATTTTTCCTGGGGGGGTGAAGCCATTGTCGAACGGAATCAGCCACACTGGCAACCAAAATCGAGTGGAAAGTTACCTTGGGAACCACAAGGAATCGCCAGAACTGCGATCGCTTCTAACGACTAAGTACTTGCTTGGTGTTGATTCTGGCTAATTGCCAGGTGCTACCTGCCAATTGCTTTCCTTATCAGCGTTTCTCAGCGAAAATCAGCGGCAAATTCCTAGGGCTTTCAATTACCAAGTTACCAAATTACCCAATTACCAACTGCTCTTCTGATTCGCGGCAATTCGCAGCTAAATGCAATACTGTTCACTTAAGGCGTGAGAGAATCTGGCAATCCGTGTAGCCTGGACTATTCATGAAGTCGAGAAAAAACTCGAAATTGCGAAAATCGAGCGCCGTAGGCGCGTCAAGAGGTTAGCCCAGCCCGCCAGGGCTGGGAAAAGATAGAGAGATTGGACGAGCGCCGTAGGCGCGACACAAACCTCATGGTTGACCATAGAGGCTCGCTCGCCATTACCCTAAGTGAGTGAACAGTATAGCGGCTAAACGGGTTTGCTTTGCTGCCTCACGAATAATCAGTGGAGATCAGTCTCATCACCGTAATCACCGGTAAGGTTCTTCCGGTTTTGCCGTTGCTCCTGGTTCCGCCTTAGCCAAGGGCCAAAGGCTAAGGGCCAAGGGCTTGAAGAGGTGCTGTGCTTCTGACTAACTACTAAATACTAAGTACTGCTCTACTGCAGTAACGGTGGCTCTTCCTCCGGCTTCTCCTGTATCACGACCGCTGACGCCACCTTGTCTCCCGCCTCAAGCTGAAGCAGACGAACGCCCTGCGTGGAGCGGCTCGCCTCGCGGATCGTCTTGGTATCCATCCGGATAATCTTGCCAAACTGGCTGATCAGCATGGCTTCAGACTCTTCATCCACCAGCATGATGCCCACCACCTTGCCGTTGCGCTCCGTGGTCTTCACATTGATTACGCCCTTGCCGCCCCGTGACTGCAAACGGTATTCATCCACCGGCGTTCGCTTTCCGTAGCCATTTTCCGTCACGCTCAGGATCAGGCTGGGTATGTCCTCGCCGGCCTCGCCATCTTTGCCATTCGCCTTCTTCTTCAGCTCTTTCGGCGTAATGGCGATGCCCACAATGTAATCGCCTTTGTCCAGGTCCATGCCGCGGACGCCATAAGCCTGGCGGCCCATCGAGCGTACGTCCTCCTCGGCAAAACGAATGGCCTGGCCTTCGTGCGATGCCAGAAACACGATCTGATTGCCATCTGTGAGGCGCGCTCCTACCAGTTCGTCCTCTTTCTCAATGCCGATGGCAATAATGCCGCGCGTCATCACGTTGGAGAAATCTTTCACCGGAGTCTTCTTCACTGTGCCGTTGCGTGTGACAAAGAAGACGTAGCGGTTCTCCTCCTCCAGATTGCGCACCTCGAGCAGCGTGCGCACCTGCTCGCCCGGCTGTAGTGCCACCAGGCTGCCAATATGCTTGCCCTTGCCCGCAGCGCTCACATCAGGAATCTCATACACCTTGAGCCAGTAGACGCGGCCGGTGTTGGTCAGGAACAGCAGATAAGAATGCGTCGATGCGATGAAGAGATACTCTACAAAATCCTCATCGCGCGTCTTCATGCCTGTGCGCCCCGTGCCGCCACGCCTCTGCTGCCGGTAAGTGGAGATCGGAGTGCGCTTGAGGTATCCGCTGTGGGAGACGGTCACCGCAACCTGCTCGTCGGAAATCAGGTCTTCCAGCGTAATCTCCGTGCTCTCGTCGATAATCTCGGTCCGGCGCGCATCGCCGAAATCCTTCTTTACCTCTTCCAGCTCTTTCACAATCAGGTTCCGCAGCTTCTTGTCTGACGCCAGAATGGACTCATACTCCGCAATCTTTTCCCGGACCTCACCCAACTCCTTCAGGATCTCGTCCGTGGAAAGCCGGGTCAGGCGATAGAGTTGCAGTTCCAGGATGGCATCGGCCTGCTTCGGCGTAAGCTGCCCTTCTGCGCCGCCAACTTTCTCCTGAATCTGCTTGTCGACAATCTTGTACTTGGCAGCCAGCAGGTTCTCTTTCGCCTCCTGCCGCGATCCTGAAGCCCGGATGATCTTGATGATCGCATCCAGATTGTCCAGCGCGATCTTGTAGCCTTCCAGGATGTGCTCTCGCTCGCGTGCCTTCTCCAGCAGGTACGCAGTCCGGCGGCGCACCACGTCCACACGGTGATCGATAAAGTGCTGGATGGCCTGGATCAGCCCCATCTCTTTCGGCTGCCCGTTGACCACCGCCAGAAAGATCATGCTGAAGCTCTCCTGCATCTGCGTGTGCTTGTAGAGCTGGTTGAGCACGATCTGTTCCTCGGCGCCGCGCTTCAGTTCAATCACAATGCGCATGCCGTCGCGGTCGGATTCGTCCCGAACATCGGAAATATCCTCGATCACCTTGTCGTTCACAAGCTGGGCAATGCGCTTCTCCAGCAAGGCCTTGTTCACCTGGTAAGGAATCTCGGTAACGATGATCGACTTGCGTCCCTGCGCCATGTCCTCCATGGATGCCTTGGCCCGGACGATAAACTTTCCCCGGCCGTTCAGGTACGCGCTCTTAATCCCGCTCTTGCCGTAAATGTAAGCGCCGGTGGGAAAGTCAGGACCTTTTACCACCTTGAGAATCTCATCCAGCGTGGTGGCCGGATTATTCACCAGCATGATCGTCGCGTCCACGATCTCCGTAAGGTTGTGCGGAGGAATCTTGGTCGCCATGCCTACGGCGATGCCTTCCGACCCATTGATCAGAAGATTGGGAATCCGCGCTGGTAGGACCGTTGGCTCAACCGTGCTTTCGTCATAGTTGGGAACGAAATCCACAGTCTCCTTGTCGATATCCTCCATCAACGTGCCGGCAATGCGCGCCAGCCGGCACTCCGTGTACCGCATGGCCGCGGGCGGATCGTCATCCACCGAACCGAAGTTCCCTTGCCCGTCCACCAGCGGATAACGCAGAGAAAAATCCTGCGCCATGCGCACCAGCGTGTCGTAGATCGGCGCGTCGCCGTGCGGATGGTATTGGCCCATGGCCTGGCCTACAACCTTGGCGCACTTGGTGTGCTTCTTGTTGTACTGCAGCCCCATCTCCTGCATCGTGTAAAGCACGCGCCGGTGTACGGGCTTAAACCCGTCACGCACATCCGGAAGGGCCCGGCCAATGATCACGGACATCGAGTAATCGAGATACGACCGCCGCATCTCGTCTTCAATGTTGATCGGCTGTATGTTCGCGGCGCCGGGGCTGCCGGGAGGAAGTCCTCCATCGTCGCCACCACCCGGCGGCTTTAGAGGTAACTCTGGATTCTGGGGGTCATCTGCCATGATTTTATAGTCTCAATTGTGTCTTTTTTCCAGCTATGTGAGGAACACAACACAAGCACCCTTCGGAGCCGGTTTTAGCCGCTCCGAATTTCCGCTAAATGCTTGCATCTACAGAAGTTAGTCGCTGGAATGAATACAGAAAATTATATCACAAAAGCGGACATGAACCAGACTTTTCCGCTACGGCGACGACGGCAACTTCAGCGTAATCCCCAGGTCCTCGTTGGCCTTCTTAGTCGCATCCAGATCAAGCTCCGCAAGTTTGATTTTCCGCAGCTGGTTGTTGGAAAAATCAAACAACGTCTGCCCCAGGATGGCATAGTTCTGCGTCTGCAATTTCTGCCCGTCCTTGAAGATAAAAATCGTCGCTGGAGAATCATCCGCTGGCTCTGGCCTGGCGCCGGCGTCGCTCTGCGGCGCTCTGTCCTTACTGGCCCGCGGTGCAGGCTGGCCCTTCTCGCGTGAATCGAGATAGTGTTCGCCGTAACGGCTATTTGCACGCTGCTGTGCTAACGCATCGTGTGCGCCCTGATTGTAGGCTTGCTGCAATGCATCTGTATCAGCGTCAGAAGAATCAGCGCCGGCCTCGCTTGGTGCACCCTGGTCAGCAGTCGCCGGATCGGCCTCTGAATACGCGTAGTCGCCGTTAAGAGGGTAGGCTGGTATGAAAATCGGAACCGGCACAACATCGCGCCGCGTGCGCCGGCCCCTGGGATTGGGACTGCCGAAGCGCACTCGGAACCGCCGCGAATCAACGAATACAGGGCGGCCTTGAGGCGAAGTTGGAGAATTTACGCTGGCCGGAGCTCCATGCGCTGTTCCCGGAGACGTGGGAGAGAGAACCGAAGCTGGAGCACCGTGAGATTGTACCTGCTGCGCGTGAGCGCCCTGCAGAGCGAAAACCACAACAACGAGGAGTAATGCGGGTCGCAACATAAGAGCACCTGCCTGTGCAATCATAAACCTGCGGAAAGAAACTTACATAGGATTTTGATGTATCCAGCCGCGCAAAAGGCCCAATCCTAGAACGCCTTTGATGGCCAGAGTTGCGAACAAAACAAAACTTAAGATTCGCCTGTAAGGCGTCTCCAGCAGGTCTGCGGCCACGCCTGCGATGAAAAGAAACACAAAACTCAGCCCCAAGACAGCGTCCCAGATGTGAATTGCCGGCACCGCCGCAAACAGCAAAACCGTTGCAAATGATGTAATTAGCGGGGCTGTGTTGCCAAAATAGCGCGCCCGGCGCCAACTGCCATAAACTGTCAAAGTCGCCACCAGGAGAGCAGGAAGGACATAGTCGGCGCAGAGATAGTGGTCACTATCGGCAAACGCGAAGCCCAGGTTGCGAACGATGTCCCAGGACGGCCGCAAGGCGATCATCGCGCGAGAGGCCAATCCGGCCGTGCCAACCATCCAACCAACTGAGCCCAGAATCGCCAGTCCGATCCCGGACGCAGCAAAAAGCACGATGAGAGATGCCTTCCGCCGTTCTGGACTGAGGTACAGCATGAAGACGCATGCCAGCAGCACAATCGTGAAGGCCCAAAGCGCCGTGGAAAGGCAGATTCCAATCGCAATACCCAGGATGATAATTCGCGGGAGCCATTTGCGAGGCGGGGCGTAAACGGTGTGCGCCACTCCGATCGCGGTGTAGATCAACCCGAAGCTGCTCCAAGCCAGAATCACCTCCGGGCCAATATTGCTGCTGATCTTCACCATGGCCGGCGAAAAGCAGTAGAGAGCCAGAGCAATGTAGCCACCGCTATCGCCAAACAAACGCCGCGCCACCCACCAGAGCGCACCTCCCAACCAGAGGCCGAAAATAATGAATGGCAGCCGAAAGGCCCAGGGACGTGGTATCGCCAACGCCGCCCTTGCTGAGATCGGGACTACATGCTTCAGTTCTGACATCAGGCGCGCCGGCAAAGCGGCCATCAAGCTTGTAAATGGGGAAGATGCGCGGAATCCAGGTTCCGACGGCACCTTGAAGCCGGAAGCAATGTATTCATACTCGAGGTCAGAAAGCCTGCGGCCGGTCGACACCCAAAAGCATTGCAGCAGAAATGCCAGCAACAACAGCCCGGCAAAGATCTGCGGCCGTCCTATCCTGAGCTCTTTCACTGCCTGGCGCATGAAGGGATAGCGTACAGCTTACCGGGGACGGTTGGAAGCCAGGCAGGAATCTTGCTACGTCGGTTCAGCTCGACAAGGAAAAAGCAGCGGTACATTTGTCGCATTCAAGAGTGCCGAGTCTAAAGTTTGGCCATCTCACAGCCGATCAGTCCACAGAGGAAATTTGTGGAAGCACTTGCCCGATCATCTGAGACTTTATCCGAGCGCGTTCGACGCACTCTTGAGGATTTAGACGCGATTCAGCGATCTTTAGGAGTACCCGCTTCCCTGGCACATCACAAGAGTAATGAACCCACCTTGCCGCTGGACCTGGAATTGGCGGCGGAGCTAAAGAGCGTGGTGGACGTGCTGCGCAAACTCCTCTGGGCTTACATTACGGCGCTTTCGGCCAAGTCGGGACGCCAACCTATGGAGGTGCTGGAATGGTACAAGATGGAATTAGCTGTGGAGATGCTGCGCAACGCAAGTTCCCGTTCGCCTTCGACCCAGCCAGAATCAGCAAACAGCGCCTTCTCTTTTGAGGAGCTCGTGACCAGAGTATTGGCTGTCACTGCCATGCACACAACCGACGAGCATGCTCAAAAGGCACCCTTTTAGTATTTGGCTCTTAGCTTTCTCGTAATTCCTGGCCCCACCGAAGGCTGGTTGATTTCAGCAATCGCTGCTGTCAATGATTTCTGTTAGATTCTTTCCTGCGGCATCCAAACAAAGCCGATGGAAATGCAGCCTCCCACTACAAATCCACAGCCGGACGACTCTCTGCGCTTCATATTTTTCAATGAGCGTGAGGTGCGCCCCGGATGGCGGCTCCTGATATTCCTGGCTCTTTTTGTTGGTCTCTCGTTCACCCTGGCTGCATTGCTCCGTCCTTTGGCAGGACGGCTCCCTCAGGGATTGGCCGCTTCGGCCCTGATTTTGAACGAAGCAATGGGATTTCTGTCCATCGTTTTTGTGAGCTGGATCATGAGCCGGATCGAACGCCGCAATATGGGTGAATACGGGCTGCCGCTCCAGCAGTCCCGCGCACTTTCACGATTTATACGCGGTTACATTTTCTGGGGATTCCTTCCCCTCACCGTGCTTCTTGTCGTCCTGCGAGGACTGCACAAATTTTATTTTGGAAATCTGGCGCTCCACAATGGCGAGATATTTTATTGGGCGGCTATGTGGGGCTTGCTCTTCATCCTGGTTGGCTTAACCGAGGAATATACGCTGCGGGGATACCTGCTCTCCACCTTGGCGGAAGGAATTGGCTTCTGGCCTGCTGCCATCGTTCTGGCAGCTCTGTTTGCGCTCGGTCACACTTTCAATCCCGGAGAAAGCCGGATCGGGATTCTCATGACTGCATTCTTCGCCATGTTTGCGTCAGTGATTTTGCGCTATACAGGCAATTTGTGGCTGGCGGTGGGCGCTCATGCCGGCTGGGACTGGGGGCAGTCCTACTTCTACGGCGTCAATGACAGCGGACTACAGCTTCCCGGACACTTGCTCAGCCCACATATCGAGGGCCCCACCTGGCTTAACGGCGGCAGCACAGGGCCCGAGGGCAGCATTCTGTGCCTGGTGCTCATGGTCGCAATGTCCGCGCTCTTAGGGTGGCTCTACAAGCGATCCAAAGAGCCGGCGCTGGTGTTTACGAACCCATAGAAAAAGGCGAGCGTTCTGCCCGCCTCAAGTTTCTCACAGATCTCGCTTTAAAATGGCTTTAGATATCCAGGTTCTTCACATCGAGGGCGTTCTCTTCAATGAATTTGCGTCGCGCCTCGACATCTTCACCCATGAGGGTAGTAAAAATAGATTCACAAGCCTCTATGTCTTCGGCCTTCACGGAAAGCAGCGTCCTGCGCTCAGGGTCCATGGTAGTCTCCCACAACTGCCCTGAACTCATTTCTCCCAGCCCTTTGTAGCGCTGCACGGTGTATTCCCTGCGACCTTCGTTCAGCACATATTCAAACAGCTCACGACCGGACTGCTTCTCCACCACTTGAGTTTCGGCCTTAGTCCGGCGGGTTGGAGTCTTGGAGGTTTTCTTTGCCGCCTTCTCCAGGTCTGAGCGCTCGGCATCACTTAGATCAGCGGCGTTGTCGCCATTTGCGCCCTTGCCCACCATCTCCACCACAAAGGGAGGCTGCATGAACGGTTCAATCTGTTTGAACTTGGAAAGCATTTGCCGGTACTCCGGCGTGGAAGCCAGCGCCCAGTTGATGTGGCGCTCGGCCCCCTGCACATCCGTGAAGCGCACAGCCCAGAGGTTGTGCTCTTCGTCGAAGTAGCTCTCTACAGCTTTGAGCTGCTGTTCCTTGGCAATCTTGTTGAGCTCCTTCTCGAGCTGCTGAATCTTTTTCGGCGCGGTCTTCTTGTCGCCTTCAAAGTCACCGCGCTGTGAAAATCCCAGCCTGGGGAGCCACGCGGCAATTCTGTCATTGCGGATCCTCTTGTCCACCTTATCAAAGAAGCCCAGGTATTCATTGAGAGTGGTCATAAACTTGGCCAGGGCCGCACCTTCCATGCGAGCAGCGCCTTCACCATAGCGGACCACCATGCCTTCAGCCGCGCGCTTCACCATGACACGCACGAACTCACGATCGTCTTTGATGTACTGGAACGTCTTGCCTTTTTTGATTCCGTACAGGGGCGGCTGAGCAATGAAGACGTTTCCGCGCTTGATGAGATCGCCCATGTGGCGGAAGAAGAACGTGAGCAGCAGCGTGCGAATGTGGGAGCCGTCCACATCAGCATCCGTCATGAGGATGATCTTTCCATAGCGCAGCTTGGCCGGATCAAAGTCGTCTTTGCCAATCCCCGTTCCCAGCGCGGTAATCATGGCGCGGATTTCTTCGTGGCTCAGCATTTTGTCGTAGCGGGCCTTTTCGACATTCAGGATCTTGCCCTTCAGCGGAAGGATCGCCTGGAAACGCCGGTCGCGGCCCTGCTTGGCTGTCCCACCTGCAGACTCTCCCTCCACCAGGAACAGCTCGCAGCGGGCAGGATCGCGCTCCGAGCAGTCCGCCAGCTTGCCCGGAAGGCCGCCGCCATCGAGCGCGCCTTTGCGCCGGGTAAGATCGCGGGCTTTGCGCGCCGCTTCGCGGGCGCGAGCGGCCTCAATAGCTTTGTTGATGATTTTCCGCGCCACCGGAGGATTCTGCTCAAAGAACGCCCCCAGGCGCTCATTGAGGAATGCCTGCACGCTGCCGGCAATGTCCGAATTCAACTTACCCTTGGTCTGGCCTTCAAACTGGGGTTGCGGGAGTTTCACGCTGACCACCGCCACCAGGCCTTCACGCACGTCATCACCGGTGAGATTCTCTTTAACGTCCTTGAACAATCCAAGCTGCTGTCCCGCGTAGTTGATGGTCCGGGTGAGCGAAGTACGGAAGCCGGAGAGATGCGAACCGCCATCTACGGTGTTGATGTTGTTGGCAAAGCTGAAGACAGTTTCTGAATAGCCGTCGTTGTATTGGAGCGCAATCTCCATCTGCACACCGTCGCGCTCCGCTTCCATGTAGATAGGCCGATCATGGAGAACGCTCTTGCCCCGGTTGAGATGCTTGATGAATTCCGCGATTCCACCGGTGTATTTGAATTCCAGCCGCTTGGCTTCGCTGGTCTTGGCGTCTGTCTGGCGCTCATCAGTAAGCGTGATTTGCAGGCCGTGGTTCAGGAAGGCGAGCTCGCGAAGGCGCTGGGCCAGCGTGTCAAAGTTGTACTCCGTGACGGTGAAGATTTCCTTATCGGGCAGGAAGTGGATTTTGGTGCCGCGCTTTTTTGTCGTTCCGGTTTTCCGAAATTTACTCTGCGGTTCGCCTTTGGAGTAGGTCTGCTCCCAGACGTGACCGTCGCGCCAGATCTCCAAGTCGAATTGGTGGCTGAGAGCGTTCACCACGGAGACCCCGACACCGTGGAGGCCGCCGGAAACTTTGTAGGTGGAAGTATCGAACTTTCCGCCGGCGTGAAGTTTGGTCAACACCACCTGCGCGGCGGGGACCTTCTCACCATCCACGATCATGTCGTCAACGGGAATGCCCCGTCCGTCGTCGACTACGGTAATGGAGTTATCGATATGAATCGTCACATCGATCCGGGTGGCGAATCCGGCCAGCGCCTCATCGACGGAATTATCAACCACTTCATAAACCAGGTGGTGCAGCCCCATTTCGCCATTGGAGCCAATGTACATGGCGGGGCGGAGACGCACTGCCTCCATGCCGCCCAAGACCTTGATGTCGTCAGCGGTGTAATCGCCATTCCCGTTGCCGCCGGTCTTTCTAGTTTTCGCCGGCTCCGCCATTTGTTTTGCTATGACTTCTGATTCTTTCGTTGACACTCGCACTCCCATGTTTCCAGGCACAAATCAGGCCTTTTCGGTAGCCTCTTAAAAATCTCCCGAATCCTGCCCAAGTTCCTTAAAATTCAATAATTTAGAGGATATTGCGCCAGCCGATATTATACCACATGTAAGCCGTATAGGAAACACTGATTTACGCGTGAAATGGACCCTCCATGGACAAGACGAAACAGGATTTTGGTCAGGTCATGACATTGTTTTTTCCGAAAATAGAACGTCCCAAAGAACAACTTGCAAAGACGGTTATAACGTGTATACTGCCTGACGCATTCGGGCCCCACCAAAAAGATCTGCAAGAAAATCAAGATTACCAAGGTAACGTTACCTGATTACCAAGGTAATCTAAACGGAGAACTCCCCAATGAAGATGCTACTTCGGTCAGCGCTATTAAGTCTTGTAGTTTTCAGTGTTTACGCAGGCGTTTCTGCTCACGCGGCGGGAACCACCGTTAAGGGTGGCCTTCCATTACCAAGGCCGCAATGCAGTTGTATACCATCCATCAACTAGGGGTGGTGCGGAAACGCGCAACTGATTGATATTGAATAGTTTATCGTAAGCGCAGTATCGGTTCATGTGCCGTCGGTTAGTAGCAAGTTAGTAACTTGTACTTTAGTGCAAAAGCCGACGCTTGCAACGATACCAGGGCAATGTTATGCTTTCGCCCCTCTGAGGCGATTCCATGCATCTAACATTGCTTGAATGGGCACTAGCGTGCGTTACGGTTATCGTGCAACTTCTGCTTTTGGTCACCATGGTGAAGCGGAAGGCGCGGTCGACTTTTCCTGTCTTTTTCAATTATGTCGTTTTCTTCTTCGTTAACACTATTTTTCTGACGACCATCCTTCCACGGATTTCTCCCAGCCAATACTTTTACTCATATTGGTCAATTACCGTGGTAGGCATGGTCTTCGGGCTGTGGGCGCTGTATGAAGTATTTGTCCATATCCTCAAGCCTTACGACGCCCTGGTTGACCTTGGAAAGCTGTTGTACGGTTGGGTAGTTCTCTTTCTGCTGCTGGCTTCGGTCTTGACGGCAGTAGCGACGACCGGTACGCAGATACATAGAATCTGTACTGCAATCCAGCTGTGTGAGCGCAGCATAGAACTGATGCAATGCGGGTTCCTGTTGCTGCTAGTCCTGTTTGAAACCCGCCTGGGCCTTTCATGGCGCAGCCCTGCAATTTGCATCATGCTAGGCATTGGCGTCCTGGCGGCGTCGGATCTGTCAGGATCTTATATAACCGCGCAGAGTCCCTCCTGGTCCTACGCGCTGGATATCATTAGCGCTTGCGTCAGCCTGATGATTTACTCGGCTTGGCTTGCATCTATGATCATCCCCCAACCCGCGCGCAAGAGTGCTCTCGACTCACCCAGTCGCCTTATCTTCCAGCGTTGGAATGAAGCCCTGGTCGCCACCCCGCTCGTAGGCAGGAGGAACGAGGCCTTTGCTATGTCATCGGTCGAATCTTTCCTCCCCGGAGTTGAAAGGACCGTTGAGCGCGTCATGGCGCGCAAGATGATGCACTGATCTCTCATCAGCTAAAGATAGGCCGGGCATCTTTTCCCGGCCTTGTTGTTTTGTATTCGTTGTTATCCAGGACCGTCACGGAGGAGTTTGGCTGGCAGACGCGCGTTGCGAGACAATGATAGAGCTATTCGGCCATGAAAATCAAATCCTCATCGGCATCACGATGTAGCGATATTTGTATTCACTGTCACTCGCTTCGTCGGGGCGAAGCTGACCGGCCGATTGGGCGTCCTTAAACTCAAAGCGGACGTCACCGGAGCCCACCACTCTCAGGAACTCAAGCAGATATTGCGAATTGAAGCCAATCACCATGGGATCACCCGCGTAGCTAGTCTCAATGGAATCCTCTGACTCGCCAATTTCCGTATTAGAAGAAGACACTTTCAGCTCGTCTTTTTCCAGCCGCATGCGGATGGCATTGGAGCGTTCGTCGGCAAACTGGGCCACGCGCTGGATGGCCGCGTTCAGTTCGTCACAGTGGATTGTGACTGATTTGTTATTGTCGCGCGGGAGCACGGCTTCATAGTTGGGGAACTGTCCGGTAAGTTGACGGGAAGTCAGGAGCCGGTTGCCGGCACGGAAAAACAGTGTGGACTCATCCTTGGCAAACTCGACAACCTCGATCTCTGGAGCATTCAGCAGCGAACTCAATTCCGCCATGGCTTTTTTGGGCACCAGGATTTTCATTTCTCCGCTCACTGGCAGCTTGGAATTAAGGTGTTCAACATGAGCCAGGCGATGCCCGTCCGTAGCCACCATGGTAATGCTCTCAGGTTTCAGCACCAGCAGGGCGCCGTTCAGGGTATAGCGGGATTCCTCGTTGGAAATTGAAAAGATGGTCTTAGCAATCAGATTTCGCAGTACCTGAGCCGGCAACTTGATCGCCGATTCCACCGGAAAAAGTGGAAGCGCGGGAAAATTGGCCCGAGCCATGCCCACCATCTTGGTGTTAGAGCGACCGCTGCGAATCTGCACCCAGTGATTTTCCAGGAGTTTAATGCTGATCTCTCCATCCCCAAGCAGTTTTACGTAATCGTAAAGTTTCCGCGCCGGGATGGTACAGGAACCATCTTTCTTGACCTTGGCCGAGCAAGAGGTTCTCAGACTTAAATCCAGGTCCGTAGCAGTAATGGAGAGCTTGTCACCCGCAGCCTCAAAAAGGAAATTAGAAAGAATCGGAATGGTGGTCTTTCGTTCCACCACTCCCTGCGTCGCCGTAAGCTCTTTCAGAAGATCCAGCTTATTGACTGTGATTTCCATCGTGACTCCCGCCTCTGCACCCGCGGAAGAAGGCATATTGATGGCCCCCTTGAGAGACTGCTTCTACTTATATCAAAACAAAATAATTAAAAATAGCAGTAATAGTCGATGCCTGCGGAAAAGTGGGAATCTAGTCCAAGTGCTTTTATGACAGATGATTCCGCTGTACCGTTAAGTGCAATTCCCGTCCCTTTCATTGTGGTTGCAGCAGGATTTCCTGGCTGCGCACCCGGAATTCTGCCCAGCTATACACTGTTTCCACAAGGTTCCTCTGTTTTTCCTCACGATATCCCGGCTGTAAAGTGGAAAACCTGCGCTCACACTCGACCGAAGGCCGCAAGCATCTGAGGAGAACCGCTCAATTGTTCAAGGTCTCAGTCAATTTGTTGAGTAGTCTGTTTAAATCTTTGTCTGCCTGACGCTGCCCGTCGATCTTTCCAATCGAATGCATCACCGTGGTGTGATGTTTGCCACCAAATTGGCGGCCAATTTCCGGCAAGGAAGCCTCAGTCATTTGTTTTGAGAGATACATCGCGATTTGACGCGGGAACACGATAGCACGCGAATTGCTTTTGGTCTTGATTTCCGTCACACGCAGCCCAAACTGTTCGGCAACCGCCTTCTGGATAGCCTCGATGGTGACCTTCCGCGCCTGTGAATCTATAAAGTTCTTCAGGACCTGCTGCGCAGTTGGCAAATTGATCTCCGCACCGGTAAGGGAGCAGTAAGCCATCAATCGGATGAGGGCGCCTTCCAATTCGCGCACGTTGGTCCTCACGTTGGACGCGATGTAGAGCGCGAGATCGGTGCTCAGGGACACCCGCTCGGACTCCGCTTTCTTTTGCAGAATGGCAACTTTTGTTTCCAGATCCGGAGGCTGAATATCCGCTATCAATCCCCACTCGAAACGAGAACGCAGCCTGTCCTCCACCTCCGCCAGTTCCTTGGGTGGACGGTCGCTGGCGATCACGATCTGTTTCAAGGCCTCATGCAAAGCGTTGAAAGTGTGGAAGAACTCTTCCTGCATGCGCTCTTTGTGCGCCAGGAACTGGATGTCATCAATCAACAGGACATCCACGTTGCGGAATTTGTCACGGAAGGAAGTCATGCGGTCGTAGCGCAGCGAATTGATCAACTCATTGGTGAACTTTTCGCTGGAGATATAACAAATGGCGGATTGTGGCTGGCGCCGCTTCACCTCATGTCCGATCGCCTGCATGAGATGGGTCTTGCCCATGCCGACACCGCCGTAGAGAAACAGGGGATTGTAGGCTTTGGAAGGGCGCTCAGCTACCGCCTGCGCCGCCGCGTGGGCAAACTGGTTGCCGGAGCCCGCCACGAACGCCTCGAAAGTATATTTCGGGCTGAGTTGTGCGGCTGAGTCCCAATCAAACCGCTGCTGCCTGGCCACCGTGTTGGTCGGCGAAGGGACGGTGACTGACACAGGAGCAAAACCACCATCAGGCCGCACAGGCGGCGACGAGGGATCTTCCTCAGCGGTCACGAACTTCACATCCTGAAACTCGAGGGCCAGCAACTCCAGCGCCTCCTGAATCAGATCACCAAATTTTTCGCCTATGTGCCTGAACTCGGGCGCCGGCACGCGGACGAAAATGATGCTCCCGTTGGCATGGCTGAATCTTGTTGGCTTCAGCCATGTGTCATAGGAATGCCGGGTGATTTTCTTTTCAAGGGCCCCCAGTATGCGGAGCCATGGGTTCGCGGTCGCGGTTGCGCTAGACAATAGTGACATGCTTGAACTGTTTTCTTATTCGGCCGACAAGCCCGATTTTGACTGAGACTTTTTTAATTTTTTGCTCTGCGTGGGCATCCGTAGAGCAGTGAACATGTATTAGTGCAAACAAAAAATTATGAACTGGTCGGCATACTAGCACGAACTCAATTGTGTGAACACGCGGTGAATTTTTTTTTTTCACCGCAAAATGTTTCCACAGTGCAATTCTGTGTTTTCGCCAAAGTAAAATGCAAAATGTTGCGTGGCTGGTGCAAAAATCCACCTTATAGGAACAGCCCAACGGTCGTGAGCGAAATCCGCAACGGACTGAACTGCCCCCCTAGCTGTATGATGTCTCATTGCGAGAGTTGCGCAAGCCAAATTTGAAGGGGGATTGCGAGTCAACGCATCCACCTTTGCACTGAAGGCGAGGCGTTTACGATTGATCTGGCTTAAGGAATGGCTGTCCCTCGATTGGACAAGGCCTGAACGTTCTTACAACCCGAATGTGCGCGATTTCTTGGCGTCAATGCTGGGCTACCCTAAGGATCACGTTGTCACCGAGGACAGCGCCGGTGAGGGCTACGCTGACATTCAATTGACTACACCGGACGGCGAGCCTTGGATTGTCGGTGATTTAAAGAAAGACGACCTTTGGCTATTTGACCCGGATCGTCGCGAACAGCTTTGGGTAGACAAACGGAAATACGTATCGGGCACAACACGCTACGTTCTGTTCCTGACACCGCATGCCCTGGACGTTCGCCTACCAAACGGTGAACGATTGGACTCCGTACCGAGCCCCATTCTTCTCGCTGAAGTCGATGCTTCGCATCTGCGCACGAGATTGGCTTTCATGGCTTATGAAGCAGCGAGCCATGAACGCCAATGGCAGGTGTTTATATGCGGCAAATTGCCCTATTCATATCTAACCCTAGGTGTTCAAGAAAATCAAAGAAAGTTGCAGTTTGAGCTGACGGGCAGCTTCCGAGAGCTTACAGAGGTTGCCGAGGCGATCCTCAACGAGAGCCATGCAGCATATGTGGAGTATTCGAAGCTGCGTGACGATATCAAAGAGAGCCTTGCCACCGACCCGGAGACACAGCGGCGAGCGCTTAACCGGCTTGCTCATGTTAATAGATTCCCGAAGAATCTCTTCGAAGACCTACTTCCTTCGTTCGAGGAACAATACGGAAGAGACATGGATGTATCCTCCGAGGCAGATAGAATGAGGCGCATCATCGAGGCATTTGCCGCAGACTCGGTGGCCGCGCTAGTTGCCCGGGTCCTCTTCTTGAGATTAGTGGAAGATCTCGGATTGACTCTAAAGCGGCGGCTCTCCAACGGTGGACCCGAGCATTGGTCCAGTTTCGTCGAAGAACTCACGGGTGATGCGGGGGCTCTATTTAGAGCCGCTGCCGAGGACGTCTCCCGCATCTACTCAGAGCCTTTTGAGCCGTCTGTCTTTGACTGGATACAAGAGGCGGACTCGAAGGTTGGAACTGCGTTACAGCGTCTGATTATAAGATTAAATGCCTACGACTTCTCAACCCTGTCCGAGGAGATCCTAGGCGATATCTATCAGCAGTTCTTACCGCTGAAAAAGCGAAAACGACTGGGCGAGTATTACACACCCTCAACGATCGCTGGCTATCTCCTCGGCGAGACTGTGCAAAAACACGGGCGTGGTCGTGTGCTGGATCCTGCGTGCGGCAGTGGTTCCTTCTTGGTTCGCGAGGTGCACACGCGCATTGAAGACGCACAGCGACGCGGACTTGACCCAGAATCTGTCATCGAAGAAATTCTCCACGACATCTGCGGCTTCGATATAAATCCGTTTGCGGCGTTCATCACGCGATTTCAGATTATGTGGGCTCTACTGCGATTCTCAAAGGACCGGCGCGATCCGCAGCCACACGTTTACAACATAAACAGCCTATTGAAAGATTCCAGCATTGCGAAGCACCTCGGTACCCGCCATCTTCCTCCCGGTTCAATAGCGAGGGATTCGGAAAAATGGAAGTACGTTGTTGGAAACCCGCCTTACATCCGAGCTGAGCGAGTGAAATACGGAGAAGAGATGCGAAAGCTCTACCAAGGCGTTTGGGGACAAAATGCCGACACAGGCTTACTGTTCTTGGATCGAGCCATCCTAGAGTGGCTGGAGCCCGGTGGACGTCTCGGAATGGTGGTGAGTGGTGGTTATGCTAACTCAGAGGCCGCCGCGCCTGTCTGGACATTGCTTCAGCCCGGAGAAAGTGCCAGTTTACGAAAGATTGTCTGGCTTGAATTTATTGCAAGCGTGTGGGCCCCGAACGTAATCCCTATGCTCCTTGTGATTGAAAAAGTGCCAGCGCGCGAAACCGACATTATCGAGCTTGCCGTTCCGCGGACATGGCCACATGATTTTTCGTTTGAATCCATCAAGTATTCGGATTTTTTTGATGCAAGGATAAGTCCGAATGCCGCTCCGAATGCCGGATGGGGTCGATACCTTTTGCCGCTTTTGGTCGGAGCGGATATTCCGGTTCTTCGCTCCCTATACCCCGACCAGCAGACGTTCGTCCCATTGAGATACGCTGTGGAACCTCGGAGATCGCGAGGTCGGACATCTTATTGGACCTACGGAATACAACGAGGTGGAGCGCAAACTACCAGGGAACCCATATCCGGTCGCAGCTTACGTGTTTTCAGTGGCGGAGACATCGCGGTTGCCAGTCTTCAGGCTTCACATATGTGGTTGGATTTAGATCAAGTCGAACGGCGGAACTATGGCAAACTTAGTCTTTGGAGTCAGTCGGGGCCAACCACCTACCTAGCAGTTAATGAGATCGGATTAGCTCCAGCGGCAGTGGTCGTAACAGGTGAGCCCCATCCAGCCGCGGCGCTGAACAGTGTGGTTGTCGCACTGCCCCGCGCTGGCGGACCGTTGCCTGAGGCAGTCGCCGCTTATCTGAATAGCGATTTGGCTCGCTTCTATTGGGCGACGACGTTGCGCAGCGGTGTGCTCGAAGGATCCTCACGATCTCATCTGTATCCGCGTGTCCTTGAGGCTCTTCCTTGGCCGAGACAGCTTTCATCTGCTTCAGAGAAGCGTTTGCATAATGCGTATAAAGAACTCGAAGTAGCTGCGCAACGCACGATCTCGTCACCGGAGAAGTGGCTGGTTGAGAGCACAGCCAGTCTGTCTCCGGAAGAAGGTCTGCGCCTGACCGATCCGCTTGCTGGCCTGACGTTTAGGACGTGGTCCGATCCTATGGTTGATGAGTTGGAACAAAATGGCGATACAATTTCCAGCGGACTTTCTTCACTTACCTTGGCTGATGAGGGATTGGCCCAACTCGCGGTGACGCTCCTGAGGGCCCAGTGTGAGGATCAAATCAGCCGCCATGCGATGCAGTCGTTGGTCGTTCCGAAGGATTGGCGACCCGTAGTTAGCGAGTACAGGAAGCGACTGGACAATCATACACATGCGCGGAAGGGCTTCGAATCGAGGCTTAGGGAACTTAACGAGGCCGCGTTTGAAGCGTTTGGAATTAGCAAGACCAACCGACTTTACATCGAGACCAGGCTTGCAACGTTTCCCCTGAGCCGCCTCAACCCACGATATCCATGGGTTCCGGTCAAGAAGAATACAGCCAGATCGTTTGAACAGGACAGATTCGAGTGAGTTGCATAACGTGATTCGATGTTAATCATGCACTCTAAAACATGGCAACATGGCAGGGTGCGCGACATGAAAGTAAGGATCAGGCCCGTCGGGCCTCCCAATAGTCCTCAAATCTACCACTGAGACGACAGCAGCGGAGGGCAATGATGGCATTGGCGCCACGAATGGTCCAGAACATGCC
>Ga0209168_10000945_pt1 | contig 24962 bp, 15 predicted proteins | sample Coa_R1_FD_187156 | JGI IMG/M metagenome (GOLD analysis project Ga0209168, IMG submission 187156) | Surface soil microbial communities from Centralia Pennsylvania, which are recovering from an underground coalmine fire - Coalmine... | ecosystem: Environmental > Terrestrial > Soil > Unclassified ...
CTTTCTTGCCGCTTGAAACGTCCCGTCTTTTGTACCGAGCATCAAACCGACTTGAGGCGCTGCGTCAGTCGGGCAAAAATAAACTGCACCTGGACACGTTTCCAGTGCCAAGTCATCAATCCCGTCATGATTGAAATCACCGAAAACGACATTGGCCTGGGGGCCAGGCAGGTTGTAGGTCGGTAACGCGTCGAAGGTACCGTCTCCGTTGCCTAACAGTACTTCGATCTCAGCCTGACTGCAGCCAGGCATGCGGCAATCCATCTCGGCAACCACGTCCTGTTTGCCATCCCCGTTGAAATCTCCCACAAAAAGTGAAGGCGTGCTAAAAAAAACAGGAAGCGTTTGGGTGCTCAGCAATGGCGACAGAGTCCCATCGCCGTTGCCCAAAAATGTGTAGAGCGTCGCATTGCTGCAAGGATAAGGCTGGCAGGTTACAACACTCAGAATAACGTCTAACTTACCATCCCCATTAAAGTCGCCAACCGCAACCGGGCCGATATACGTGTAGGGTTCGGGGAAGGTGTAGCTATAGGTGTCGCGAAACGTGCCATCACCATTGCTCAGCTGTATTTCGAGAATGGCACCACCCGCCTCGACGACATCTGTCTCACCATCCCCGTTAAAATCACCAGCGACGTTTCCGAAGACAGGGTCGGTGGGTTGTACGAGGCCCGTAAAGGTTCCATCTCCATTGCCCACCAACACACCGACAGTGGAATCAACGAAGTCATTTTCACCGGCGGTGACCACGTCGAGTTTGCCGTCTCCGTTCAGGTCACCAACTGCGATCACCAACGGGATGCGGCTTCCAGCGAAGTAGGAAAAGGGTGCTGCTTGGAAAGTTCCATCTCCAGTTCCAAGCAACAAGGAATCAGCGGAACCTGCAACTGAATCGATGTCTAACCTGCCGTCACCGTTGAAATCTCCCACTACTACATAAGAGGTACTGGGGTAACTTTGCCCCAAGCTGAATGTGCCATCGCCTTTGCCCAAGAGTATGGCGAGCGGTCCTTCTGTGAAACACCTAGTATCACTGCAACTGTTTGCCACAGCCAAGTCGAGTTTTCCATCGCCATTGAAGTCACCGACGGCCATAGATCCAGGTGTGTACCCCCCTGACGGCGAAGTCTTTGGTGCCTGAAAAGTGCCATCGCCATTGCCGAGGTAGAGGTATACATTTCCCCCGCCTCCCACCACCAGATCGGGTTTGCCATCCGCGTCGAAATCCGCTACCAGCAACGGTACGAGATTGCTTGCTATTGGAATACTCAAACTTTGGCCGGTACTGAAGGTTCCGTCACCATTGCCTAGCAAAATCTCGACTGTCCCGGTTGGTGTGGCGACAACAGCGTCCAGCTTGCCGTCCGCATTAAGATCAGCAAGCGTAACGGACTGAATTTCGTCAACGGCGTAAATATTGCCCGCGTGAAATGTTCCATCACCATTGCCTAGCATTACCGAGAGACTAGCCGAACCCGCTACTACGACATCAAGCTTCCCGTCGCTGTTGAGGTCGCCAGCCGCAGCCCCCGATGTACAGAAACCCCGGCAAGCGTTCCCCTTGTTGGGGGTGTCTGTGGTTACAACAGGCTGATAACTGCCATCCCCGTTGCCAAGCAAGACGCCGATCGAGCCGGACTCCTCATCGAAAATCGCCAGATCAAGTTTGCCATCGCCATTGAAATCGCCGATCATGACGGAGTCGGGTGCTATTCCGCCGGTATCATAAAAGGGAGTTTGGGTAAAAAGAGGGCCGCTGTTGAAAACCTGATTGCTGCTTTGGCCAAGTCCCGACGCCTTGCCGTACTTTTGCCAGCGTGAGCGTTCCGATGCCCATCGAGTGGGGCGTCCAAACGGTGATGCCGGAGCGCGATTGGTTTGCGAGACGACGCCCAGTGGCGCGCGCTGAGTTGATTTGGGATTTTGAGTTGCGCTAGTGAGAAAGAGTAGAAGACTTAGGGTAGCCAGAGAGCGCATGCATGCCCCCTTGAGGCAAGGCCTGGGTTGCTGGGGCGATTCAGATCCCCAACACGATTCTACTCTTCTAACCCCTCAGCCTCTGTGATGTTGCGCACGCTGTGACGTTATTGGACAGTTAGTTTCAGCACCTGTGACTGCATCGTGCCGTTCATGCTCGCCGCGACAGTCAGATTGTAGGTTCCGGCCGGAGTTCCTCCCGTTCCGCGGCTGGCACCACCTCCTCCACAGGATGAAATAAACAAAATCAGGAGCAGAGACAGTGATGCGCGATGCAGGAGAGCACGACGATTCTTGCGTCCGCTCGTCGGCAGCACTACAAGCCCAAACAGTAGCATTGCCCACATCTCGAGAGAGCGACCAGTCAGCGCCGAGCTTGTTCGCTCCATTGTTGATACGCTGACCGTGAATTCACTTGCACTCGTTGCGCTGACGGATTCGCTTCCCGGCAAAGAGCACGTAGCGCCCAAAGGGGCACCGCTGCAGGTCAGAGTCGCTGTTCCACTCATTCCTCCGCCGCCAATCTGGAGCGTGTACTTTGCAGTCGTACCTGCAGCGACCGTAGCCGACGAAGAACTCCCGCTCGCAACCTCCAAGCCGGGACTTGACCCTCCGGTGCCGCTGACCGGCACATTTTGCGGGCTGCCAGGAGCAGTATCATAGATTTCCAAGGTTCCGCTGCGAGCGCCAACAGCCTGCGGCGTAAAGGTCACCCCAATCTGGCAACTGCTTCCTGGCGGAAGGCCTCCTGTTTCCAAGCAGCCGTTGGTCAGAGAAAAATCGTTGGGGTTCTGTCCAAAAAAGCCCATGTCTCCGATGAGGAGGTTGGCGCTACCGGTATTGGTGACGGTCACGGTCTGAGCCGGACTCGTCGTGCCTATCGGTTGGGAGGCGAAGCTGAGGCTCGTTGGCGATATTTGGGCGTTACCAACGAGCGGCCCCCCAATGGCGGTCATGGGAATGCTCTGTGGGCTGGCAACTGCACCATCCGAGAATGTTAAGGTGGCACTTCGGTTCCCATAAGTGGTTGGGCTGAAAACCACGCCGACCACGCAATTAGCACCCGCAGCTAGGACAGCTCCACAGCTGTTCGATTGAATCTTGAAGTCTCCGGGGTTCGGACCGCCTAGCGATACTGAAGTGATTGCCAGGCTTCCAGTGCCCACATTCGTCAACGTGATGTTCTGCGGGTTCCCCGTCTGTCCGACGTCAACCATTGGAAATGCCAGGGAGTAAACCGAAAACTGCGCGGTGGTCTGGAGGAGAACGGTTATGAGTGACGGAGGGCAATTTGAGCCATCCCCGTCACATGAGCGACTTGAAGAAACTGTCGCCAGATCCAACTTTCCGTCCCCGTTGAAATCAGCCGGCAGCGGCTGGCCCGATGCAATGGCGTAGTCGACTTCCCTCCCAAAAGTTCCATCTCCCTTTCCCAGGAAGACTGACAGCTGTCCGGCCTGCGCATTCATGCCGTAAAGGTAGGGCGCTCCAACGGCTAAGTCGGGGATTCCGTCTCCGTTAAAATCGGCAAGAGCGAAACTTACAGCCGGAATGGGATAAGAGAATGTGGACTGGGTGAACGTGCCCCCATTGTTGCCCAGGAAGACGGAGAATAGACCGTTGACCTCGTTGACGCCGACTATATCAAGAATGTCGTCACCGTTCAGGTCCGCGGCGGCCGTGAAATTATTGACCGGTCCAAGCGAGATGACAATTGGAAAAGTCCCATTCCCAGCACCGTAAGCGACGAAAACAGCGCCGAAATCGACGTCGAGAGAGCCGTCCCGGTTAAAGTCGCCAGCCGCAGCACCCCCCCACTCGATATTGCCGACCGTAACAGTTACCGGGCTCTGAAATGTGCTGTCGCCATTGCCAAGCTGGATCTGAGCATTGCCGGTTCCGGGATCCGGTGAGATCAAATCTAGATTTCCATCGCCGTTAAAATCACCCAGCACTATGGGGGGCGTCGAGGTGGGGCTGGTCGGTCCTGACCTGAACGTTCCATCACCATTTCCGAACATCACGAAAAGGACATTAATGCTTCCGTTCTGCCCTGTCCCAATTAAATCCAATTTGCCGTCGTTGTTGACGTCTGCCGCTGCTTGGATTATCGGCGTGCTTCCTACTCCGGGAGGTGTAAACGGAGCTAAGGGTGTGAAAGTTCCGTCGCCGTTGTTGAGATACACGGTCACGGTGTAGGGTGCTGACGTTCCTACCAGTAGGTCGGGTTTGTTGTCTCCATTAAAGTCTCCAACTATCAGAGCATTCACAGGTGTCTCGCCGCTGATTGTTGCGATGTACTGGGGAAAGAAACCCACGGCAGTCGAAGGGTTGGTAATAGTGAAGAAAGCGGGGAATGAAGTGGATCCTCCAGGATTGTTGACCGTGACCACTGCGGTTCCTGCAGTCGCGATATGGGAGGCGGGTACGGTGGCGGTAAGTTGGATACCGCTGATGAAAGTTGTAGTCAACGCAGATCCGTTCCAAAGCACCGTCGCTCCGGTCGCGAAGTTACAACCGTTGACCGTGAGGGTGAATCCGGGACCACCCGGTACGGCACTCCCAGGCACCAGAGGCTGGTTCACTAATGGTACTCCGCCCGACTGCCCGAACATTCTTGGAGAGGAAAAAACTGCGGTCAAGAAAAAGAGGAAGACGAGAAACGTTAGTGGTCCATTGGATAAAGTGAATCGACGGGTGTGCGAAGTGGGTGGCATCGGTACCCCCGATGATTGGTGTCAGCCTCGGCAATTGTAGTCTCTCAACACCACTGAGTCTGTGAAGTTGCGCATTTTTTCGGCTGCTTGGAGTGTGGTACCGAATGCTTTTCCATCGCGCACATCTCGATTTAGGAATGCTGAATTCAGATCAATGGGGTATCCTTCACCCGTGGGGACAGTTGGTTTGCTTTCCAAAACCCTTCTGCCAGGGTGGTCATGCGTCTGTCCCGGAGTTCGTCGGACTCCGAATGTGATTGTGTGCCTGTTGCTGGCTGCACTTTTGCTGCTGAGCATAGGTTGCGTTTCGGACCCACCTGTTCATCTTCCTTCTGAATGTGCCTCACTATCGTCAACAAGTCTCACGCACTACGACAAATATTCTGCCGAATTTCTCAACGACAAAACAAAATACCCGCCTTGGAATTTGGATGGCGAGGTTGTATGGGGTACGCGTTACTACCTTGAATCCTTACTTACAGCTTACGAGGCAACACAGAACCCAAAATACCTCCAGGCATTCGAGGACTCAGGCAAGTGGGTGATGGGCAAAACGCAGACGATGACCTTTGTCGACGTCCCGGATCCGAGCGCTCCTGGAAAATCTGTCTCGGGGCCAACTATTACGCTAACTGGTTGGCCCACTAATATGGCGGCCCTTGGCGTTCCCGTGGCGATTCCTACAGCTACGAAAGAAGTGTCGCTTTACGCTCAAAGTTTGTACCCTACCACCTCGGTCGGCGCCTCCTCTTTGAACATCTCAAGGCAGACTAACGGGACATTGGAGTTTGAATGGACGAGAGGTGGTAAGACTCTGCAAAGTTACACGATCTCATCGATACAGAACCTAAACTCGATTGCATCGACCCCATTGGTGTACGGGCAGTCGCCCGGTCGAATCGCTGTCACCGGAGTTGGACTTCCCGCAGTCGGAACCTACGAAGTCGACACTCCACTGACCACGATCTGGGATGCCGAACAGACCAGTGGTATTTTGCTGTCCTTTGTTCATTTTCTTCTTATCGCCAAGAATGAGCCGCAGCTCGTCGATGCCAATTTAGTAAGCAGTTGGCAGTCTAAGGTTCTAACCATAGCGTCGGAGGTCGCCGGTCAACTAGCCTCGGATCGGCGAGGCGGCTATGTGGTGCATAACGGCTCATGGATGGCGAGTACTGAAGCGGGGACTCCTGCGGAATCCGATTACGTTTGGGTAGAGATCAGCCTACGGATTTTGCTCTACGAACTCACCGGTGATCCAAGCGAGTTGTCGCTTGCTCGCGGCATATTACAGCACCAATTGAGCCAAAACCTCCCGGTGAATGTGAAAGGGTGGCTCGTCGTGCGGGACTGGCCGGATATTCAACCATGGTCAAATCATGCAGACGCACCCGTGGGCAGCATTTGGGATGTGCTCAGCTACGATCCGCACACGCCAGAAACGAGCACAGATGGAGGTTTTTTTGTTGAAATGCTTCATTTCGCAAATTCGTACGGCTTGGTGACGACCTTAGCTATTCCAGATTCCCTATTTACAGACCAATCGGATACTTTCCACAACTATCTTTTGATACCAAATGCGATCGGACTAGGTTTACAAAGTCCTACTCGGTTAACCTATCCAACGATTGACTCGGCCGTTTCGGATCCCGTGGTGGTTAGCGATAATCCGTTTGCCGAAACTTTGTATCTTATGCCAGAGAGCTCTTCTGCGGAAGACTGGCAGGCTAATTGGCAGTGGATGCTAAGCGAAGGAACGTCTCCGAACGGGTGGCCTATTGGTTATTTCCTGCGCGCTTGGGCGCGCTCGGAAGCAGCTTTCGCGGAAGCATGCAAGATGTCCGCCGCCAATTAATTCTGGAAGCAGGTTATCTCCGCGCTACTCTACCAAATGAGTAGGCCAAGCCGATCGACGTTCGGATATTGTTTTGCCCGACCACGTAATGGGTGGGAGCGTAATCGATTGAGGATCGTATAGCCAAATGATTCGAAAATTGCCATTCCACCCCGCCACCCAGGGCAGCTGTTATCGCGGTATCGGAAACTGAGGCACCGAAATCACTTCCAATCAGATGTTGAAATCCGAGAAGGAAATGGAAAAAAAATGGACTGACCGAGTGCTGAGTCCGAAAGATATTGAATCGGGGCCCCGCGATATAGGAGAACGTTCCAGCGGGGCCGCCGTTATCGCGCAACTGCTGATAATAACCGCTGGCGTCGAATTCTACTGCCAACCATCTGTTGAAGTTTCCTGAAGCGGATACTTCAAAGCCATTTGCGTTTGCGCGCGGACCACTATTCTGATCAATAGTGGTGAAAGAATACCCTGCAAACAATTCTCCTTTGGGATAGGTTTGGGCTGCAGCGACAGAAACGCAAAGACAGACTAATGAGAACGAAAACCGTAGTTGCATCAACCTTCTCCTGAACACACTCAGTCGCAACCGGCGTGGGCCGAAATTATCTCATGGAGTTCTTCAGATCCATCGGCGTCTCGCGCTCCAGCGTTGCTATTTCCAGGTCCGGTAACGTGACAATATAAGTTCCTCGAGATCTGCTGCGACCGGACCGGCGAAAGACGATGCTCATCTGAAAGAAGGTGATGAATCGAAGATTAACCGCCACAGTTATCCGCGTCTTTGTGCGTTTGCAGAAGAGTCGGGTTCTCAAAAACGCGAATCAGCACGAGTCGCGGAATCGGAGTTGCAGTAGAGGCCGAACCGACCGTAAGGCCCTGAATCTGTTCCCGCCAATGGGGGGCGACAACTACCACCATAACGGCCAGAATCTGAGCAGGTACAGAATCTTCACTCCCGCCAACGCAAGGCTGTCGTTGGCGGGATTTCTTGTTCATGGGGGCATTGGCCCACAGTCTCCGAGGCGACATTTTCATGTCGTAGTTGGACCTTAGTACCTGAAGGGTTACGGGTTCGAGGAAGTTAACCAATTAAGATGTTTAGCTAACCTCGTTCAATGTGCGGCATAACTGGCCTTATCAACCTCGGCGACCGCGAGACCCTGGTGCGCATGACTGCCGTTCAGGCGCATCGTGGACCGGATGACTCCGGACTGTGGGACCGCCATTTTCCTGATGGCACATACCTCGCTCTAGGCAGCCGCCGGTTGGCCATTCTTGACCTCTCACTCTCGGGTCACATGCCCATGTGGAACGCCAACCGCACCCTCTGCATTACCTACAACGGCGAGATCTATAACTTCGCCTTTCTACGTCACGAACTCAAGCAGAAAGGCCACCGATTTGTCTCTAACACCGACAGTGAGGTCGTATTACACCTCTACGAGCAGGAGGGCCCCGATTGCGTTAAGCGACTGAAGGGGATGTTCGCCTTTGCAGTTTGCGACCTGCGCTCCGGCACACCCGAACTGTTTCTGGCGCGCGATCATTTCGGAGTCAAGCCTCTTTATTATGCTCATTCTAGGAATGCACTCGCCTTTGCATCCGAGGCCAAAGCGTTGCTCGAGGTTCGGGGCATTGACGCTGAGATTGATCCACAAGCACTCCACCAATATCTGACTTTTCTCTGGGTTCCCGAGCCGCGAACCATCTTTCGCGGAATTCACAAGCTCCCGGCTGCACACTATGCGACATTTCGCGATGGCCACCTGACCGTCAAGAAGTACTGGGATCTGACTTTCCCATCTGCCGATGCCAGCTATCCACGTTCAGAAGAGGACTTAGCCGCAGAGATGCGTGAGCGCTTCCGCCATTCCGTCGAATCGCAGATGATTAGCGACGTGCCGCTGGGCGCATTCTTGAGCGCAGGTCTGGACTCCTCGAGTATTGCGGCCATGATGGCGCGAGCGCGTCGCCAGCCGGTACGCACTTACACAGTCACAACTCCTGCGAAGTACCGAGTCGGCGAGAATGCTCTCGATGATCCTGATGTGGCGACGCGGGTAGCCCGCGAGTTGGAAGTGGAGAACCAACAAATTGTCGTTGAACCCGAGGTCGCTGATTTGTTGCCAAAGCTCATCTGGCACATGGATGAACCAGTCGCCGATCCTGCAATCATTCCTGCGTATCTCGTTTGTCGTGAAGCCCGCAAGCAGTCCACGGTGCTTTTATCGGGCGTTGGCGGTGACGAACTTTTTGCTGGCTATCGCAAACATGTGGCACACCGGTGGGCGAAGGCCTATCGAAAAGTTCCCCCATTCTTGCGCGAGGTCTTAGAGAAACAGCTCCAGAGGGTTCCAAATCTTCGCGGCAACAGCTTGAAGGGTAATCTGCGTTTGGCGAAAAAAATGGCTCGCAGCGCGTCTCTCGCTGCAGCCCAAGGCTTCGTGACAAACTGCACTTATTTGAATTCCGCACAAACAGCTGCCTTGTTGGATCCCGATTTCTCCCGCCAAGTTCACGGCTTCGATCCTGCAACTCGGCACTGGCAAGAGTTTGAAGAAGTGCAACACGCAGATTTTCTCAACCAGATGCTTTACGTCGACAGCAAAATCTTCATGCCCAGTCTCAACCTTAACTACAACGACAAGATGAGCATGGCATCGTCGGTCGAAGTCCGAGTTCCATTCCTCGATCACGAGTTCGTTGAGTTCGTTGCCTGGAATGTTCCGCCCAATCTCAAACTCAAAGGGTTCTTGCGGCCCACGACGAAGTACATTTTCCGGAAAGCGATGGCTGACGTGTTGCCCAAGGAAGTCCTGCAACAGCCCAAAGCTGGCTTCGGAGCCCCCATCGATTACTGGTTGGCGCACGACCTAAGGGAAATGGTCGATGATCTTCTCTCGACATCCCGCATTCGTCAACGTGGGATATTTCAGCCAGAAGTGGTGCGCGGCTACATTGAGGAACATCGTCAGGGAGCCCAAGACTGGTCGATGCAGATTTGGCAATTCCTTACCCTGGAAATTTGGATGCAAACGTTCCTCGATAAAGCTCAGGGTCAACGGGCCGGGGAGTGGTCCCAAATGCCTCAAATAGCGACTGCATGAAGCAACTGCTCCAAAGGGCGCAAGACGGCGAAATTACGGTAGTCGACGTCCCCGTCCCTAAATTACTTCCCGGTTGTGTGCTCGTGCGAATCGCGGCGTCGCTTATCTCGCCGGGTACAGAGCGTGCGGCATCGGAATTTGCCAGCAAGAATCTTTGGCAAAAGGCGCGCTCCCGGCCCGATCTGGTGCATGAGGTTCTCAGGAAGGCAAGCCGCGATGGAATTATTTCGGCTGCATCGGCCGTTCGAGCGCGGCTTGATCAGCCCATCTCACTCGGTTACAGCAGCGCCGGGACAGTCATTGGCGTTTCCGAAGAAATTACAGACGTGGCTGTCGGCGATCACGTCGCCTGTGCTGGAGTGGGCTATGCAGTTCACGCCGAGTTCGCCTGCGTGCCGCGCCTCCTGCTGGCCAAGGTAGCAGCGGAGTCAGCTGTGACGCCCGAAGAAGCTGCTTTTACAACTATCGGCGCCGTCGCACTCCATGGCGTCCGGATCGCCGAAGTGAAACTCGGAGACGTCGTGGCCGTTGTCGGCCTCGGATTGCTTGGTCAGCTCACGATCCAAATCCTCAGGGCGGCCGGATGCCGCGTCATCGGAATGGATATTCTTCGCGAGCGCGCAAATCTGGCGCTTCGTCTCGGCTCAGATGCGGTGTGCAGCTCCAGTGAGCTATTGCAGGACAAGTGTCTTCGACTAACTCGAGGCAACGGCGTCGACTCGGTCTTGATCACAGCTGCGAGCGCGAGCAGTGAAGTCGTTAACCTCGCCGGGAGAATCGCTCGCGACCGAGGAACCGTCGTGGCAGTTGGCACCGTTGGCATGGAGATCGAACGCAAGCCGTATTACGAGAAAGAACTGAATTTTCGTGTCGCCCGATCCTACGGCCCAGGACGCTACGATTCTGCGTACGAGGAGAAAGGCCGCGACTACCCGATCGGGTATGTGCGTTGGACAGAGACACGCAATATGGAAGCGTTTCTCCAGCTTGTCTCGGATCGAAAAGTGGATGTCAGCTCGTTAATCACGCATCGGTTCCCAATTTCGCAAGCACCTGCGGCTTACGAGTTGATAAAAGGTGAGAAGCAACAGGCCAATTTGGGAGTTGTCCTCCTCTACCCCGGTCATGCGAGGGACGGTCGCAGGTTACGTCTCGTCGAGAAAGCGTTGTCAGCAAACCTAGGCGGGGAGCCAGTTAGGATTGGCGTATTAGGCGCGGGTGCGTACGCTTTGAGTACACTCCTGCCCGCGATCAAGCGCAGTACCGGCATTCGGCGTATCGCTGTTTGCGCCGCTAATGGTCCCCATGCTCTACACGCAGCGAAGAGGTTCGATTTCGAGCACTGCGTTACGGACGAACAAGAAATCCTGGATACTCCCGCTGTGAACACCGTCTTCATCGCCACACGTCATCACTTGCACGCCCGCCAAGTCGTAGCTGCATTGAAAGCAGGGAAGCATGTCTTCTGCGAAAAGCCCCTCTGCCTCACCGAGGCCGAGTTGGCTGAGATTGTGCAGGTTCATGCGCGACATGGTGACCAAGCGCTCATGGTGGGCTTCAACCGCCGCTTTGCCCCACTCGCTATTCGCATGAAAGCATTCCTCGCCGAGTTGACGGGCCCCTTTGCGATTCAATATCGGATCAACGCTGGTTCCCTCCCGCCGGACCATTGGGTGAATGATCCGGAGCAGGGGGGCAGCCGGCTGTTGGGGGAAGTCTGTCACTTCATCGACTTCGCTTCCTTTCTGACCGGGTCCCGCCCGGTTCAAGTTCAAGCGACCGACGTAGTCTTCGCCAACTCTCTGGGTGAAAGCGTTATCCTGCAGCTCAAGTTTGCTGACGACTCTCACGCGACCATCAGCTACCTGGTGAATGGCGACCGAGCGTATTCAAAGGAGAGAATTGAAGCTTTTGGCGGCGGTGGCGTCGCGGCTTTAGATGATTTTCGTTCCTTAGAACTCGTCAAGCACGGACGCAGAGAGAAGATTCGAACCCACTTCAGGCAAGACAAAGGTCATCACGCAGAGATCCAGAAGTTTGTCGATGCCATCCAGTTTGGCCTCGAGGCCCCAATTCCGTTCGATGAAGTCATCAGTTCTACATTGGCAACCCTGCAAGCCTGCGAATCACGAGCGAGCGGACGACCTTCATCAGTCAATTCTTCGGTCCTCAGCCCCTACGCTTGAACGGCCCGACCTGACCAAGCAGGCTGCCCTCCTGATTACTGCTTCTTGCCCCTGCCCGTGCTACTCTCCTCCTCGCATCAGGAGCAGTCCATGTCCAAGGCCCTCTTTATTCTTGCACTCCTTGTTTCCTCTTGTTCGACCGCGCTTGCTCAGTCCTGCTCCCAGTTGTCCCTCGGAATTGGCGCCAGCCTGAACGGTTTTCTTCCGTTTCCTTCCGACAATCTCTGGAACCAGGACATCTCGAGCGCCCCGGTCGATCCCAACTCCGACGCCATCATCAACTTCATTGGTACGAGTGTGCCCTTGCATCCCGACTTTGGTTCCGGGCTCTACAATGGCCAGAGCATCGGCATTCCCTACGACATCGTCAGCGGAGATCCCTTTGTAACGATTAATTTCGAGGCGTATGGCGACGAGAGCGATCCCGGCCCAATGCCGATTCCTCCTAACGCTCCGATCGAAGGTTTCCCGCAACCCGGAGACGGTGATCGCCACGTGCTCGTGCTTGATCGCGACAATTGCTGGCTGTATGAGCTTTATCAGGGGTATCAGGTTTCTGGCGGAGTACACGCCGTGTGGAATGCAGGATCGGCGGCGGTTTGGGATTTGCTAAACGATGAGCAGAGGCCCTACACGTGGACTTCGGCGGACGCCGCTGGCCTGCCAATCTTCCCAGGTCTCGCGCGCTATGACGAGGTCGCTGCGGGAAAGATCCAACATGCCCTGCGGTTCACCCTGCAGCACAGCAGGGAAGCATTCACTCCTCCGGCAAGCCACTGGGCGGCCAATTCGTCAAACCAGTTTGCCGCGCCGATGGGCATGCGGTTGCGCCTGAAATCCAGCTACGACATCTCTTCGTTCCCGCCGCAAGCGCAGGTGATTCTCGCTGGACTCAAGCAGTATGGAATGATCATGGCCGACAACGGTAGCTCCATGTTCATCAGCGGAGATCCGGACGATCGCTGGAGCAATGATGACCTTGGGACTTTGAAGCAAGTGCCCGCTTCCGCCTTCGAAGTTGTGCTCATGAACCCGATTTATACCCCGCAAAACGTGCCGCAAGGGCCGAACCCTTTGATTAGTAATTTCACGGCCAACCCTCCAAATCCGGCGCCCGGCCAGCCCGTTACGTTGACTTGGAATGTCAGCGGTGCTCTTTATTTCGTCGTGTCACCTCAAGTGGGGGCGGTTCGGGGCAATTCGGTGGTCGTCACCCCGCCGGCGAATCCCGCCCAAACGACATATACGCTTTACGCCACGAATCAATACGGGCGCTCGGAAGCCAGTGTAGTCGTGACAAAACAGTAAGCACCAGTCATCACCTCCCCTGTCACCGTCCATCCGGTGCTATACTGCCGTGCCCAGAAAACCTATGACACCTTTCAAGATTCTCCGTGTCGAAAAAATAGCCATTACCTTTTTCCTGCTCGCTATTTCAGCCTACGCCCAAACAATTCCTTCCGGAACTCTGGACGCCATGCAATGGCGACTCATTGGCCCGTTTCGCGGCGGACGCGTCACTTCGGTCTGCGGTGTGCCGACACAGCCGAACATCTATTACATGGGGACGCCGGGTGGCGGCATTTGGAAAACCGAAGATGCAGGCCGGATCTGGAAACCGATTTTCGATCACGAGCATGTGGCTTCGATCGGAGCAGTGGTTGTATCTCTCTCCAACCCAAGCATTGTCTATGCCGGAACTGGTGAGCAGACGCCGGGCGACGGCATTTACAAATCCAAGGATGCTGGTGCAACTTGGACGAACATCGGCCTGAGCGAAACCCACTTCATCACGGCCATGATCGTCGATCCCACCAATGCTGACGTCGTTCTGGTCGCGGCTGCTGGCGATCGCGCGTCCGGGTCTGAGCGCGGCGTCTACAAGACTACGGATGGCGGGAGAAATTGGAGCAAGGTCTTATTCAAGGACACGGATACCGCGGCGGCCGATCTGCAGGCCGATCCAGATGATCCCAAGATTCTGTACGCCAGCTTCTGGCATCGTCCAGAAAATCCGTTTGACCCCAACGAAGAGAAAAAGAAAACTCAAGATGCCACCGTCTACAAATCGACCGATCAGGGCTCGACCTGGGCGCAGGTCGGCGGAAACGGTCTCCCGACCGAGCCAATGGGACGAGTCGGGCTCGCGGTTGCACCGGGCACGCATGGCATGCGGGTTTATGCCATCACTGGGGAGGGCTTATTTCGCTCCGAAGATGGCGGCGCGAATTGGACACGCAGCACTACGGATCCGCGCATTATCGGTAGCTCATACATCAGCGGAGTTTCGTTTGATCCCAAAAACGCCGATATTGTCTATGCCGAGCAAACGTCTCTCTACCGTTCGACCGATGGAGGCCGAACCTTCGAGGCATGGGTCGGCGCGCCCAGCGGAGACGATTTCCATGTCATGTGGATCAATCCACTGCACACCGAGAACCTAATCCTTGGTGTCGATCAGGGAGCCATTGTTACCGTCGATGGCGGTGCGACGTGGAGTTCCTGGTACAACCAGCCGACAGGGCAGTTCTATCACGTGAGTACCGACCAGCGGTATCCCTACTACGTTTACGCGGCGCAGCAGGACAGCGGCACGGCAGGTGTCCCCAGCCGCAGCAACTTCGGCGAGATCACCTATCGCGATTGGGCGCCGGTCGGTGGCTTCGAGTTCGCTTACATCGAGGCGGATCCTGCGAACCCCGACTACATTTACACCGGCGGTTGGTATGGTACGCTTCTGCGTTTCGACAAGACCACTGGGCAGATCACGCATCTGTTTGTTCGCACGCCGAGATATCGAACTGCCAACATGGCGCCGTTTGCCTTCTCTCCACAGGATCCGCATACCCTTTACCTTGGAGCCCAGTTCGTCCTCAAGAGCAATGATGGTGGCCGCAGCTGGCAGGAGATTAGCCCTGATCTGACACAAAAGCCAGAGCCTGGGGACAAGAAAGAAGGCGACAAAGAGAAGAAGCCAAACCCTCGCCGTGCCGTCATTACCACGATGGCACTGTCAAGTGTGAAAGCTGGCGAAATCTGGGCGGGAAGCGGCACGGGCCTGATCCATGTGACAACCGATGGAAAGAACTGGACTGATGTCACGGTTCCAGGTCTCCCCGAAGGTGCCGGGTTGACCACTTTGGAAGCTTCGCATCATGACGCTGGGACCGCCTACGCAGTCATTAGCGATCGTCGAGACCGGCGGTCCTTCGTGTATCGCACGCGCGACTATGGCAAGCATTGGGAAAGCACTGAAACTGGTATTCCGGGCGCGGAAACCGTGCAGGTGGTCCGAGAAGATCCCGAGAGAAAGGGATTACTTTACGCGGGCACTCAAAAAATCGTGTACGTATCGTTCGATCAGGGGGACCACTGGCAGAGCCTGCAACTGAATATGCCAGTCGCTCCGGTGACCGATATCACTGTTCACGGAAACGATCTTGTGATTTCGACGTACGGCCGCTCGTTATGGATCCTCGACAACATCACGCCGTTGCGTCAGTTCGATCAGAAACTACTCGATGCTGACATCACTTTACTTCGTCCCGAGCCGACGGTGCGTACGCGCTGGGACATGTATCAGGACACGCCTTTGCCGATCGAGACCCCGGCTGCGCCGAATCCGCCAGACGGAGCCATGATCGACTACTTCCTGAAATCAAAACCATCGGGCGACATCCAGCTGTCCATCTATGATTCGCAAAACAATCTCGTGCGGCAATTCACGACGGTTGCGCCTGATTACGATCGCGCCCCGCCTAATGTTCCCAGTTACTGGTTTGCGCCCCCCAGAGTTCTGCCGAAGAATCCGGGCCTGAACCGCTTGGTTTGGGACCTGCGCTATCCTTCGCCCAAGACACTCCGCTACGGATATTTCAACGAGAAGCTCGATTACATCGAGTACACGCTGGCCGACGATGCGATTCCTGGCCACTTTCCCCGAGAACAGCCACGCGGTCCTTATGTAGTTCCTGGCGAATATTCGGTGGTTCTGACCGTGGACGGCAAAATCTATCGCCAGTCGCTGACAGTAACAGAAGATCCGCGGGTGCATGTCTCCCAAGCCGACCTGGTGGAGCAGCTTCGCGTCGCGCAGAGCATTTCGGCTCAAATGGGTGTCACCTATGATGGCTATAACCAAACTACACAGTTGCACGATGCGATCGAGGCGAGGCAAAAGTCAGTCGGCACGGATGCCTCGAAGAAAGACGTGGTCGACGCTTTGAAGTCACTGAATGATCAGACCGAAGACATCGAAAATGGCAAGCCGATGGATTTCGGCATCGGTCCATTGAATCGAGAACTCGCCCGTTTCGCTGAGATGGTCGAAACCAGCGATGAACGTCCAGCAACTCCACTGCAGGAGGGAGCCCGCCAATATTGTGAAGCTCTGCTGAAAAGGTTAGCGCAGTGGCGGGACTTAAATGAAAAGAAGATTGGGCCGGTGAACGATCTGCTACGTAAGAACAATCTCGAGGCTTTGCCGGTTGCAGCGAATATTCCGTCGGCGCCTGAATGCAAGATCAAGTAGTCACCTGTGCCGGTGCGAATGACTTCGCCGTATGGATTACAATTTTCAGGAAGTATGAAATCTCTCCTGAACCGAATTGCAATCTGCTTGTTATTCACGGTTGCATTCGTAGGTCCTGGACGTGCCAAGCCCGCAAAGTCGCTACGCATTTTCTTTATTGACGTCGAGGGCGGACAATCGACCCTGATCGTGACTCCTGAGAAGCATTCTCTCCTGATTGATGCCGGCTGGGCAGGCGATAGGGACGCGGACCGGATCAAGTCTGCCGCTGACCTTGCTGGCATCAAGCGAATCGATTATCTAGTGATCACCCACTATCATGGCGATCACGTTGGTGGTGTCAGTGCGGTAGCCGACCGAATCCCCATCGGAACCTTCATCGACCACGGCCCCGACATCGAAGATTCCGACGCCGCGAAAGCCTTATACGCCGTGTACGAAAAAGTTACTTCCAAAGGAAAGCATGCTGTCGTCAAGCCAGCTGACGGCTTGCCGTTCAAAGACATTCAAGTGGAATTCCTTGCGGCAGCGGGTGATCATCTGCACGATCCACTCCCCGGTGCCGGCGAGGCAAATCCCTATTGCGGCGAAATCAAAGACGTCCCGGCGGACGCGAGCGAGAATTCGCAATCGCTTGTTCTGCTCGTTACCTATGGCAAGTTCCGTTTTCTCGACATGGGCGATCTGACGGAAGGGAAGTCGCTGGATCTGGTTTGTCCTAACAATCTCATCGGTACGGCAGATCTGTTTCTGACGGCGCATCACGGCATGGCGCCCGATAATCATAAGGCGCTCGTATGGGCCGTTCATCCGCTCGTCGTGATTATGAACAACGGTGCCCACAAGGGGGGCAGTCCCGAGTCGTGGCAGGTGATTCACGATCAGCCGGGTTTGCAAGGTTTCTGGCAGTTGCATTACGCCGATGACGCCGGTGCGGACCATAACGTCGCTGACGATCTCATCGCGAATACTTCCGATAGCTCAGACGGCCACTTTATCGAAGTCCACGCTTACCCGGACGGTACGTTCGAAGTGACCAACTCTAGAAACCATCGTGTACAGCAATATCCGATGAAGTGATGCTTAAGTCCATTTGTTGCATTGCCAATCACACAACCCCTTCATCCTTTGGCGATGTTTTGTTTACAATAGAGACTTTCGTTGGGCGGCAAGGACCGATCCGTGTTCCTGACCCCAACGTGCAAGCCATTTGAAACCGTTAAACTCAAATCCCGACCATTCCGACCCGGGCGCACCGGTATATTGGCGCGTGGAGGGTAGCCTTCTCGAACTCACTACAGTTCGCCCCATCGCGTTCTTCACATGGAATCTTCAAACCTTTAATGAGCGGTGGATCCGTCGTGGACTCGTCTTCGTCATGGCCCTTCTCCGCCCCATTCTTTACGCCTGCAACCGCGAATTTGCCACACGTGTTGTCCACACTGTTTTACGCGGAGTCAGCCGTGACCGACTCGATCTGCTGGGTGAAGAGTACTTCCAGTACAAGTTGAAACCACGTCTTAAAGTGCAAGGTTTAAAAGAACTTAGCCAGCTGGTTAATTCCGGGGAAAACGTCGTTCTTGTCAGTCAGGCGCTCGATCACGTGATGCGTCCAATGGCGCGGCATCTGGGAGTGAAGTGGATCGTCGCTAACCGCCTGGAGTTTCGCGATGGCATCGCAACTGGTCGATTAATAGATCCCGTGATTCGGCCACGGGGTGCATTCGCTCGCATCACCGGCAACGCCGCGGATGGACGGCGCAGTGCCGGACAACTCACGCAAGATCTTGGCCTGCAAAATCAGGATGTGCTGGCTGAATCGATCGTCTCATCCACACGCCCTGCGCCGGTCATTCGCCGTCCCATCGTTCACTTTGACAATGTCCGGCAGACCCAGCCCCTTTCGGTGCGCTCCACCTTGACAGGGAAGCATGTCATGCTGATCGGCGTAACTGGATTCATTGGCAAGGTTTGGTTGGTAAACACCTTGAGCGATCTGCCGGAAATTGGACGCATCTATCTCCTGATCCGGCGCCAGAAGTCGAATCCTGCTCAGCATCGTTTCGAAAAGCTGGTTGAAGATTCCCCAGTCTTCGATCCATTGTTTGCGCGCTACGGCTCCGGCCTTGCGCGATTTCTGTCGGAGCGTGTTGAAGTCATCGAAGGTGATGTCGCGAAGCCTGATTTCGGCCTGGCCCCTGAGACAGCGGAATTTCTGAAGCAAAATTTGGATTTGGTTATCAACAGCTCCGGCCTGACGGATTTCAATCCCGATCTGCGCGACGCTCTCGCGACCAACGTTGACGCAGCGCTGAACGTTGTTGAGTTCGTCCGCCAGTCGCGCCATGCGGGGCTTCTGCATTTGTCCACGTGTTACGTTGCCGGAACCCGCGATGGTCGAGTGACCGAAAACCTGCGGCCGAACTACACTCCCGCTGCGGTTTCCGGATTCGACGCTGAACGCGAATGGCAGCACCTGCACCAGTTGGTCCGTGAAGCTCAACAGAAGGCCGAAGGCGAAACTGTTACCGGCGAGCTGCGGCAGCAAGCCTTGCAAAAAGAACATGCCGCGAAAAATCTTCAGGGTGCCGCTCTTGAAAATCAGATCCGCAAGAATCGCGTGCGTTGGCTCCGCGAATATCTGACCAATGTCGGATCGGCTCGTGCTAAAGAATTGGGATGGCCCAACACCTACACCTTGACCAAGAGCCTCGCGGAATCGCTAATCGCCAAACGTGGTGAAGGCCTGCCCATCGCGATCGTGAGGCCCGCCATCGTTGAAACCTCAGTTACAAAGCCTTTTCTGGGCTGGAATGAAGGCATCAACACCTCCGCATCATTGTCATACCTGTTAGGAACCTACTTCCGTCAGCTCCCAACGAATGAACGCAAGCGGCTCGACTTGATTCCGGTAGATACCGTCTGTCGAGGCATGACACTGATTGGGGCAGCCATCATCGAACGCCGGAATGATCCGGTTTATCAGCTAGCGTCCTCCGTGACGAACCCTTGCGACATGCGCCGGTCGATCGAACTCACCGCGCTGGCTCATCGCAAGCATTACCGCGCTCAGGAAGGTTTGGAATACTGGCTAAGGCTCCGGCTTGATGCCATCCCAGTGTCGAAAGAACGCTATGAACGGATGTCTGCGCCAGCTCAGAAGGCAATCATTAAGTCGATTCAAGCTATCGTGCCGATGAAGAAAATGGCCAAGGCCCAACGCAGCCTGGAAAAAGTCGAAAAGCTGATTGAGCTCTTTGAACCGTTCATTCTCATGAACGAACACGACTTCGTCGCCGAAAATATTGAAAAATTGAGTTTTGCGCTGCCGCCAGAAGAACAAGCCGACTTCGGCTACGACACCGCCTCGATCGATTGGTGGGATTTCTGGATCAATATTCACGTTCCGGCTCTACGCCGCTGGACCTATCCTCTGATTGAAGGGCGCCCCCTCGAAGCGCGGCCTTCCCGCACCATTCAATTGCAACGCGTTGAGGTTAGCAAGACCATCAAAACGGGGACAAACGGGGCAACGTGGCGATATTCCTGACGGGTTCGACCGGATACATTGGCGCGCATGTTGCTTCTAATTTGCTGGAGGAACAAGGAGCGTCGTTGAATGTGCTGGTCCGGGCCCGCGATCCGCGCGAAGCGGAAGCCCGCCTCTGGCAGGCCTGGCAACTCCACCTTGACTTTCCCCGCTTCTACGAGCATCTGCAAACTCGGGTCCGCATCTTCCGTGGCGACATCACCAGTCCGCAATTTGGCTTGATGCGCGACGACTACGACCGCCTGATTCACACTACTGATTCCGTGATTCACTGCGCGGCTTCACTGAATCGAAAGTCGGAGAAGACCTGTCTCAACGTGAACCTGCGCGGCACTCTCGAGGTCCTGCAACTTGCCATGCGCGTCCACCACTACCACGGGATGCGTCGCTTCAGCCATGTCAGCACAGTGGCGGTTTGCGGAAAGCGCCAGGACGAGCTAGTCACAGAGGACCGTTCCATTGAATGGGACCGCTCCGACTACGATCCCTACGCCCGCACCAAAAAATTCTGCGAGCACATGATTCGGGAGCTGCTGCCCGAAGTTCCTATTACGATCTTTCGTCCAAGCATCGTTTTAGGCGACAGCCGCCGCGGCGAGACAACCCAGTTCGACATGGTGCGAGCATTCGTCTTTCTCGCGGGATTGCCGGCTTTGCCATTTCGCGCAGACGATCAGGTGGATATCGTCAACGTCGATTTCGTGGCTGGAGCGATCGCGGCTTTGCACCAGAAAGATCGGACTCAGTACGACGTTTACCATCTCTCGTCAGGCCGCGAGTCACAAACCTTCCGTGAACTGACCACGGCGCTGGCCGCGGTTCAGGAAAAGCGTCCACCCGTCTTCTTGCCCTTCATGGAAAAGCCATTCTCCGGAAGCGTCAACGCTCTTGCCAACCGTAGCGGTGCGCTCGGCCACGGGGCTGCATTGATGAAGGTCTTTATGCCGTATCTGGTGTGGAACACGGTCTTCGACAACACTCGCGTAACCACCGAACTCGGACGCAAACCAGTTCCTTTCTCCAAGTACAGTTACCCACTGCTAAAGTTCAGCCGCGAAACCAATTTCGTTTATCCCTATCAGCCTTGGCCCGCCAAAGTCGGAGGGTCTGCCGCATGATGGACTTCGTGCTGGAAGCGTGGGTCAGCGCCTCCATCGAGAAATCCAAAGTGGCCTGGATGCTGGGCCGAGGCATGCCGTGGCAGCCGGGTGAAAAACTGAAACTGCTCTTCGCGGGCTATAACGGAACCCGCAACATGGGCTCCGATGCGCGAGTCGAAGAGATGCTTCGCCAAATTCGCCACATTTTGGGCGCCGAGAATGTCGACTTCAGCGTAATGTCGCAGAACTTCAAATTCTCCCAGGGCTACTTTGAGAGCACGCGACAAGTGCACTTGCCAGACGTATTCCCGCCGTTCCTCGCTGCCGAAGTACCCAGGCACCATGGCGTGGTCGCTTGCGAAGGCTCGATGTTCAAGAGCAAATTTGCGAATGCCCTCACCACCATGATGATTGGCTCTCTCGGCATTGCTGCTGCTGAGAACAAACTCTCTGTCGGCTATGGCGCCGAAGCCGGCCACATGGATCCGATGGTTCGCAAGATGTGTGCGAAATTTTGCAAGAACTCTCTCATCATCACACGCAACGAAGAATCGCGGTCGGTTCTTCGCGAATTAGGTGTTCCGACAGAATTAGGAACTGATACCGCCTGGACATTTCAACCTCATCCCGCAGAATACGGACAGAAAACGCTGCGCCACGTCGGATGGGATGGCAAAACGCCGGTATTGGTCGTATGCCCCATTAATCCTTTCGAGTGGCCGGTTACCGCATCCGTCGCCAAGTTGGCCTTGCACACTCTAACCGGCGCTTATAAACACAGCCACTACCGTTCCGTTTATTTTCATAACTCGGGACCTCAAGCCGATCGCGCGTATCAGTACTACCTTACGTCGATCGCGAATGCCATCGATGGCTTCCGCAAGCAGCGGCAGGTCTTTGTCATCCTGGTTGCGACGGAGCGTTTGGACGCTCGGCCATGTCACCTTATTTCCGAGAGACTCGGCGGCGTGCCGACTCTGACTTCCGAGGAATACAACATTTACGAGCTTGTCAGTGTTTTGCGGTGTTGCCACATGATGGCCTCCTCGCGCTATCACGGAATCGTGACCTCCATGCCGGCGCTGGTGCCGTCTGCAGGCATCACGATGGATGAACGCATTCGCAATCTCATGCGCGAACGCGGCCACGGCGACTTGCTGATGAACGTGGACGATGCCGATCTCGAACCGAGGCTTTTAGGAGCTTTGGAGAAACTTGCCACGGATGGCGAGCGCATCGCCGACGGCATCGCGCGCAGCGTGGTTCGCAATCTGAAAGTGATGGCGCGCATGGGCGTCCATTTTGAAGAAGAAGTCCAGCGCCGCTATCCCGACTTCCCCACTCGTAAAGGGGAATGGAGTTGGGAGGATTACTTGCCTCCCATGTCTTCGGAACTGCATAGCCTGATCGAGGCGTACAGTTAGTCGCTGATGAATTTCCCTGCCAACATTTTTCGACAGCTCGCCGCGGCTGGAGACACAGTCATCCTCCGCGAATTGCGCGGCGAAGAAGTCCTCACCGCGACTGGGCGCCAACTCCTCCAAATGATCGCGCGGGCCCGGTGCTTTCTTTCAAACAAGCAGTTGAAGAAAGGGGATCGCGTCGCCCTGCTCGCCCACAATAGCATTCAGTGGGTCGCCATGGATCTCGCGATTATCGCCGAAGGACTGATCGTCGTCCCCCTCTACGGGCGCCAGGCGCCCGCGGAACTCGTCAACATGATGAAGGATTGCTCGCCGACCTTGATCTGCTGCGGCGATGCTACCTTGCGCGACGGAATCACTCAGAATTGGTCAGCAGCACCTCCGCAGCATCTTTTTGAAGAAATCTTTTCGACTCCAGCGGGCCAGGCTGCAGAACCGGCTCTCTCCGAATTCGATCCGGTTGCGATTATCTACACATCCGGAACCTCGGGTGAGCCCAAGGGTGCTGTCCTCACTGCGGGAAACATCGGTCACATTCTTGACTGCACTTCGGCGCGCCTGGATCTGCTGATGAACAATCGACCCGGTCAGGATCGTATGTACCAGTGGGCGCCGCTTTGCTTTGCGGCCGCGCGTATTACGCTGACGACAGGCTTGCTGCGCCGTGCTCTGATCTCGATGAACACCGATCTCACCAAGCTCGCTGCCGAGATTCGCACGGTTGGGCCTGACTACTTCGTGAACGTTCCAGCTCTGCTCGAGCGGGTGCGCCGCGCAGTCGATGAGCAGCTTTGGAAAACCGGCGGCTTTCCGCTCTCCGTTTACAGCCATGCTAAGGCGGCGTGGACCCGCAAGCAGGAAGAGAAGTCTAGTTTTGCCGATTCATTGTGGCTGGCGCTGGCCAACGTGCTCATCTTTCCTGCCATCCGCAAGAAGATGATCGGAGCAAACTTGAAGGCGCTCATCTGCGGATCAGCGCCACTAAGCCTCGAGACACAACAGTACTTCATGATGCTCGGAATTCCAGTGCTGCAGGTATATGGCCTGACGGAAACCACGGCAATTTGCACCATGGACGATCCCCGCCACGTCGAACCGGGACGCGTGGGACCTGCCATCCGCGGCATCGAGATGAAACTCGGCGAGCACGAAGAGATCCTCGTTCGCGGTCCGAACATCTTCCAAGGCTACTGGAATCGCCCCCAGGAGACGGCAAACGCGCTGCAGGATGGGTGGTTCCATACCGGAGACCAGGGCGAAGTGAACGAGGCGGGAAATTGGCGTATTATCGGGCGCATCAAGAACCTGATCATCCTGAACTCCGGGCACAATATCGCGCCCGAGCCGATTGAAGGCGAGTTGCTCAACGCTTTGCCCGGCGCCCAGCAGGTGGTTCTTGTTGGGAACGGCCGGGGATTTCTGTCAGCGATCGTGACTGGCGACGTCAAGGCTGAACAAGTGCAGACTGCAATCGACGAAATAAATCGCGAGTTGCCTCATTACAAGCAGATTCGTCGATTTCATCTCCGCGCAGAGCCGTTTTCAATTGAAAATGGCTTGATGACGGTGAATGGAAAGTTGAAGCGGGAGTTGATCGCAGCACGCCTACGCGATGAGATCGAGGAAATATATCAGGTAAAGCAGGCCGTCTAACCCATGAATAAGTTCAAAGGCCAAGCTCTTTCTTGGGAACTCAAAGATCGCGTAGTCGAGCTGGCGCTTCATCGCGAGCCGTGCAACGAACTTGGGTCGCTCTCACTCGAGGACCTCGAGAAGTTTGCAAGTGCTTTGCCGGAATTGGAACGTAGCGCCCATGCGCTCATCATCTACAGCGAAATCAAATCTGGCTTCTGTGCCGGAGCAGATCTTAGAGAGTTGTATCAGCGAGCTCAGGGAATGGAGCCCGGTCAGGCGATCAAAGGCGTTCGCAATTTTCTCGAGCGTATTCATAGAGTCATGAACGCCATCGACGCGTCTTCTTTGACCACTATTGCCGCAGTTCACGGCGTGACTTTCGGGGGCGGGTTCGAGCTTGCCCTCGTCTGCGACCTCATCATCGCCGACAAGATGGCCCGTTTTTGCTTCCCCGAATTGCGCCTCGGCCTGATTCCCGGCTTTGGCGGAATCCCCCGGCTCAAGCGGGATCTCGGGAACGCGGTTGTTCGCGATTTGTTACTGACAGGCAGAAGTTTCAACACAGTCAAAGCCCAGCAGATAGGATTGGTCAGTCAAGTCGTTGCCGAGGGAGAAGCCTTGCGGGCAGCCCGGGCGACCGCTGCACAACTGGTGAAATTTGACCGTCGCACGGCAGTCGCTGCCAAGAAATTTATCAAGCCGATTCCCTACGAGGAATTGCGGCAGGAAATCGACATTTTCTGCGAGCTCTTTGCGCAGCCTGCAGTCGAAGCTGGCTTGCGCAAATTCGTAGAGAGTACCGACGCGCAGCCTTACTTGCCGTGAACGTAAAGAAATCTATGACAACCACTGACCAGACCCTCTCCGAGATTCTCGA
>Ga0209168_10000946_pt1 | contig 24933 bp, 7 predicted proteins | sample Coa_R1_FD_187156 | JGI IMG/M metagenome (GOLD analysis project Ga0209168, IMG submission 187156) | Surface soil microbial communities from Centralia Pennsylvania, which are recovering from an underground coalmine fire - Coalmine... | ecosystem: Environmental > Terrestrial > Soil > Unclassified ...
AGGTGGGGTATGAAGAGGCGGGGACGGAAGTGGAGAAGAAGCTGGCGGAGATCTGGGCGCAGGTGCTGGGAGTGGAGAAGGTGGGAGTGCGCGACAATTTCTTCGACCTGGGCGGACAATCCCTGCTCGCTACTCAGATAATCTCGCGAACTCGGAAGGTGCTGCAGATCGAACTGCCACTGCGCCGACTGTTTGAGTCTCCCACGGTGACTGAACTGGCAAACGTAGTTGCGGAGATTCAGGCAGAACAGTCGGATGCGATCCTCGCCACGGAACTCGCAGAGTTGCAGGAGCTATCGGAGGCTGAGGCGCAGAAATTATTAGAGGAAACCTTGCGGGCGGGCTCAGTTCAATAACTGCGATTCACAATCTGCTTAAGAGAACCCCATGAATATCACAGCGCAGAACATTTCAAACCAAATGGCTGACCTTTCGCCGACGAAGCGGAAGCTTCTAGAGTTACGCCTGAACAAGAAAGGCTTGGAGAGGTCTCAAGCCGCGATTCCTAAGCGAGAGAATCGTTTAACCGCGCCGTTGTCGTTCGCCCAACAAAGACTTTGGTTTCTCGAACAGCTGCAGCCGAATACATCTACATACATCATGGCGAATGCTGTTCCGATGCTTGCACCAGTAAATGTAAGAGTGCTCGAACAGGCACTCAATGAGATAGTGCGACGCCATGAAGTCTTGCGGACGGTATTCGCGATTATTGATGGTTCCCCCACACAAGTTATTTCCGAATGCGTCTCGGTGCAATTGCCCTATGCGGATCTAACGACCCTTGCCGAGCATGACCGGCAGTCCCAGCTAACGCGCTTTATCAACGAGATCAGAAGGCCCTTCGATTTACAGCGAGGGCCCATGCTTCGCGCAACACTGGTGCGGATTACTCCAGAACAGTATGTGCTGTATCTTGCCATGCATCACATTGTCGCCGACGGGTGGTCTCTTGGGCTGTTTGCTCAAGAACTGGGAGCATTCTATGGAGCATCCTCTCAGGGGGAGCCGTCGCCAGTGCCTGAACTTCCCGTCCAGTACGCTGATTTTGCGATCTGGCAAAGGGAGTGGTTGAAAAGCGAAGTGATGGCGAAGCAGTTAGGTTACTGGAAGAAGCACTTGGCGGGACTTTCCACTCTGAATATCAGGGGGACTAATCTGCCTCTCGACAAGGCACATCGTAGTGCGGCCGAGACGATGAAGCTATCCTCCGAGCTCGCTGCGAACCTGAAAGCTCTGGCTCAGCGAGAGGGCGCAACGTTGTTCATGACGATGCTGGCTGCGTTCCAGTTGCTACTCGCTCGGTACAGTGGTCAGACAGACATTGTTGTCGGCTCCCCAGTCGCAGGACGAACCCGCGTCGAAACCGAGTCTTTAATTGGTTGCTTTGTAAACATGCTGGTGTTGCGATCCGACTTTTCGAGCAATCCGAGTTTCAGAGAAGTGCTCCGTAGAGTGAAGGAAACTTCGTTGCTGGCGTTCGAGAATCAGCAAATCCCCTTCGAAATGCTCGTTGAGGAACTGAGACCGCAAAGAGACCTCACCCGAAGTCCCCTATTTCAAGTGATGTTTGCGTTGGAAAACTCAAAGTCGGTTCAGAGCGCAACTCGCGATGTCTTCTATTCCGTGTTCAACGAATCAATTGCAAAGTACGACTTAACGTTCAATGCAGCCGAACTTGAGCAAGGGATACTGTGCTCATTTGAATACGACTCGAGCCTGTTTGAAGCATCAAGCATCCGAAGAATGATGGGGAACTTTGAGGTACTGCTGAACTCGGCAGTGCAAGACGTTGGCCGGCCTGTATCAGAATTGGCTCTCCTGAAGCCAGAAGAGCAGCGGCAATTAGTTGCGGAATGGAATCGGACGCAAACGACTTCGGCTACCTCGGAGTGCGTGCACCAGCTGTTCGAGGCACAGGTTCGAAGGACTCCGAACCGAGTGGCAGTGAGCTTTGAACGGGAGCGGGTGACCTATCGAGACTTGGATGCGCAAGCGAATTCGCTTGCGCGTCGTCTCCGCGAATCGGGCGTGCAGCAAGGGCATCTGGTGGGGATTTGCGTCGAACGGTCCGTGCAAATGCTAGCGAGTCTTCTTGGTGTGTTGAAGGCTGGCGCTGCATATGTACCTCTCGATCCTAGCTATCCCGCGGATCGACTGAGGTTCATGCAGCAAGATGCTGGCCTGAAGGCAGTGATTACCCAAAAGCATCTTTCGGGACTAATTGGGGAAGGAGCAGAAATTGTCTGCCTGCAGAACGAGCACATTTCGCAATCGACGAAGGCGATATCGGCACAATCTCGAGCGAACGACTTAGCGTATGTGATCTATACGTCTGGTTCAACCGGCAGGCCGAAAGGTGTGGCCGTTTCTCATGGCTCGGTCGTGAATCTTCTGGAATCGATGCAACGCGAACCGGGTATTCGCGAAGACGATCGACTATTGGCCGTTACAACTTTATCTTTTGACATCGCTGCTCTGGAACTTTTTCTTCCACTGACGGTAGGAGCTCAAGTGGTAATCGCGAGTCGCGAAACGGCGTCTGATCCCAGATTACTCACAAAGAAGCTGAAGCGCTCAGGGATTTCGATGATGCAGGCCACTCCAGCCACGTGGCAGATGCTTGTTGACTCCGGTTGGACGGGCGATGAGCGGCTGACTGTTCTTTGTGGCGGCGAGAACCTTACGCGGGAATTGGCTAACGAGTTGGTGAGTCGTGCAGGCGCAGTTTGGAATATGTACGGACCGACCGAAACAACAATTTGGTCTTCCACATGTAGGGTTGACCATGGTACGGGGCCCGTGTATTTAGGGCGTGGGATTGCCAATACGCAGTTTTACATTCTGAGCGATCAGAGTCAGTTACTCCCTGTGGGCGTTCCGGGCGAGTTGTGCATCGGAGGAAAGGGAGTAGCCCAGGGATATTGGAAGCGCCCGGATCTGACGAACGAGCGGTTCATTCCAAATCCGTTTCGGGCAATCGACGGTTACGACAGGCTTTACCGGACCGGAGACCTGACGCGTTACCGCGAAGACGGGAAAATGGAATATCTCGGGAGGATTGATCATCAAGTCAAGATTCGTGGTTACCGCATCGAACTGGGAGAAGTCGAAGTGGCGTTGCGCGAGGCAGGAGCAAGGGAAGCCGTAGTCGTTGATGATCAAGACCGTTTAGGGCACAAGAGGCTGCTTGGATACTTCGTTGGTAATGACTCCACGCCAGACAAACAAGAATTAAGGCAACGATTGAAACAGAGATTGCCAGAGTACATGGTCCCGGCTGTTCTTCTGGAACTGGAGCAGTTGCCTTTGTCTCCAGCCGGCAAAGTCGAGCGCAAAGCCCTTCCCAAACCACTGGTGCTCGAAAAGCATGAACGAGAAGAAGAAGGGTCACCACAGGATGCACTCGAACTCCAACTCACGCGCATTTGGGAACGGCTTTTGGGCTGCCAGGTTGGATTGCGAGATGACTTTTTCGAGTTAGGTGGGTATTCGTTGTTGGCTGTGCGACTGTTTGTCGAAATGGAGAAAGTTTTCGGCCGCAGCCTGCCACTCGCCACGTTGTTTACCGCCCCTACAATCGAGCAACTAGCAGCGGTCTTGCGGAAACAGGGATGGGAAGCACCCTATTCATCGTTGGTGCCGCTACAACCGCGAGGCACTCTGCCGCCATTCTTCTGTGTACATTCTCTCGGAGCAAATCTTGTTAGCTACCGTCATCTGGCGGGACGCTTGGGGACTGAACGGCCATTCTATGGTTTGCAGCCCCAAGGCTTGGATGGGAAACAGGAGCCTCACTCGCGGGTTGAAGATATGGCCGCTCACTATATTAAGGAGATCAAGGCGGTTCAACCGAAAGGCCCGTACTTCCTTGGAGGAGTATGTCTGGGGGGAGTAGTCGCTTTTGAAATGGCTCAACAACTCCTGGCGCAAGGAGATCAGGTCGCACGTCTCGTTCTGATTGACAGTCACTTCCCCACCTTCCCGAGGCACTATCTGGCAGGTGCTTTCCGCAGCCGCGGTCTATCGCTGGCGGATAGCTACCTCGGAGATCTGCTCACCCTTTCAGGGAAACAGAGGCTGCGGTATGCTTCGGCTCACGCCCTGAATTTCGCTGCACGAGTGACGGAACGAGCCAAATCCGCTATTCAACGGCTCACCGCAACGCGAAGAGCCACAGCGTCTTTGCCCGCGGTTCTTCAGAAGGTGAGGGAGGCGAACGCTCTTGCCGAAGCCTCCTATGTTCCTCTGAAATACCCGGGACACGTTATTCAACTGTGGTGCACAGAGATGCCCACGCGGTCTTATAAGGACCGGCGTTTGGCGTGGAGTGAAGTTGCCGGAGGTGGTCTGGAGGTGCACGTTATCCCCGGTAATCACATGACGATGCTCGAAGATCCGCATCTTGGTGTTCTCTCTGAAAAGCTCAGAGTTTGTCTGCAGAGTTCACCTGCTGTTCTACCGATTGCATCCTGAGGCTGTTCGGTTGCCGATGATTGGATCAGGTATGTCCCTGCACACTTCCGGAATTAAGAATTCGAGCATGATGATGCCACGAAACCCCTGGCTCGTATGGCCACAGCCCAGTTCGACTGCACGCTTTCAGTTGATATGTATTCCGTATGCCGGGGGTTCTGCGAACATTTTCAATGGCTGGCCGAAGCAACTGCCGAGTTCAATGCAAGTATGTGCGATTCAACTTCCCGGTCGAGGCAGGCGGATTATGGAGCCCGCTTTCAGGCGATTGTCAGATATCGTCCCACCATTGACGGAAGCTTTACTCCCCCATTTGGGAAATCGATTCGCGTTCTTTGGTCACAGTATGGGTGCGCTGATTAGTTTCGAGATGATCCGACAATTGAGAAGGACCCACCGACTGAAAGCGACGCACCTGTTTGTCTCAGGCTGTTACGCACCACACATCCCCGACCCGAACCCCCTGTATTCACTTCCAGATCAAGAATTTGTCGAAGAACTAAAGCGGCTGCAAGGAGTGCCTCCCGCGGAACTGGATAATACAGAGCTGATGCAGTTGATGTTGCCTACGCTCCGTGCAGATTGCCTGGTGACTGAGACGTACGCCTACAAGAGCGATGTGCCACTTGAGTGCCCGATCACCGTTTTCGGTGGCACCGAAGACACGATCGCCAGCGAAGAAGACTTAGCCCAATGGCAACGGCACACCACCGGGCAGTTTTCCCAGCATATATTTCCGGGGAAACATTTTTTCTTTGACACTGCCGAAGCTGAAATATTGCAGATTGTTAGCAGAGACGTAAGGAAGGCGCTCGTCCGCTCCGCAGCAATTTAGCTTTTAACGCCTATCCTCAAATCAATAACCAATCAAAAAGGAATTCCCTTAGAGTCCGAATCGGACGTGGGCGATTGGCGGTCCGTTCGGAGTACTTGTTCACATTTCAATTTCTGGAGAGGGCGATGAACCACAAATCTGACCCATGGAAGTTGACGGTAGCAGTACTGCTCGTGTTAGTGGCTGCATCACTGTCGAGTTTTGCTACACCGGTGGTGACCTTGTCTGGTTCGCTGCCTTCACCTCAACCGGTCGGCACGGTCATCACATGGACCGCGACAGCAACCGACGGTGATCCTGGCACCATCATGTATGCCTTCAATGTTGGGCCACAAGGAGGAACACTGGCATTAGTGCGGGACTTTGGCCCCACGAACTCGTTCCGTTCCTATCCTGCTTTGCAGGAAGGAACCTACACAATCCAGGTCACAGCCCGAAACAACAGCACGGGAAACACGGCGATAGCGAGCCAGACGATTGTCGCAACGCCCATTGCGAACAGTACCACCCCAGTAGCACTCTCGAATACCGCCAATCCACTCGTAGTTTTGTTCAGCGCACTTCCATGTAATGCTCCGAAGAGTATGCAGGTAGCGTTCAAAAATGCTACGCAGGCGACGTCTCAGCTGACGCCGATACAGACCTGCAATGGGAAGAGCATGAATTTCTATGTGGCGGGAATGTTACCGAGCACGCAGTACACACTGACAGGCGTATTTATTTCGGCAGGAAAAGTAGTGGGTTATACAAGAAGCGTGACCTATACAACAGGTTCGATTCCCGCCAGTGTGCCCATACCAGCGAGAACCATTCTCAGTCCGGCTCCGGCTGTAGCGGCATCGGAACCGCTTTTGCTCCACTCGTATTTCGGACGATTCGTGGAGGCGGCGACAGACTTGTCCGGGAATGTGGTCTGGTACTACCAGCCCTGGGATGGAGAAGGCGGATATCTTACACGTGCACAAATTGGCGGATATTTCTGGTATATCGGCAACAAAAGCAACGACGCGTATCAGGCACCATTGCGTGAGTTCGACGTCGCGGGGAATACGGTCCTTGAGACCAACGTTGGACGAATCAACGAGCAACTGGTCGCTGCCGGACAACCAGCGCTGACTGCCGTGAATCATGAACTGCGAACCATGAGTGACGGCAACATAGTGATGATTGGCTCGACCGACGCTGTTTTGGGCCCGAACATTCAAGGCGGGGCCGACATTTTGTACAACATCCTCGTTGTCCTCAATCCGGGACTTCAACTGGTCTGGTCTTGGAACTCGGTCACCTGCGGGAACTGCGCCACAGAACTACCGCCAACACGGGCCGCAGTCCTCGGTGAGACTTGCACCAATACACAAGCCGGCTGCCCTCCGCTGACGCCCCCCAACACGATTGCCAACGACTGGTTGCACGGCAATACCGCTGAATTGGCTCCGGACGGGAGCATTCTGATGTCATTGCGCCACCAGGATTGGCTGCTGAAGATCGACTACAACTACGGAGCGGGCACGGGGAACATTTTATGGCGGATGGGGCTGGATGGGGATTTCGCCATCATTGGAGACCTCAACGATAACTATCCCTGGTTCTCACATCAGCACGATGCGGAGTGGGACTTCAGCGGGACGAACTTGTCAGTTTTTGACAATGGGAACACCCGCATTTCTCTCAACCGCGGCGAACATAGCCGAGGTCAGTTGCTCAGTGTCGATGAGGGCACAATGACAGCGAAGCTTGTCGACAACTTCGATCTCGGCGTTTTCAGTTTGGCATATGGAACGGCCCAGATGTTGGTAAACCAAAGCGGGGCCGTGACCGGAATGCACTTCGAATCCGGCGACATCGCCGCCGCCACAAGTCAGTCTGAGTCCTATTACCCGACCGGCGTTTTTAATTTGAAAAGTACTGCCACGACGTATCGCAGTGCGCAGATGCACGATATGTACAGTCCATGGGTAGGTTCCAATTAGGCGTGCCGAGTTTCATCCAGATCGATCTTACCGGCGGTGCTGTCAATGTGGGACCGGCGGTTGTCCGTATTCAACTCCAAAGTTACTCATAAACAGAGAATACGCGAGGTTATTCACTTCGGACGAATAACGTCGCAGTCCTTTATTACAACGTCCTGATCCAAATCAGGTAAACCGTCGGAATGTTTGCGCCTGCCTGAAACCAGCCGAGAACGTTCCTTTGGGGGCTCGCACAATCAAAGCCGCACCGACAGGCGCGGCTTGAAAGGTTCGCATTTCAAGGAGAAAAAGAATGAACAACACAAATAGCGCTCGCAGGTCTTTGCTATTCGCCTTGGTGCTGGCGGTGTCGATGGTCACAGCAGTGTCGAGTTCGGCCACGCCAGTGGTGACACTTTCTGGGTCCTTGCCTTCGCCACAGCCGGTAGGGACACCAGTTACCTGGACGGCAACCGCAACCGATACCGATTCTGGCACCATCATGTATGCCTTCAGCGTCGGCCCACAAGGAGGAAAACTAGCCTTGGTTCGGGACTTCGGAGAAACTGCCAACTTCCGCTCGTATCCTGCTTTGCAGGAAGGAACCTTCATCGTTCAGGTCACGGCCCGAAATAACAGCACGGGAAAGACCGGAACGGCGAGTCAAACCATCGTCGCGATCCCAATCGCAAACAGCTTTACCCCCGTAGCTCTTTCCAATACGGCCAATCCTCTGGTTGTGCTGTTCAGTGCACTTCCTTGTCCCAGCGGCGACACCATGTTGGTTTCGTTCAAGACCGCCGGGCAAGCCGCCCAATTGACGCCAATTCAGACGTGCAATGGGAAAACAATGAACTTCTACGTGGCTGGCATGAAGCCTTCTACCACGTACAGTTTGACGGGCGTATATCTATCTGCTGGGGTCGTGGCGGGACTCACCAGCACGGTGACATACACCACCAGCGCGCTCCCGAGTGGGCTCGCCATTCCTGCGAATACGATTCTCAGTCCGGCGCCTGCGATTGCCGCATCGGAACCGATCCTGGTTCATTCGTATTTGTTCGGAGGCCAGAACTGGGTACAGACTGGAACCGACCTGAGCGGGAACGTGGTCTGGTACTACCAGCCTTGGGACGGTGAGGGTGGATATCTGACACGTGCGCAAATTGGCGGGTATTTCTGGTTCATCGGAAATGAAAACACCGATCCGTACCAGCAACCACTGCGCGAATTCGACGTGGCCGGGAACACAGTGATTGAGACCAACGTCGGGCGGGTCAATGAGCAACTCCTGGCGGCCGGTCAGCCCGCGCTGACTGATGTCGACCACGAACTGCGGACGATGGGAAACGGGAACATCCTCATGATCGGCTCGACCGACGCTATATTGGGGCCGAATATCCAGGGCGGAGCCGACATTATTTACAACGTACTTGTCGTTCTGAATCCTGGCATGCAGCTTGCCTGGTCCTGGAACTCCGTCACATGTGGAAATTGTGCTACTGAGCTACCCCCGACCCGAACTGCGATTCTGGGAGAAACGTGCACTAACGGGCAGGGTGGATGTCCGCCTCTGACCCCTCCCAACACAATTGCAAACGACTGGCTACACGGAAATTCCGCCGAATTAGCTCCTGATGGAAGCATTCTCATGTCATTGCGACATCAGGATTGGTTAATAAAAATCGACTACAACAATGGAACCGGCACGGGAAACATTCTGTGGCGGATGGGAGTTGGCGGAGATTTCACCGCCGTGAGTTCAGATCCTTACCCGTTCTTCTCGCACCAGCACGATGCAGAGTGGGATTTCAACGGGCCTTACATGACTGTATTTGACAACGGCAATACTCGCATAGCGCAGAATCCTGGCGAGTTTAGCCGCGGCCAGTTGTGGGACATCAACCAAACTACAATGACCGCCACTCTCATCGACAACCTGAACATTGGCCAAGTCTGTGCAGCGTTGGGCACGGCGCAGATGTTGGTCAACCAAAAGGGAACCGTGACCGGTCTGCATTATGAATGCGGAACGATCAACTTCACTAGCAGTCAGTCTCAATCGTTCTACAAAACCGGGTTCTTCAACATGTCGAGCGCCGCGGCGGCGTATCGCAGTGCCCAGATGCACGACATGTACAGCCCGTACGTGGGTCTGAACTAGTCCAACATGCATCAGGTGGGCGTCGTCTTCCGGGACCACGCTGATGCTTTCAGGAACGCCTCCGAGCACTCACAGGCAGGGGGCGTTCCTACTTCCTATTTCGAACTAAACGATCTTCGATATTTGCTTCGAAGACTCCAACTGAAATCGGGAGAATGTTCGGCATCTCGAGAAGTGAGTAAATGACGGATCCCATCACAATCGACCAAGAAAGCAAGGACGATCTCGGTAAGCAGGTCAGATTCCGCGAACTGTGGTCGGAGGCGAGCGCTATCGTCAGTTCCCGGCGCTACGTTCTATTGCTCGGCTTTGTATTGATGTTGATTAACCGGATCAGCGGTTTTGTCATACCCGTATCCGCCAAGTTCTTGATTGACGACGTTCTCGGTAAACATCACACATACCTTCTTAAGCCGATCATGGCCGCCATGATTCTGGGAGCACTGATCCAGGCGGCAAGTTCGTTCGGGTTTACTCAGCTTCTGTTTCGATCGTCCCAGCGAATGGTGAACGATCTGCGCTGCAAGGTTCAAGCTCATGTGGGGAAATTGCCGGTTCGGTTCTATGACGGAACCAAGATAGGCGTGCTGATTTCCCGCATCATGACCGATGCAGAGTCGGTTCGGAGCCTGCTCGGGAATGGGATGCTGGACTTCATTGGTAGTCTGTTGACCGGCTTCGTGGCTGTCTTTATTCTCTTTCGGATCAGTCCGCTGCTCACGGTAATCACCCTCACATTTTTCGTTCTGTTTGCGACTGCAATCGGAATAGCTATTAATGTCATCCGTCCGATGGTCCGGGAACGCGCCAAGATCGGCGCTGAGGTAACGGGCCGGTTGGCCGAGACTCTTGGAGGAGTTCGAGTCATCAAGGCGTACCGTGCCGAGAATCGGGAAGCTCAGGTCTTCTTTTACGGCAACCTTCGCTTGATGAGTAATGTAATCAAAACCGTGACCGCAAGCTCATCCATCGCCTTTACCGCTACTTTACTCGCAGGACTGTTTGGTACAGCGCTTACTTATATTGGCGTGCTGCAGATCATGGCCGGCAAGTTAACCGTTGGTAGCTTCTTTACCTTCACGCTCTTAGTGGGTCTCTTGATTGCTCCGGTCATACAGATGGTCTCAATTGGAGGTCAAATCACGGAAGCATTCGCAGGACTTGAACGAACCCATGAACTCCTGCGGAAAGCGCCCGAAGACTGCGACCCAGGAAGACAGAGCGCGCTGCAAGAGGTGCGGGGAGAAATAGTTTTCGATCATGTGAGTTTTAGCTACGACGGAGTTCACCTCGTACTGAAAGATTTGTGCTTGCACGCGAGGCCCGGGACTGTAACCGCATTAGTCGGTCCGTCAGGTGCCGGCAAGTCCACGATCATTGAGTTAATCGCTGGGTTCCATGTTCCGTCGCAGGGCGCGATCTTCATCGATGGCCTTGATTTAGCGACTGTCGAATTGGGGTCGTATCGGGCGCATTTGGGAGTAGTTCTTCAGGAGTCGTTTCTTTTCGACGGGAGTATCCGGGATAACGTGGCGTTCTCTCGACCGCAGTCGAGCGACGCGGAAATCGTGGAGGCGTGTCGCTTGGCCGGCGTCAATGAGTTTGTCGATCAAATGGAGAAAGGCTACGAGACTCTCATCGGAGAGCGCGGAGTTAAGCTGTCGGGTGGTCAGAGACAAAGACTCTCCATTGCCCGCGCGCTGCTGGCGAGCCCGAAAATTCTCATCTTGGACGAAGCTACTTCGAGTCTCGATTCCGAGTCGGAGGCCTACATTCAACAAGGACTCGCGCATCTCATGCAGGGGCGCACCACGTTTGTCATTGCGCATCGGCTCTCCACGATTCAAAGAGCAGACGAGATATTGGTTGTTCAAGATGGCAGAATCATCGAACGCGGAACGCACGAGGCCCTGCTCTCTATCAAAGGACGGTATTCCGAGCTATGCATGAAACAGCTAGGCATGGAGCGCAATCTTCTCATCCCGAGCGAGTCAGAGGAGAAATCCATGTTGCCCGCGAACGTCGAAGAGCCTATTCAGAGCGAAACAGAAGTAATTGAAGATGCGCTGCTTACTCGTAGCCGGGCAGTGTGAGCGATCGAGTGCGTCCTTAGGTAGTCAAATATCGGAAATACTAGCCACCGCCGATGAACAACTGAACCATCGGTTTGTCAATATCCCAACACATAGAAGCAGCGTGAAATCCGAGAAATTCGCTGCTATACGGATCAGCTGAACGGAACGTACTCCTCCCCCGGCACATGAGCGCGTGAGCGCCGCAATAAAGCAAGTGCAGGACGCAAGTAGTGAATTCAGATACGAGGGAACAACAATGCGAAGCTTCCAATGGATTGTCCTGACGCCTCCGGGGTTGAGTGATCCTTCGATTGCCATCGCTGCAAGTCAGAGCGGAGCTTGGGGAGTAGTTGATCTTGAGTACTCTAATGACGAGATAGCCGCGTCGCAGGCCATCGACGAACTTGCACGCTCGGCGTCCGGTCTCTGTGGAGTAAAGCTTTCGGGGCATCGGGGAGAATTCCTGTCCGCCATAATCCAAAATCTTCCGCAGCGGATTGGACTTGTCCTTCTAACTGCTGCGGATGGCGAGAAAGTTGAAGCAGCCATTCAGTCGCTGCTGGGGCGTGGCTTCACCGTGTTGTGGGAGAGTACCTCGGCTGAGAGCGCCCAGCGCGGTGCGCGGCTTGGTGTTCACGGCATCGTCGCTAAAGGAAGTGAAGCCGGCGGATTTGTAGGCGAGGAAACCAGTTTTGTTTTGTTGCAGCGTATTCTGGCGAGCACTCGCTTGCCAGTATGGGTACACGGCGGTGTAGGGTTGCACACGTCCGCGGCTTGTTACGCCGCGGGAGCAGCGGGTGCGGTGCTCGACAGCCAACTCTGGCTAACGCAGGAATCCAATCTACCCGAAATCGCAAGAACTGCGGTCGGCCACATGGACGGCAGTGAGACTGTGTGCCTGGGGAACGGTCTAGATGCGTCTTGTCGTGTCTACTGGCGCCCTGGTCGGCCGGTGCTGGAGGAATTGCGTAAGACTGCTGAAGGTTTGGGCGAAACTCTGCAGTCGAAAAAAGGGAAAGCTCCAGTGTGGCGACGAGCCGTTGAGCAGAGAGTTGGGTGGTCATCCACGGACCAAGTGTGGCTACTCGGCCAAGATGCTTGTTTTGCAGCCGGTCTGGCGCGGCGCTTCAAGACCGTGCAAGGTGTAATCGCGGCGCTGATGGAATCAACCTCGTCACATATCAGCGCAGCTCAGAAGCTCAAGCCACTGAATGAAAACTCATCCATGGCAAATTCCCACGGCACACAGTATCCCATCGTGCAAGGTCCAATGACCCGAGTCAGCGATACCGCCGAATTTGCTGATGCCGTTGCAACAGCTGGTGGCCTCCCATTTTTGGCTCTTGCATTGATGAGGGCTCCCGAAGTCGATAATTTGCTGCGCGAGACTACGCGAGTTCTCGCTACCAAGCCTTGGGGAATTGGCATTTTGGGGTTTGTTCCGGCGGAACTCCGTCAGGAGCAGTTAGACGTTGTCCGGAAGTATCGACCTCACTTTGCTCTTATCGCAGGCGGACGGCCTGATCAGGCGAGAGCTCTGGAGCAAGAAGGGATCGTGACCTACTTGCATGTACCCTCCCCTGGCCTACTGCGAATGTTCCTGGAGAATGGAGCCCGGCATTTTGTTTTCGAGGGCCGAGAGTGCGGTGGGCACGTCGGTCCCCGCTCCAGCTTTGTGCTTTGGGAGTCCATGATCGAAGTATTGCTTGATTCCTTGAGCGAGAACGAAGCGGCCAAGTGCCACGTCTTGTTTGCCGGCGGAATTCACGATGGATTATCAGGTTCCATGGTCGCGGCCATGGCGGCTTCGCTGGCGGAACGCGGAGTCAAGATCGGCGTGTTGTTAGGAACCGCCTATTTGTTTACGAAGGAAGCCGTCGAAGCAGGCGCAATCGTTCGAGCTTTCCAGCGGGAGGCCTTGCGCTGCGACCGGACTGTTTTGCTTGAAACCGGTCCCGGACACGCCATCCGGTGTGTACCCACTCCTTATGTTGATTACTTCCAGCAACAGAAACGACATCTGGAGGCTACCGCTCCTTCAGCAGAAGAGGCGCGCATTGCTCTCGAAATGCTAAACGTTGGCCGCTTGCGCATCGCCTCCAAAGGCATAACGCGTCCCTCATCTCCTGAGCGAGAGAAGCCCTCGAGCCACGAATTCATCAAGCTTTCGCAAACTGAGCAACGTCAGGATGGCATGTACATGATCGGGCAGGTTGCGGCCTTGCGAAAAGAGATCTGCACGATTCAGCAACTCCATCGCAGTATCGCGGTGAACTCGACGGAACGATTGCTCCGCGTTCCGTCGTTACTCTGGAAAGGATCGGCACGTCGTTCACAGGACATCGCCATTGTCGGCATGGCTTGCATTCTCCCTAAGGCAGGGGATCTCCAAACATATTGGGAAAACATTCTTGCCAAAGTTGATGCGATTACTGAAGTTCCCAAAGAACGCTGGGACTGGAAGAAATACTACGATCCCGATCCATCCGCTCCCGACAAGAGCTACTCCAAATGGGGTGGATTTCTGGATGATGTTCCATTTGACCCGCTTAATTATGGAATTCCGCCAAATGCCCTTTCCTCGATTGAGCCGCTGCAGTTGCTGACTCTGGAAGTCGCTCGCCGAGCGCTCGATCATGCAGGTTATAAGAACCGCCCGTTTGCTCGCGAACGAGCGTCGGTGATTCTTGGCGTTGGAGGCGGGGGTGCCGACTTAGCCCAGCGTTATGGGACACGCGTCGCTATGACAGCGGCTAACTCGGCCTCTGATTCCGATTCCGATACACCCCTGGACCTTCCGAAATGGACTGAGGATTCTTTTCCTGGAATGTTGAGCAATGTCGCTGCTGGGAGAGTGGCGAACCGTTTCGATTTCGGCGGTGTCAACTATACGGTGGATGCAGCGTGCGCCTCCTCATTGGCCGCCATATACCACGCGGTGAATGAACTAGAAGCAGGCACCAGCGACCTGGTGATTGCAGGTGGCTCAGACACGGTGCAAAGCCCGTTCGCCTACGTTTGTTTTAGCAAGACGCATGCCTTCTCTTTCCAGGGTCGATGCCGCACATTCGACGAAAGCGCAGACGGAATTGCCATCAGCGAAGGGGTGGCAGCCGTCGTCCTGAAGCGGCTGAGCGACGCCCAACGGGATGGGGACCGGATTTACGCGGTAATCAAAGGAATTGCCGGATCGAGCGATGGCCGAGACAAATCTCTCACAGCTCCCAGGGTTGAAGGGCAACTGCTTGCTCTCAAGAGGGCTTACACCAAAGCCGGAGTTTCGCCAAGTACCGTGAAATTGATCGAAGCCCATGGGACTGGGACGGTAGCCGGCGATCAAGCCGAGATTGAGGCTCTTAGAAGACTCTTCGAATCATCCGGGGTGCCCACGGAGTCTTGCGCCGTAGGTTCGGTCAAGTCTTTGATCGGACACACAAAAGCCACTGCCGGCGTCGCCGGCATCATCAAGGCCACTCTGGCTCTGCATCACAGAGTTCTTCCGCCGACAGGGGGAGTCGATAAGCCTAACTCCAAGGCTCGTTTCCAAGAGAGCCCCTTCTATATCAATTCGGAGTTGCGTCCGTGGATCAATAGTGCGCCTGAAGAGCCACGTCGCGCGGGAGTCAGTGCGTTTGGATTTGGTGGAACTAACTTCCACGCCGTCCTTGAGGAATATCCCGCCAACACCGAACCCCGATCGGCATGGCACCGCTGGCCCGGCGAACTCTTTCTATGGGCTTCCAGATCACGGGAAGAGATGATCGCGTCCTTGACGAATCTAGACCGTTCACTTTCGGAGGCCGTGAATTTGGAGTTGTTCGAGTTGGCGTCTTCTTTGTGGCAGCAAACGAAGAAGGACGCTGCGACCCTGAACGGATCAACGCGGCTGCGCCTGGCAATCGTCGCCACCTCGCTGGAGGATCTCCGCCAAAAGTTACGCACCGCCTCTGAGAATCTCAAGAATCCGGCTTGTAACCGCTTACAGGATCCCCGTGGGATTTACCTCAACTTGCAGCCATTTGCAGCTGAGGGGCAAATTGCATTCTTGTTCCCAGGCCAGGGATCGCAATATGTCGGCATGCTTCGCGACCTCGCGATCCAATTCCCCGAGGTTCGCGAACGGTTTGAAATGGCCGACCGTGTCCTGCGGGCCGAATTGCCGGCTCCTCTGAGCAGTTTCGTGTTTCCGCCGCCAAGTTTCACTCCACAGGAACAACAAAGTCGTCAGCAGAAACTGATTCAGACAAATGTGGCCCAGCCTGCGCTTGGAGCCGCAGGCCTCGCAATGTTCCGCTTGTTGGAGTCGCTCGGAGTTGGACCGAACTACGTCGCGGGCCACAGTTATGGGGAGTATGTGGCTCTGTGCAGTGCGGGGGCGTTCGGCGAAGAAATGTTAGCCAAAATCTCGGAAGCGAGAGGAAGGCTCATTCGCCAAAGTACAACAACGGAATCCGGAACGATGGCAGCCGTCGATGCGAATGCAACGACTGTGAAAGAGCTACTTCGCGGCGTGGAAGAGGTCTGGATCGCGAACTTGAATTCTCCGCGACAAACTACGATCTCGGGCACCAAGCGAGGAATCGAAAATGCCTGTGAGAAATTGAAGGCGTCCGGAACGCAGTTTCACGCTCTACCGGTCGCTTGCGCCTTCCACTCGCCAGTTATCTCTGCAGTCCGTGATCAGCTTGCGAAATGGCTCGAGCAAGTCGAGTTCGCGAAGCCGCGACTCGGTGTCTTCAGTAACACGAGCGCAGGGCTTTACACCGCATCACCCGATCATTTCGCCAGTTTCCTAGCCGAACACCTGGTCCGCCCTGTTGATTTTGTCGGCGAAATTAACGCTATGTATGAAGCGGGCGCGCGCGTCTTCGTGGAGGTCGGGCCGCGTAATGTACTGACTGGACTGACGAGCCAGATCTTGGACGGGCGGCCCCATCTTGCGATTGCGACAGACATATCGGGGCGGCCCGGTCTGTTGCAGTTGCAGCACGCCCTTGGAGAGTTGTTCGCCTATGCCGTACCTGTACAACTGGACCGTCTCTTTCAAGGCCGGAAACGGAATGATTTGAGCCTTGAAGATTTGCTCGCCCAGGGTCGCAAGCAGACCTTGTCAGCTACTACCTGGATGGTTAACGGTGGGCGTGCCTGCCCCCTATCACAATTGGGCAAAACTCAACAGGTTTCGCAATCCACTCCGCAACCGGTTTCGAAGCCGAAGGCGGGTCCTGCGGCTGCAGTTCCGGCTCACAATTTCCCCCCAACTTCGTTGCCGCATGAACCTGAAATCCCTGCTCACTCATTCGCGAAACCCGTTGTCAGTTCGTCGCCTATGTCATCAGCCCCCAGTGCTCAGTCGAACCGCATCTTCCCGAACGGCAGCAGCAGCGCGGTGATGATGCAGTTCAACCAACTAATGAGCCGATTTCTTACGACACAGAAAGAAGTGATGTTGTCTTGTATCAACGGAGGGAACGGGCATTCGACAAGTCCACAAAGTGTCGGGAAGATGGCCGACCCCAAGATCATCGATCAGGCCTGTCTCGCTCCGGCAGCCACTCTCGAGAAACCCCATCTCCTGCCGCAGCCTGCTGCGATTGATTCGGTACCACAGTCCGCAGCCCCGGTGCCCCCTGCACCGGCGGCTGCGGCTGAAGCAAAAGTGGTGAACGAGGTTAAACCGGACAAGATGGACGAAGCGAGGTTGAGAGCTGAGCTTCTCAAGGTTGTGAATGAGCGCACTGGGTATCCCGAAGACATGCTCGGGCTGGATGTAGATATCGAGGCCGAACTCGGTATCGACTCGATTAAACGCGTTGAGATACTGAGTGTTTTTGTTCAGCGCTGCGTGCCTTCGACGATCACAGTAGACATGGAGGAACTGACAAAACTTAGAACTCTCGAGGCAATTGTCAAACGCACACTTGAGGCCATGGCACAGCCTGACCAGAGCCCCGAAGTACAGAATTCCGTTACTCTGGCAGTTTCAGACACAACGCCCCACATCAACGTAGAGGAATCAGAGTTGGCGCGATTTGTGATGGTTCCGGAAGACGCTCAGTTGGCCTATGTACCACCACCCAAGTTTCCCAAATCTGTGGTTTTGATTACCGATGACGAGAATGGAATTGCTCGCGCGGTGAGACAGGAGCTCGGAAGAAGTCGCGTTCCAACTGTGTTGCTGAGAATGAAAGAGAATGCCGAGGAGGCTGAGGAAGTCTACTCAGCAGATCTCGGTAATCCGGATTCGGTTCGTGCTGTGGTCGAACGCGTCCGGCAGACCAAAGGTCCTATCGGCGGAATCATTCACCTCTTGCCCTTCCGAGGAACAGTCGACTTCGACACGATGCAGTCTGACGCCTGCAAGGAGCGACTCCGGACAGATGTGAAGAGCCTGTTCTATCTTGCGAAGGCCGCGGGTTCTGATTTGGTGTCTCAGGCTAAGTCCGGTCCCACTTGGATTTGTGCGCCGATAGGTCTCGAGACGCTGATGCCAGCCCAGAAAGCTCACTCGTTCCCCGGACATGGCGCACTGCGAGGTATGGTCAAAACGTTGGCTGCCGAGTGGCCTAACGTCGTCTGCAAAGTAGTGGGGATCCAGAGGAGTCGCAGCACGGAAGAACTGGCTGCTTCGATCGTCTCCGAAATAGCGGGCGGCAATCAGGAAGCAGAAGTTGGATTTGACGGGTATCGTCGACTGACAGTCCGCCCCCAGCGAAAGCCGCACTCTGTGCCGACCAACGGGGTTGTGATCGATTCAAAGTCCGTCATTTTGATCACCGGGGGAGCCCGGGGGATCACCTCTGAAGCGGCGCAGTTACTAGCCAAACACAAACCAACATTGATTCTGGTCGGGCGCACTCCGTTTCCTCAGGCCGAAGAACCTGAATATTTCGCGCAATGTTCATCGGCAGCGGAGTTAAAGAAGCGCCTGATCGAGCAAATGCGTCAGCAGGGACGCGCGACGCCAAATGAAGTCGAATCGGCTTGCCGCGTCTTGCTCCATGAACGCGAAATCAGGAAGAACATAGCCAGTTTGCGGGAACTCGGAGCGACGGTGCAGTACTTTCATGCCGATGTTCGCGATGAGCATCAGGTTCGCGAAATTGTAGAGAGAACCTACCAGACGTACGGCCACCTTGACGGTGTCATTCATGGGGCAGGGATCATTGAGGACAAACTGGTCGAAGAAAAAACGCCCGAATCTTTCGATCGAGTCTTCGACACGAAGGTCGATAGCACGATCATCCTGGCCAGGTTGTTACGGACCGAATCTCTGAAGTTCTTTGTATTGTTTTCGTCAGTCTCTGGCGCCTTCGGCAACCGCGGACAGATCGATTACGCAGCTGCCAACGCTGCAATGGACTCCATCGCCGAGTATCTGGATCAAAGATGGCCCGGCCATGTCGTTTCGATCAATTGGGGACCATGGGACAAAGTAGGCATGGTTTCTGATCTGGTACGGACGCAGCTGATGCAACGAGGCGTGCAGCTTATATCGAACGCCGCCGGCGTCCACGCCCTGGAGCAGGAGGTTTATCGCGGCAAAAAGGGCGAGGCTCAAGTTGTCCTCGGCGGCGGACCATGGGATGTGGCATCGATGTCACCATCAAAACAAATTGCGAGATTACCCCACGCAGCTCCTACCCCCACAGCTGCCGTAGTCCTTGCTACTGCGTAACAAGCCGTTGGCAGCGAAAACCAGAAAGACAAGTTAAGAGGGTCTATGAGTATGGAGCCGAACACTGAACAACCACGTTCCACGGGCCAGGGTGATATCGCAATCACCGGTATGGCATGCCTTTTCCCTGGCGCACCAAACCTTCGGGCTTATTGGGAGAACATCATCGGGAAAGTAGATGCCATCTCTGATGCTCCCGAAGATTGGAATGCAGAGCTTTTCTATGATCCGGATGCCGCAGACGGAGAACGTACCTACTGCAAGAAAGGTGGCTTTCTCGGTGACCTAGCGCAATTTGATCCCCTGCAGTTTGGTGTAATGCCGAATTCGATTGACGGCAGCGAGCCTGCACACTTTCTCGCACTTCGAGTTGCTCACGAGGCTCTGCTTGACGCCGGTTACGATAAAAAACTGCCAGAAGGACCCGGCGTAGAGGTGATTCTCGGCCGGGCCGCGTCCGTCAATCGTGGACACCTCTCCGGTTTGCAATATGCGCTCATCGTCGACCAGACGTTGGCGATACTCAAGCAGCTGCATCCCGAATACAGCGACAAGGATCTGGAAGCCATCAAGAAGGAACTCAGAAGTAGTCTGCCCCCGACCGGTGTCGAGGTGATTCCAGGACTGGTTACCAATATCATCACCGGACGCATCGCGAATCGCTTCGACTTCATGGGGTCAAACTACACGGTCGACGCAGCGTGCGCCTCATCGCTCATCGCCGTTGAAATCGCGATGCAGGATCTTCGCTCCGGGAAATGCGATGTTGCTGTTGTCGGTGGAGTGCAGGCCAGTACTCCGGCCCCCATCTTGATGATGTTTTGCCAGTTAAATGCTCTCTCGAAGCAGAGCAAGCTTCGTCCCTTCGACAAAGATGCTGACGGGACCCTTCTTGGAGAAGGCGTCGGGATGATCGTGCTCAAGCGGCGGGAAGATGCGGAAGCCCGCGGCGATCGAATCTACGCTGTCCTGAAAGGAGTGAGTAGCGCCAGTGATGGTCGCGCCGTTGGTTTGCTTGCGCCGCGGGTGGAAGGCGAGGAACTTGCCCTCCGTAGGGCATACCAGCAGACCGGAATTTCCCCAAGTAGTGTCGGACTGCTTGAGGCGCACGGAACTGGCACTCTGGTGGGAGACGCCGCGGAAATCGAAGCCATCGCTCGTGTCTTTGGAACTCGCGGCACAGACGAAATGCCTTTCTGTGCACTGGGATCGGTGAAGTCCATGATCAGTCATCTGATCCCTGCAGCTGGCATCGCTAGCTTAATCAAGTGCGCGCTTGCCTTATACCATCGCGTGCTGCCCCCAACACTCAATGTGGAAACTCCACATCCAGATGTTCAAAAGACTTCGTGCTATTTGAATACGGAAACCCGGCCATGGGTGCATGGGCAGGAGACGCCGCGTCGCGCTGGCGTGAATGCCTTCGGATTTGGCGGAATTAACGCCCATGCGATCATGGAGGAATACCCCATCAACCCGGCGAATTACACGGTTTGCCAGCACCGTTGGCCCACGGAAGTCTGCATACTACAGGCCGAATCCCGGCTTGAGCTAATACGAGAGTGTGAGCGAGTCGAAAAATTTGTCGCGGCCTCTTCAGCGTTGGAATTGAAAGACATCGCATACAGTCTGAACTGCAAGCTGTGGCCGGGAACAATGAGGCTCTCCGTCGTGGCAAGTTCCGTCCCCGATTTAGTTGAGAAACTGGCTCGCGCGCGGGTTTCTTTGCAGAATCCAGGATGCACCGAGATAAAGGACCCGGGAGGCATTTATTACACGGATCATCCACTGGCCAAAGAAGGCAAACTCGCCTTTGTCTTCCCCGGGGAAGGGGCTCAATACTCGCATATGTTGTCCGATTTGAGCATTCATTTTCCGCTGATTCGGACATGGTTTGACATCATTGAGCGCACCTTTCAGCAGAAGGGCAGCAAGCTTCTGCCAAGCCACCTCCTCTTTCCGCCTGCCCTCGAGACATTCACACCAGAAATGGAGGCACGCCTCTGGGATATGGACATGGGGCCGGCCGTCGTCTTTTCGGCGAACCAAGCGTTGTTTTCTCTTTTGTTCTGCATGGGAATTCATCCCCAGGCCACAGTGGGTCACAGTACGGGCGAGTACTCGGCTTTGCTGGGATGCGGAGCGCTCCAGTGGGAGCAATCGGGAGAGGATCAACTGATCCAGTCAATGCACTCGCTGAACAACGTGTACGAGCGTTGCTCGACAGCTGATCAGATTCCCACTGGCTCGCTTCTGGTGGTGAGCGGGGGAGAACCAGATCTCGCCTTTTCGGTCCTAGGCGCAGAGAACCATGATTTGTATCTAGCAATGGACAACTGTCCGCATCAAACCATCCTTTTCGGCTCTGATGCTGCTGTTCAGAAAGCGGCTGCGCAATTGCGAAGGAAGGGCGCCGTTTGCTCGGAGATGCCCTTCGGCCGTGCCTATCACACTCCTCTGTTTCAACCGTTCACGAATCAGATTGCTGGGTTCTTCTCAAACCTGAACATCGTTGAACCCCTGTGTGACGGCTACTCCTGTGCAACAGCCTCGAAGTTTCCTCGCGACCCAGAGGAGATCCGCTCCCTCGGGCTCAGCCAGTGGGCGCGTCCCGTGCGTTTCCGAGAAACCATTCAGGCGATGCATGAGGATGGCGTTCGTTTGTTTCTTGAGGTTGGACCGAGAGGGAATCTCACCGCCTTCGTCGACGACATCCTTTCCTCTAAGAGACATCTTGCCATCCCCATCGATGTCCGGCACCGCGCCGGAACGACTCAGCTGAACCATGCGTTGGGACTGCTGGCGGCACACGGAGTTCCCATGTACTTGCATTACCTGTACCTTCACAGGGCGCCCAAGGAAATCTCCTTCGAGATTTCCGCCATGAGCGCGGAACGCCCGAGACCCTCGCGGACTGTGAAGATCAACATGGGATTGCCTGTTATGAAGGTCCGCGATGGGTTCACGCTCAAGCGCGCTGAGACGGCCCCTTCGCCCCAATCTGAAATGCCGACCGTTACTGAGGTCGCGTCCGCGCTCAGAGATCGGCCAGCTGTAAACACCTCTTTGCCACCTGTTTCGGCGGAGACCCCATTCTTACGAAGTGACGAAACTACTGGTGATGTTTATGGCAGTTCCAACATGTATTCAACAAATCCCGACATAGGTGATACCCAATTCCTGACTGAGGACTCTGACTCTATGGACTCTCGCACGCAGATCATTCAAGCGCATTTTCGGATGATGGAGGAATTTCTCGAGACTCAACGGTCCGTAATGCAAGCCTTTCTCGGCGCCAGCAATGGCAGCCCTTCAGGGCCAAACCAAGAGCTCGTTCCGAACATTACTCAGCCGAACGCTCTAGCTCCGTCACTTCAGTTAGACGTCAAACCTGCGGTGCGTCAGGCTCGAGATCTGGTCCCCGTTGAAGTTAAACCGGAAGTCCGCAAGCCCGACCAACCTGCGAAACTCGATCACTCCCTCAGATTGGAAGAGTCGGAGAAAGCTGAGTCATCAGCAGTTGCCTCGCGAACGGCTGTCGACCGCGAAGAACTCAGCCGTCAGTTTCTTGGCGTCATCGCGGAGAAGACTGGCTATCCGCCCGACATGATCGAGATGCGTGCTGATCTGGAGGCAGACCTCGGAATCGATTCCATCAAAAGGATTGAAATTTTGGGCAGCTTCCAGCGGCTTACCAACTTTCCTCGTTCAGAAGATATGGAAGCTGTAGCCAAGCTCAGAACCACGGAAGAGATCATCGCGTTCTTAATGGCGCCACAGCAGCCCACTGCAGATGACGAAAAATCTGAACAGGAGAAAGCGACGGTGTCATCCAGCCCCAGTGCGGCCAGACCGACGCCCATCTATTCCATGTTGAAGGAGTTCAACATTAGTTCCGACGGCCGTGAACTCAATGCGCAGGTCCGCCTCGATCCGAATGAGCAGTTATTCCTGCAACACCATACTTTGGGCGAGCCCATGTCAAAAGCTGACCCCGAACTGAAAGGTATTCCATTTGTACCTTTGACCTTCAGTCTGGAACTCATGGCAGAAGCCGCTGCGGCGTTGGGCGGTGGAATGCTTGTTGCGCGCATGGACCGAATTCGAGCACATCGTTGGATCATGGTGGAGGGAACTCAGACGGCATTGCACGTTAACGCGAAACGTGTTGACGCGTCGAATTTTCGCGTAGAAGTGAAGATCCTGGCAGTGACTGAGGCTAAGGCCGGACAAAACACCTTACCTCCCTCGGTCCTTGCCGAGGCCACCATTGTGCTGGCCAATGAGTACGGCGCGGCCCCGACTGCGAAAGATCTTCCTGACTCGTGTCGGCAGCCCTCCAAGTGGACCCGGAAACAGATTTACGAGACGGTGATGTTCCATGGCCCGAGTTTTCAAGGGCTCGTCTCCATGGATTCGACTGGTGAAGGTGGCACAGAGGGTACCCTCCAAGGAAGCACGCGCGAGGGCATATTACGATCGTCGAGCCATCCCGATTTCCTCGTCGATCCTGTGGTCCTTGATTTAGGAGGACAGGTTTTTGCGGCATGGGCCGCCGAGAGATTCACCGAGGGTTTCCATCTCTTCCCATTCGAGGTGGAGGCAATTGAAATATTCGGGCGATGCCTTGAGGAAAAAGAAGAAGCGAAATGCCGTGTTCACATTCTTCAGGTATCGGATTCGCAAATTGCATGTGACTTCGAAGTCATCCAGGACGGAAAAGTGCGGCTGAGGGCCCGTGGATGGCGCGACAAACGCGTTGCATTTACGGAGAACTTCTGGCATTTCATCTGCCGCTATCCAAAAGAGACGATTCTCAGTGTCCCCTGGACCGATGCTCCCAGTAGATTTTCGAAGCCGGATGGCTTTCTTTGCTGCCGCTTGCTGGATCCTCCGATCGAATTGCTTGAATCGAGCGGTGGAATCTGGCATAAGGCAATCGCTTACACGGTTTTGAATCGAACCGAAAGGGAAGTGTGGAAAGCCCTCAAAGCCAACGAGCACACGCGCATTCAGTGGCTCCGGGGTCGGCTGGCGCTAAAAGACGCAGTACGAATATTGCTTCGCCAACGTTACGGTTTGCTTCTCGTTCCAGCGGACATTGAGATCAGCGAGGATGAAGAGGGACGCCCGATCGTGAAGACCATCGGGGAGCCCCAGTTTACCCATCTGCCGCAGATCGCTGTGACCATGATCGGCGGTACGGCAGTCGCTGCCGCGATTGATGACGATGAAACTGAGGCTCTGGCATTGGACGTCAAACGATTGGGAGCAGCGACGGATCAAGTCGCATTCTTACCCGACGAGCAAAAGCTGCTTTCCGGTCTAGACCGGGCAGAACTCGAGGAATGGAAGATGCGTCTCTGGTGCGCAAAATCAGCGGTGGGAAAGGCTCTGGGCCGGGCGGCAGCCGACCCTAGCCAAGCGCTGACTATCAAGCACGCGGACCCCACGACTGGGCGGGTCGAAGTTGTATTTGCACGTGACGGTAAACGCATGCCAGGCAATAACGGCCACAGTTGGGCTGTCTACACGCTTCGAGAAAAGGATCTGATCACGGCGACCTCCATCGTTAGAAGTAACGCGAACCACGGGTCTTTGGTGGCATGATCTGAACAAATTCTCGAGTCTGTAGAATATCTCGCGCGTGATAGCGCATGACCTAGCAGGCTGCTGAAAAACTACTCCCCATCCACAGCCGACTGTGATACCAGAAGGCATGCGCGGAGACGATCAGCAGCAGAATCATATCTTCAGTT
>Ga0209168_10000949_pt1 | contig 24920 bp, 19 predicted proteins | sample Coa_R1_FD_187156 | JGI IMG/M metagenome (GOLD analysis project Ga0209168, IMG submission 187156) | Surface soil microbial communities from Centralia Pennsylvania, which are recovering from an underground coalmine fire - Coalmine... | ecosystem: Environmental > Terrestrial > Soil > Unclassified ...
AGGGCTGGCCAGTGCGGAATTATTTAATCCAATAACTGGAACATTCAGTGCTGCGGGAAGTATGAGCAGCGCTCGCTCCTTTCACTCGGCCACTCTGCTGAGCGACGGCACAGTGCTTGTAGCGGGTGGAGAAAACAATCTCGGCGTACTGTCCACAGCCGAGCTCTACGATCCGGCGAGCAAGACATTTACGGCCACCGACACCATGCTCAGCACTCGCGCGGGCTCCGCCGCCGCATTGCTGAACAGTGGCGATGTCCTCATGACCGGTGGTTTCGATCGAACCTTTTCTGACATTGCCAGTGCAGAGATCTATCCGGCTGGCAAATCCGCCCCGCCAGGTCTGGTTTCAATTGCGCTGACACCGGCAGATCCCGTGCTGGCGGTGGGGACGAGCGTCAGGCTTACTGCTACGGGAACTTTCAGCGACAATAGCAAACAACAATTGTCCTCCGTGGTATGGAGTTCATCGAACAGCACGGCGGTTCCTATATCCAACGACTCCACAAATCGTGGTTCGATTTATGCCGCTGCGCCGACTCCGTCGGCAACGATTCGCGCGTGCGCAGCCGCCATATGCGGTTCAACTGCGGTGGTGACCGGAGTCGCGCCCGGCTTCAACAGCGCGAACAACGCCACGTGGACGGCTGGTCTTTTCGGATCTTTCACGGTAACGGCAACCGGCAGTCCGGCGCCCGGTTTGCTGGAAAGCGGATCTCTGCCGGCTGGAGTTGGATTCGACACGACTACAGGCGTACTTTCGGGCACGCCCGCAACCGGAAGCAGCGGGACCTATATCCTGACACTGACCGCACACAATGGAATAGGAAACGACGCTGCTCAGACCTTCACTTTGACCGTCGTCCCGGCCCCGGCGATCGTCAGCTTCACTGCCGGCTCATCGGCGATCTCTTCGGGGAGCTCGACGACTCTGACGGCGATGTTCAGTAACGGGACCGGAGTGGTTGACAACGGGGTAGGCGCGGTCACCAGCGGGGTACCCAAAACCGTGGCGCCAATTTCGACCACGACTTACATGTTGACGGTGACCAACTTGGCCGGAACCGCAGTCACGGCATCGGCCCAGGTAACCATTACGAATCCCATTCCGGCGATTACATCACTTTCCCCCGCACACGCCAGCGCAGGCGCGGCCATCCCGGCTCTGACCGTGAACGGCGCGAATTTCGTTTCTGGATCGGTGGTCAAGTTTAACGGCAAGGCTGAGACCACAACCTTTGTCAGCGCGTCCCGCCTCACGGCGATGATTCCCGCCACGGACAATAACCAAGGTGGAGATGTGGAAATAACGGTGTCCAATCCAGATCCGAACGCTATAACTTCAGCCGGTGAAACGTTCACTGCCGATAGCTTTACCCCGACGGCACTAACCAGCGCCGAGACATCGCAGGCGGGACAACCGGCGCAATTCACGTTCATGATCGCGCCATCTACTGCCAACGGTTTCCCGAATACGGTAACCTTCGCGGCTTCCGGCTTGCCGCCTGGTGCGCAGGCCACATTCAATCCAAATCCAGCCCCCGCAGGCGCCTCCGTAACCATGACTGTTACGACGACAGCGCGTGGCTCGTTCTCGCCGCGGTTCGGTATGCCCATCCAACCGCCAGGAGCTTTTCAAGCCCTGCCGATCGGGTTTGCGGTGGTCGCACTTCTGATCTTGATTTCGTTCCGCCGACAACGTCGGTGGCTCAGCGTCGTTCCCATGGGAGCGCTGCTGCTGTGCCTGTGCTTGACTAGCTGCGGGTCCTCAGGGGGCGGTTCAGGATCTGTTGGCGGTCCCAGTGGAACACCAGCGGGCACTTATAACATGACTGTCACCGCCACTTCCGGAACCCTTGTTCAGACGATTCAGGTGACCTTAATTGTGAAATAAATGCAAAAAAGGAACCGATCTGGAATGTGCTGACCTGATTTTCGCAATTCGTGGTGGCTGACGAAATTTGCTGCACGGTTGGGCGCCACAAAACCTTACGAGATTCCAGTTCGCAGCCTGCTCTGATCGCACCCAAAGCAAAACGCCCGAAAACACTGGTTACAGGTGAGGAATTACAGGTGAAGTTTCTGTCGGATTTCGAAGAAATCTCTCGAAGTTATTGGAAAGAATGGTAGGCCCGTGCGGACTCGAACCGCAGACCTCTACCGTGTCAAAGGCCAACTAACCAATACTTACAATAACTTAGACCACGTCGCGTACCGCGAAAACCCGCCGAAATACGCCTAAAACGAAGTTTCGACGGTACGGAGAACGGTACGGGAATGATGTTGTGCTTCAAGAGGGGACAAGCCAGGAATAGTGCGCTACATGAGACGTTGCATCGCCAGCTACTGGCCCCTGTCAGCCGCACCGAAGTCCATCTCAATCCCACGACGCACAAGCGTGAGGTTTGATTCGTTTAACGGCAGAGGTGAGCAGCCCCAGCCCCTGTCCTCTTGTCCGTTGGTTACCAAATTGGGATCGTCAAAGAAAAAAACAAAACGGCCATTCCGAGAAATCAACTGGGGAGCGGCAACGGGGACGTACATTTCATAATTGTTTCCAACTTCCCACTTCACGGCACCCTTGAGTTTATCCAGCAATTTAAAATGTACATTACTTCCATTCCCATTTTTGCTTTGCGCGATTATTTCACCGCTGACGACATTCGGAGCGTCTCGGCCCAAAGTTTCAATCACAGTTGACGAACATATCGGCTGATCCAAGAGAGAGTCAGCGCGGGATTGCTCTTCCAGATACTGCCTCCATACCACGGGCATGATGTCCCGTTGGGTCAGGCATGGGCGAATTCTTGTTAGACACGAAAGGTCAAACTCCATAAGACGGCGAACGGTGGCAGGATCGGCATACGGCGTGAAAAGCGCCCACCCTTCAACGCAACCTAAGCAACCGCCAGGGCGGCCTATCTCATAATCTGGGTGGAGCAAAACCTGCGGACCTTCAGCACTATATCGTGCAAATCTTGAGACGCTGTGCGACTCCGCTTCCAAGGCGAAGTCAAACCAGCCTTTCGATTCCGCGTCAGGTAAATCGTGCCAATAGGTTTGGATACCTACAGAAAACCCCTTGCTCCAGACAATTCCGTCACGCATGCCTAGAGTCGCAATGACGATACTCGGCCGACCTCCCGCCATCATGTATCCGTGCAGGATGGCACTCTCCGCACGATCAAATGGTCCGTAATCATAGGAAAGTTTAAATCGCCAGCGTAAGTAATCGTCCAAATGAGGCAGGAATCCCGTGTGGGAAGCTAACGTATATGCGTACTCAACCAGAGTTATGTTGAAAGAGCATTGGTGTTGGTTGCAAGGAACCTGAAGTTTCGCGGCTCGGCCCCAATGCTGAAATTGTTGCAGCGCATCAGGCCACGGAGTCTTTCGCAATTCGAGTGCTTGCAATTCGCCCAGCAGACGTTTCGCCCGGCGGCGAAACATGTGCTGTTCAATCTGACCAGCCACAAGCGTCAGGCACAGAAATGCGCAAAGGATCAGAAACAGAGCGACGACGGTTTTCAGTAGGAACCCCAAGCGGCCCATAAATAGATTAGACACCAACATATATTCTAGTGTGCCTTCGAATTCTGTTGATGCCCCTCAATTAGACCTCCAGCGGTCTGCCAAAAGTCGGGCGGGTGGCCAACCCTTTCGGCGCAGTTTTAGCTCATATCTTTTCACCGCTGAATAGTACCATCTCTGCACATCATCCACGAGGCACTGGTGCTTGCTTTCTTCCGGCGCCTTTGCTCTTCCGGGTGGCCGACTCTCCCGCCTTTGGAGGGGTCGGGGTTTTGACTTCGCTTGCTTTCACGGGCCCACAAACTCATCGTTTTTGCTCGCTGAATGCGCATCCTTCCTGCTCCTTGAAATTGGAGTCTTCTTACAATCCCTCGCCTGAACCTCCGGCCCGTCGAATCTTGCCGTGAAGAATTTGCAGGCGAAATTCTGCGGAATTTCGGAGAGAAACCTCAAAGTAGTTGAAAAAGTGGTAGGCCCGTCCGGACTCGAACCGGAGACCTCTACCGTGTCAAGGTAGCGCTCTAACCAACTGAGCTACGGGCCTACAGGGACTTCTTTACGCCCGCCAGTTTAGCATTTGCCGGCAACTACGACTAGAGCGCTGCCATCCTAAATTCTAGAGGCTGTCGGCGGCTCGAGCAGACTCTCTGTCCGACAAGCTGCGCGGCCGCCGGCCCATTCTTGCGGCCGATCTTTGGGCTTGACAAAATCAAACAAGTGTTTTAAACATATGTTTGATATGTTGCACACCGCTCGATCCCGCACTTCTTCCCCTCCCCGCCGTACGCGCAAACCCAAGGCCGTGGAGTTGACCCGCGACAAACTGATTGAGGCCGCGGGGCACGTGTTCGCCGAGCGCGGTTATCGGGCCGCTACTATTCGCGAGATTTGCCGGCGCGCGGGGGCCAACGTTGCCGCCGTCAATTACACCTTTGGGGACAAGATGGGTTTGTACACCGAGGTCCTGCGGCATTCGGTGCGCGCGGCGCAGACGGCTTCGATGAATGCTGCGCTCGATGCAAACCTTTCCGGGGAGGACGTCATTCGCGGCGTGATTCGCGCGCGGCTGATGAGTTTGTGCCAGGAAAAGCGGCCGGACTGGCACATTCGCCTGGTGATGCACGAGTGCTCGCATCCCACTCCGGCAATGGGGCGGGTGGTGGATGAAGGGATGCGGCGGATTTATGACCGCGTGCGCAAGGCCGTCAGCGAAATTACCGGCTACCCTCCGGAGCATGAGGTCACGCGGCTTTCCATCAACAGCATCATCGGACAAATTCTTTTTTATTCGTTCTCCCGGCCGGTGCTGGCGCACCTGCAGCCGGAACTGAAGCTCACGCCGCAGCAACTAGACCGCATCGCGGACCACATCGCGGATTTTTCGCTAGCGTATTTGAGGAAAGTGGGTAACGAGAGACACCATGGATGAAATGAAGAGCAGCACTCTGACACAAGCGCCTCCGGCCGCCGGGCAGCGCAATCCGGAGCCCGCCGCGCAAAACCCGCCGGCGCCTGAGGAAAACAAGCCTGCTGCGCGCTCGCGCGTCGTGCGGATTTTCGTCATCGCGGGCGTGATCGTTGCCGCGCTGGTGATCTGGAAAATATTTTTTGCTTCGCCGAGCTTGCCGGCCAGCATCATCGCGCTGAGCGGACGCATTGAGGGCGACGACTCCGCGGTGGCCCCGAAAACCAGCGGAAAAGTGCTGGAAGTTACGGTGCGCGAAGGCGACACGGTCAATGCGGGACAGGTGATCGCGCGCCTGGACGACGCGCAAGTGCGGGCGCGCGAGGACTCGGCGCGGGCGGCGCTGGCCAGCGCGCAGGCCAAGATGCAGAGCGCTCACGATCAAATCGCCGTTCTGCAGGAGCAGTTGCGCGAGAATCAATTGCAAACCGGGCAATCGACGATGGACGCCGAGGGCCGCGTGCGGCAGGCCGAGGCGGACTTGACGGCGGCGCAGGCAGACCTGGTGCAGCAGCAGGCGGCGCTGCGGCTGGCGGAATTCAATCGCGACGCGTACATGCGGCTGGCCAAAACCGGAGCCGCTTCGCAGCAGCAGGGGCTGCAGGCCGAGGTGCAGGCGGATCAGCAGGCGGCGGTGGTCGCGGCATCGCAGCGCAAAGTGGAATCCGCGCGTGGCGCGCTGACCACGGCGCAGGCGAATCTGGACACGCCGAAAGTCCGCAGCGCGCAGACGTCCGGAACCGAAGCGCAAATCGCGCAGCAGCAATCGGCAATTGCCGGGGCGAAAGCGGAAACCGCGCAGGCGCAGGCTCAGCTTACCGAGGCGGAAGCGGATCGCGCGGACTTGACGGTGCTCGCGCCCTTTTCCGGCACGGTGCTGACGCGCGCCGCAGAACCCGGCGAAGTAGTGCAGGCGGGCACCGCGATCGTGACGCTGCTCGATTTGTCCAAAGTTTATCTGCGCGGATTTATCCCCGAGGGCGAAATTGGCAAAGTGAAAGTCGGCCAGCCCGCGCACGTTTTCCTCGATTCCAATTCCAGCCAGTCGCTGGACGGCTACGTGTTGCGCATCGATCCGCAAGCGACGTTCACTCCCGAGAATACTTATTTTCGCGACGATCGCGTGAAGCAGGTGGTCGGCGTGAAAGTGCAGCTGACGCAGGGCATCGGCTACGCCAAGCCCGGCATGCCCGCGGACGGCGAAATTCTTACCAGCGGCAACACCTGGCCCCCGCACAAACGAGCGGCGCAGTGAGCACGGCCGCGACCAAACCGGCGGATCGCCGCGCGCGCGATGCAGCGCCTTCCGGAACTGCCATCGACGTGCGCGGCCTCCATAAAAAGTACGGCACGCTCGAAGCGGTGCGCGGAATTTCGTTTGACGTGCAGCGCGGAGAAATATTCGGCCTGATCGGCGCCGACGGCGCGGGAAAAACCACCACGTTTCAGATTCTTGCGGGAGTAATGGAAGCGACCGGCGGAACGGCCGAGATTTTCGGACGGCCGGCGCGCGACGCGCGTTCGCGGACCGGATATCTCACGCAGACCTTCAGCCTCTATCCCGACCTGAGCGTGAGCGAAAACATCCGCTACATCGGCGAATTGCGGCATGTGCCTCCGGAGGAAATCGATGAACGCGGCGGGCGCTACCTGAAGATGTTCGATATGGACCGCTTCGCGCAACGGCTGGCGGCGCAGCTGAGCGGCGGCATGAAACAAAAACTGGCGCTGGTGTGCGCGCTGGTTTCCGAGCCTGACGTTTTGCTCCTGGATGAGCCGACCACCGGAGTCGATCCCGTTTCGCGGCGCGAGTTTTGGGACACGCTGGCCCATCTGGCCGGTCAGGGACTTACGGTGCTGGTGGCCACGCCGTATCTGGACGAAGCGGAGCGCTGCCATCGCATCGCGCTGATTCACCTCGGCGAAATTCAGCAGGTCGGCACGCCCGATGAAATTCGGGAGAGCCTGCACGCGAAACGGATCGAACTGCGCGCGCCGGACCTGCGGAAGGCGCTGCGGGCGGTGCAGAAAGCGTCGCGGCAGGAAGCGGATGTGTTCGACGTGCAGCGATTCGGCGACCGCCTCGATCTGCTTTCGCACGCGCCCGAAGCGGCGCAACGGGAAATCGAAGAGGTCATGCGCGACGAGGGAATTGCGATTGACAGCATGCGCATCGACGAACCCACGCTCGAAAATACTTTCGTCGCGACGCTGCGCTCGCTGAGCCACGAAATGAAGGACACGCCATTTCCCGCGCGGCACGACCACCGCGGCCAGCGCGGGCAGATCGCCATCGGCGCGGAGCACATTACCAAGCAATTCGGCTCCTTCACCGCCGTGCATGACGTCAGCCTGCAGGTGCGCTACGGCGAAATTTACGGCCTGCTGGGCGCCAACGGCGCGGGAAAAACCACCACCATCAAGATGCTGTGCGGATTGCTGGATGCCTCCACGGGAAAAATGCAACTCGCCGGCGAGACCGGCGCGTTCCGCTCTACGGAAATCCGGCAGCAGATCGGATACATGTCGCAAAAGTTTTCGCTCTACGACGATTTGTCGATTGCGGAAAATCTGGATTTTTTTGGCGGCGTCTACGGCGTGCCCGCCGAAGAGCTTCGGGAAAAGGAGCGTTGGGTGCTCGATTTTTCCGGTCTCGAGGGAAAGGAACAGCTGATCACGCGCAGCCTGCCGGGCGGATGGAAACAGCGCGTGGCGTTCGGAAGCGCCATCATGCATGAACCGGGGATCGTGTTTCTGGACGAGCCGACTTCGGGCGTCGATCCGCTGGCGCGGCGCGCGTTCTGGACCATGATCAATCATCTGGCCGATGCGGGCACGGCGGTGCTGGTGACCACGCACTACCTGGAAGAGGCGGAGCAGTGCAACCGGCTGGGGTTGATGGTGGCCGGAGAACTGCTGATCGAAGGGTCGCCCACCGAAATCAAGGCGCAGCAGCACGGGCACCTGCTGGAGTTTCTGGTGGACCAGCCGCAGCGCGCCACCGACTTCCTGAAATCCCAAACGCAGCATTGGCGGGTGGCGCTGTTTGGCAAGCGGCTGCACATCATCACGGACAGCGACGCCGAAACCGGAATCCGCGAAAACACCGAGAAACTCGCGGCGCAAGGAATCCGCGTGCTGGAAGCTCGCGAGGGCCGCTTTTCTCTCGAAGATGTGTTCATCACCGTCGTGGAACAGGCGCGCGAGCGCGGCAAGATCGGCGCGGAAGAGTAGCGGAAGACCAGCGGAGCAAAATCATGAGGAGAATTCTCGCGCAGGCCCGGAAAGAATTGACGCAACTGCTGCGGGACCGCCTCGCGGTAATGCTGGCGCTGTTTCTCCCCGTGGTTCTGGTGCTGCTGCAGACCACGGCGATTTCGCTGACGGTCAAGGATCTCCCGATCATCATCCAGGACTTCGACCAGTCGCAAGCCTCGCAGCAACTGGCCGACGCGTTTCGCCAGTCGCTGAGTTTTCACGTGGTGGCCTGGCCCACGGACAAGCAGCCGGAAGTGGCTTTCGCATCGAACAAGGCCCGCGGCGCGCTGATCATTCCGGAAGACTACGGCCGGCGCATCGCGCGCGGCGAAGACACCACCGTGCAGATCCTCGTCGACGCGTCGGACGGCAATACCGCGCAAATCATTTCCGGCGACGCGGCGCAAATCGTGCGCGCGTATAACGCGGAAAACGCGGGCGCTTCCAAACCCGAGCCGGTGAACGCCTCGATCCGGCTGTGGTACAACCCCAGCCGCTCATCGCAGAAATTCTACGGGCCGGGAATTTACGTGCTGGCGATGTCGCTTTTCCCGCCGCTCTTGGCGACGCTGGCGATGTCCAAGGAAGGCGAGCAGAAAACGATCCTGCAGGTTTACGTGTCGAATATTTCGGCGCACGAATTTCTGCTGGGGAAGATCGCCGCGTTCATGGTTGTGGCCACGGCAGAGGGAATTATTTTGATGGGAATTTTATTTCTGGGATTCGGACTGCGCTTCGCGGGCGACCCGACGCCGTTCCTGGTGGCCACGGTCCTTTACATGTTCTGCGTGACGGCGTTCGGAAACATGATCGGCGCGGCGATTCCCAGCCAGGTTGCGGCTATGCAGGCGGTGGCGACCGCCGGATTTCTTCTGGTGTACATGCTCTCCGGATTGCTGTTCCCGATTGAAAATATTCCCGCGGCCATTCGATGGATTTCCAACATTGTGTGGGGCCGCTACTACATCGAAATCGTGCGCGACGCGCTGCTGGCGGGTGGAGGCTGGCCCTCGGTGTGGCTGAAAGTGCTGGCCATCGCTCTGATCGGCGCCATTTTTTACACCATCGCGTGGCGCAACATGCGGCGCATGCAGTTGAAGGATTAAGCAGCCATGAATCGAATTCAAGAATGGATCGGATACCGGATGCTGGCGCTGATCCGCAAGGAATTTCGCCAGATCCTGCGCGATCGCCGGCTGGCCATCTCGCTGATCCTGCCGCCCACGCTGCAATTGCTGCTCTTCGGATTCGCTTTGAATGCAACGGTCAGCAACCTGCGGCTCGGAGTGGTGGACGACAGCCGAACCCCAGAAAGCCGCGAACTGATCGCCAACATGACCGAGAGCCAAAGCTTTCGAAGCGCCGGAACGTACTTCAACGTGAATGAAATGGGCCGGAAGATCGCGGACGGAGATCTGGATGCCGGCCTCGTGATTCCCTACGACTACGCGCGCGATTTGGAGCGCGGGCGTCCGGCGAACGTGCAGGTGCTGCTGAACGCCATGAACTCCAACACGGCCACGATCGGGCAGGGGTACGCGCAAGGCGTCATTGCAACCTACAACCAGACGCTGCGCGGCGAGGGCATTCACGCGCAGTTCCAGCAGGTGGCAGCGCCGGACGTCAGCCGGCGCGGCCTGGTCAACCTGCTTCCCGCGTACCTCTATAATCCGGGCCTCGAGCCGACGTGGTTTATCGTGACCGGAGTGCTGGGAGTGCTGCTGATCTTGAACGGGTCGCTGATCTCCGCCGCGGCGATCGTGAAGGAGCGCGAGGCCGGCACGCTTGAGCAGTTGCTGATGTCTCCGGCGACGACCACGCAGATCATTGTGGCCAAGCTGCTGCCGCTGTTTGTTCTGCTGTGCTTGATGGGCACCATGGCCATTGTGATCATGCGCATCGTGTTTGGAATTCCATTCCGCGGAAATGTTTTTCTGGTGATTTCCGCCGCCGCCCTTTGCCTGTTGTGCGGGATCAGCATCGGCACGTTCATCGCCACGTTTACGAGGTCCGCGCGCCAGGCGCAGCTCACACTATTTTTTGTGAATCCGCCGCTGACTTCGCTTTCCGGCGCGTTCACGCCGGTGGAAGCGATGCCCAGTTGGCTGCAGCCGGTGGCGCAATTCAATCCCATCCAGCATTTCGGCCAGATTTCCCGCGGAGCAATGTTAAAGGGCAGCGGGATCGACACGCTGTGGCCAAATTTCCTCGCGCTGTTGGCGTTCACCGTCGTGCTCGTGGCGCTGAGCATCTGGCGATTCAGAAAACAACTAAGCTAGCCCGCATCAAGGGAGTTTCCATGCTCAAAAAAATAGAAGGTCGAGTTTTCTCAAACGCGCCCGCGAATCGGGGCTGCCGCAAATACGCCGCCGGAGTGGCGGCGCTGGCCGCTGCCGCGCTGCTTTCTTCCACGCCGCTCTTCGCGCAGTTCGGCGCCCCGAGTGGATCGTCGCAGGGCACCGCGGCCGCGCAGCTTCCGCTCTCCGGCCGGACGGCGCAATCCGGCGGCACGGTAAAAACTTCGGAAGCCCCCGCGCCCAGCACCACGTCCACGGTAAACACGCTGAGTCCCAATGTGCAGGTTCAGGGAACGTATGCCGGGAGCACTCCCGGCATTTCCAAAATGCCTTTCGACGGAAAACTTGGCTTGCGCGATGCGGTGCAGCGCGGGCTTTCCTACAACCTCGGCGAAACAGGGGCGACCCAGGCCTTGCGGCAGGCGCAGGGGCAAAGCAAGGTGGCGCGCAGCAGCCTGCTGCCGAATGTGAATGGCACGATCAATGAAAACGTGCAGACCACCGATTTGCGCGCGCAAGGTTTTCGATTCAGCTTCCCGGGATTTTCGATTCCCAACGTGATCGGACCGTTCAACTACATAGATTTTCGGGCGCATCTTTCCCAGAGTCTCTTCGATCTGACGGCGATCAACAATTACCGCGCCGCGAGCGAGATCGCCAAAGCGAATCGCTATACCGCGCAGGATGCACGCGAACTGATCGTGCTGGCCGTCGGCGGAGCTTATCTGCAGGCCATCGCCGCGAAGGCTCGCGTGGCGTCCGAAGAAGCGCAATTGCAGAGCGCCAACGCCGTGTACGACCAGAGCCAGCAGCAATTTGCCCAGGGGCTCATCGCCAAGGTCGACGCCGATCGCAACCAGGTGCAGGCGCTGACGCACCAGCAGCGCTTGCTCTCTCTCAAGAACGATCTTTCCAAGCAGAAAATAAATCTGGCGCGAATGATCGGCCTTCCCGCCAACGATCAGTATGACCTCACCGACGAAATTCCGTTCGCGCCGGCCGCGCCGTTCACCGTGGACGCCGCGCTGTCGCAAGCCTACCAGCAGCGCGCCGATCTGAAAGCTGCCGACGCGCAGGTGCGCGCCGCGGAACGAGCGCACTCCGCTGCGCGTGCCGAGCGCTACCCATCGCTCGGCGCCACCGCCGACTACGGCGGCATCGGCGTGAATGCCAGCCAACTGCAAATCACCTACACGGCCGGGGCCAGTCTGAAAATTCCCATCTGGCAGGGCGGCCGGGCCGACGGCGACATTCAGCAGGCAGACGCTGCGCTCGACCAGCGCCGCGCCGAGTACGACGATTTGAAGGGACAGATCGAAAGCGACGTGCGCAGCGCCTACCTCGATCTGCAGGCGGCCTCCAGCCAGGTGGAAGTCGCGGAGAAAAATGTTGCCGTGAACAAAGAAGCGCTGGAGCTGATGCGCCAGAAAGTCGAAGTCGGCGTGATCGACAACGTGGCCTACGTACAAGCGCAGGAAGAAGTGACCAACGCCGAATTCGATTACATCAATGGCGTATTCGCGTTCAACGTTGCCAAGCTTAGCCTCGCGCGGGCCATGGGCCGCGCTGCAGACGGTTTGCCGGGAGCGCCGAAGGCTCCGTAGCGGGTTTGACATGTAGCGCCCGCCTTCAGGCGGGCATTGTGGCGTACCACGGATGCCCGCCTGAAGGCGGGCGCTACAAAAGTTTTCGGGAGTTTTCCCACAAATTCTCTAGCTGGTGCGATGCACCTTCAGGAAGTGTAGCGTGATTTCCTGAGGTCGCAGCGACTTCAGCTCCATCTCAACATACTTTCCTTGGGTCACTTGCCTCAGGCTGTAGGTGGCGGGTTCAGATTCGACACTTTCGTGTCCCACGAGCGGCTTGAGAAATTCGCGCGCGTCGTCGGCCGAAGGTTGCTCGCTGCTCTTTGGCCGCACCAGCGCCTCCACCACATAGCTGCGCAGCAGCTTGGGCCAGTAGCGCTCGAAGAGAGATGGCGAAGCAAACACATCGCTCCAGGCCACTTCGCCGCCGTAAGCAACGACCACTCCCACCACCGACTCACCCTTCAATTTTCCGGTGGCGCGTTCGAAACGGCGTTGCACCTCTTCAGCAAACGCGTCCGCGGGAACGCCGACCTGCGGCGAGTTGTACACCTTGGCGTAAGATTGTGTCGGCGCGTCCGCCGCAATGACCCCGGCGATCGTCGCTGCCGGGACTGCAACGGATTCCGAGGCTTGCCCGGCTCGCACCGGAGGCGGCCCATCGACGGCTCGGCCCGAAAATGAGGCGCTGGGCGTGCCGCTCCGCACCGCGTCCCACACCCTGGACTGCTCCTGGGTGACCGCGGCCTGCTCGCGCACGCTGGGGTGGACCATCAGTTTTCCCGCAGAAAATTGCGCGCCGGCCGACCAGCGGCCTGCCTCGACGCAGAAAACATCCAGCGGCAGAGGCGCGGCTCCCGGCGGCACGATACGATCCTTGCCGATGATGCGATCCTGCTTGCCGCCGCTCACCAGTTCTCCGGCCAATAGGAGCAGCGGTTTCGAACCGCGATTGATCAACACCAACTGGTTGACGGATGCACCATGCGCCTCCGGAATTCCGATGGGATGGCCATCGCGCGATCTTCGGATCATGTCCGATCCGCCCTCGGAAATCACCACTTGCCCGGCCGACAATCCTTCGTCGAGGGTGGCAAAACCCGCGGTGTCAGCGGATTGCCGGCTGACGATGGGAAAGACGCTCAGATTTTCGTAGCGGACCGGATCGGCCACTCGCCAGGCGCTCGGCCCGTCTTCCACATTCTTTTGTGCGTTGCTTGACCACGGAAAAGCAAAGGACAGAAACCCGAGAGCAAGAACGGTCGATCCCCAGGCGACAAGACTCGTTGAGTTGTGCATGAAGCCCTCCTTGAACACACTTGTAGTGTTGGAGGCGGCAACGCGTTCGCGTTTGCGGCTCCTGACCTTTGAACGAGTGAGGAGATTTTTCTTGCAGTCTTATCGGCGATGGGAAGAGCGGGGCAAACAAAATCCGGGTTCACTTGGAGAGGTGAACAAAATGAAAAGCGGGCATCTGCTTGATTCCAAATGTTGTGGATTTCGACTGATCTGCGAATGCGGTCAGCCTGAACTTACGAATGGAACCCCACAGGCTGAAGCCTGTGCCACTTGCGGCTGCGCCACTTCAATCTTCAAGATCCTCGCGAAATACCGGGACTGACGGATCGAGGGCGCCGTCCATTACATCGACGATCAGTCCTTCGTAGATTTTCGTCGCTTCGGGGAGGGTTGCGTAGCCGCGTTCCCAAACGACGACGCCGCTGGCGGAGTAGATGAGGGTGAAGAACCGGCCCGAGGAATATTGCATCTCCAGCAGCTTGCTGGGCATCTCGGGATCGCCTTCCTGTCCGAGGATGTCCATGAGCGCGACGGACCACTGCCTGCCTTTGGGGTCGGTAACGGATTGGCGCTCGACGTAGCGCCAGTTTTCCATGCTCCAGGCCATGCGATCTCTCTCCCGTGGCGCGGGCTTCAGCCTGCGGCAGTTCTGAGTGCTAAAAGGTAGATTCCGCTCGCTGAGAAGCTTATGTTAGAACACAAACTTTTCGCGTTTCTGTGGCGCCCGTCTTCCGGCGAGTTATTTTCCTTCGCGTCGATGCCCGCCTGAAGGCGGGCGCTACATCAGCCACTTAGGGGCCGAGCAACTCGGCGAGCGCCCTGGCTACCTGCGCGCCTGTGAATGGCTTGGGAATCAGCATCACGTGCTGCGCGTTGCGCTCCGCGAGGCTCTGATCGGCCAGTTCCGGAGTGTCACTGATGATGACAATCGGAATCTCCGTGAGGCCGGGATCGTTGCGGATGGTGTCAAACACCGATTCGCTCATGTTATAGACGGAGCAATCGACCACCACGGCCTCCGCCTGCTGCTCGCGAACCAATTCGTTGACGGAATCGCCGAAGCTGGTGGCATAGACCTGAAAGCCGCGGTCGCGCAGCGCGAAGGACAGGAGTTCGGCGATCTCCGGGGTATCGTCAATCAGGAGGACACGCCGCACACGGACGTTGGGATTCGTTTCATGGGTTGCCATAGATTTGGTTCACGCAGGCTTTTGGGTTCGTGCCGCATCCGCAAGTCTTTGTAGGGCACGGCTTCAGCCGTGCCGTAAGTGCGCGGAATCACGGCGGCTTTAGCCGCTGGCCTGGTCTGGTTCGAGCAGTCCACAGGCGCTTTAAGAAAAAAGCAGATTCCTCGGGAACCCCGCCCTTCGGAATGACAATTGCGAGTTTTGTCCGCAGCCAGTGAAGTCTGAGCTACCGAAAACTACTTCGTTGCGTAGTTTCCCGGCAGGCGCGGCTTCTTGCCCGCCGAGGGTTCCAGATCGAGAACCCAGATGCGGCCGCCGGCGATGTAGTACGCGCGGTGGTCATTCTGCATCACCGCGCCCCAGGCCTCCAGCGTGCGCATTGCGAAGGTGTAGCCTTCGAAATTGTTTCTCGCGTGGCTATAGACTTCGTTGGTGTGCCAGTTGTCGTTGAGCAGCGCATCGCCCGGATGCACGCGAGTGACGGTGAAATACTTGTCGAAGGCAGACTCCGGCCGCACTTCGCGCGTCGAGCCGCGCTTTTTGCCTTCGCTGACTACGTACAGATCCTGAACTGCCTCGCCCGGAGCGAGATTGGGAGGATTGGCGCTCATACGGTCTCCGCCACGGTGGCCGCGGCTTCGGCGGCGCCCATGTTTGTAAGATTTTTCACATCGGTGGCCTTGATCAGGGCATCCGGCAGCGGCACGCCCATCATCTGCCACTGCTGATTGGCGAACCGCTGCAGCGTGGCGATGTGTTCCGCGTGCAAATGTCCGAAGCGGCCTTGCAATTTCAAATATTCCGAGACCGGACGCATGTTGGCCGGGCGGAAGCTGTAGTCGTACTCACGCTTTTCGTTGTTCCATTCCCAGATGGGATACAGACCGCACTCCACAACCAGGCGGCCGAGATCGATCGAGCGCGGGGTCTCGTACACGAAACCCTTCTGGCACGGCGTGTAAATCATCAGGAACGCGGCGCCCTTAAAGTTCAGGCCCTTGCGAACCTTGTTCATCAGGTCGATGGGATACCCAACGCTGGCCGTCGCCACGTAGCAATGCGGGTGCCCGGCGGCCATCATGCGCGCGAGATCCTTCGGAAACAGGGTCTTCGCTTCTGGAACTTTCGGCCCCGGCGGCGAGAACGTGGTCATGCCGCCGTACGGCGTGCGCGAGGACGCCTGGATTCCAGTGTTGGCGTACTGCTCATTGTCATAGCAGATGATCAGGCAATCGTGATTCCGGTAGAGCGCGCCGGAGATCGAGCCGATGCCGATGTCCGAGGCGCTGCCGTCACCCGCTTCGCAGATGATGTTCGGGAATGCGCCTTTCCACTTCCCCTTGCGGATCATGGCTTCGAACGCGGCGGACACTCCGGCGGTGAAGCTGCCGGAGCTGCCGATCTGCGTGTGCGCCCACGGTACGTTATACGGCGTACAGAGGTAGGAGCTGTTGGCGACGTACATGCATCCGGTCGGTCCGACCAGGATGGTGTTGTCACCCGACGCTTTGCTGGTCATCCGGTACTGGATGGACGGCCCGCATCCGGCGCATGTTCGATGGCCGGGAACGAACGGCTCGCTGGCCGGCAACTCAGGATTGTAAAAGCGCGCGCCCTGATTCGGGCTCCCGAACATCGGCAATATTTGTCGTTCGATTTCAATGACTGCCATGGTAGCTCCTCCGGATGGTCGCCCTGAAGCCCGGCACCTTGTTTATTTTAGTGCAAACTCGCCCGGGCGTCCCATCAAACTTGTCTATGACTTCCTGAAAACGCTTCTTTCCCGATCTTCCTTATTCCTCGAACCCGACCCAATGGGTGCGCTTGGCAATGCTGCCGCGCTTTTGCGCTTCGAGCATTTTCTGCGTCATCCAGTAGAATTCCTTGAGCACGATCGCCTCGCCGCCCATTCCGGCCATGAAGGACACGACCAGCGGACGTTTCTGGCTTTCGTACAGCGCCCCGCAGACTTCGGCGTACAACGAGCCGCCGCTGCTGACGCTGCCGAGGCCCATGTTCGTCTCGATTACCCCGACGACTTTGAACTTGCTGAGAACTTCGTTCACGCGGTCGGTGGGGTACGGACGGATGGTGCGCAGGCGCACCAGGCCGACTTTCGCGCCGCGCTCGCGCATGTGTTTGATCGCGTAGCGCGCGGTTACACCGTGCGCGCCTTGCAGGAAAAAGACCACGTCGGCATCGTCGGTCATGAATTCTTCGATCCAGGGATCGTACCGGCGTCCGAAAATTTTCGCGAATTCTTCGTGCGCTTCTTCAATCACCGCCATGGACCCTTCCATCGCGCGGGCGCGCTCGAGTTGCAGCGGCGGTCCCTGCTCCGGCATGATTTGCGGCCCGTGCGACACCGGGTGCCGCGGATCGAGCGGGTAGGGATGCTTGTAGGGCGGCAGAAACTCATTGACCTGGCCCTGATCGGGCAATTCGACATCGCAGGTGATGTGCGAGACGAAGAACCCGTCCTGGCAAACCATCTGCGGCAGCAGCACGCGCGGATCCTCGCCGATGCGGTAGGCAATCAGGTGATTGTCGAACGCTTCCTGCGCATCGCACGACCAGCCCATCAGCCATCCCATGTCGCGCGTGGAGAGCGCGTCGGTGTGCTCCGAGCCAAAGTCGCCCGGAGGATCGAGGGTGCGGTCGGCAATCATCATTTGCACCGGCATGCGGCTGCCGGAAATCGGCGAGTACAGCTCGTACCCGTACTGCACGCCGACGCCGGAGCTTCCGGTGAACACACGCGCGCCGCTCGATGAAGCGCCATGCGCGATGCTCAACTGGGAGTGTTCGCTGTCGGCGACGATATACTCGGCGTCCAGCTCTCCGTTGGCCACCATCTGCGCCAGCGCCATCATCGTCGCCGTGTAGGGGCGGATGGGATAGGCGGTAATGACATCCACGTCCGCGTACTTGGCCGCCTGCGCCGATGCCACGCAGCCATTGATGCGTACGGTCTTCTTCTTTCCTGCGACTAGCGTTGCCATGTCTAGCTCCAGTAGAACAGGCTTCAGCCTGTTTTCTTCTGACGTTCGTGCTCGCAACGAAAATCTAAACTAAAATGCCTGCCCCGTTAAATCTAAATGCTCTTCGCCGGACGATCCGGCACGGCGCGCAATTCTTCCGCCTGCCGCCCGTGCAGCCCTTGCGAAATCGCGAATGCCGTGTCCATGCGAACCACGCCCGTGTCGAAGTCCAACTCGGGCACGCCTTCGAGGCACCCCGTCGGGCACTCTTCGATGCACACGCGGCAACCCTTGCAGTAATCCACCAGGATTTTGTAAAGGCCGTTCGAACGCACCGAGCGCACGATGCAGGGCTCGGGACAAACCAGGTAGCAGTTGTCGCAGGCGTTGCAGGTGCCGCAACTGAAGCAGCGCGCCGCTTCCGTCGTAGCCTGCTCTTCGGTGTACGCCAGGATTACTTCCTGCTGCGTCGACTTGCGCGCCGCGGGCGCCAGCATGGCCTGCTTCACGCGCGGGAAGTGCGGGAAGTAGGTCATGTTCATGCGGTTCAGATCAACGATCACGTCGATGGGCACGGTGCGCGGCTCGAGCGGAACGTTGTTCAGCACCTTATCCAGATTGAAGGCCACGCGCTTGCCGTCGCCGACGGCGTTCACCACCATCAGCGGCTGGCCGCCGCCGAGTTGCACGACGTCGCCCGCGGCGAAAAAGTTGGTGTTGGCGATGCGGCCGAACGAATCGATCTTGATGGTGCCGCGCTCGGTCTTGTATTCCGCGGGCATCCAATCGAGCTTCGCTTTCTGCCCAACCGCGATGATTACGGTATCGACCGCGAATTTTTCGCCGGCGCCTTCCTTGTCGATGGCGATGGGCGAGGCATTGATCTTGCCGGTGAAGCGCGCGGGATACAGCTGCAACGATTCAACTTTTCCGTTGCCGAGGACGGCGGTCATGGCGCGACCGTGCATCAACTCGACGCCCTCTTCCAGCATGTCGTGCAGATCTTCGGGCGAGGCCGGCATTTCCTGCGGGTGGGCCTCCACCGTGATCATGGTGACTTCCACCGCGCCCTGGCGCAGGGCTTCACGGGCGCAATCGATGGCCGTGTTTCCGCCGCCGATCACCGCGACGCGCGAGCCGACTTTCACCTTGGAAGTGCCCATGCCGATGTCGCGCAGGAAAGGCAATCCGAAAATCACGCCGGGCTTGTCTTCGCCCTCGGCGCGCGCGCTGTTGGATTCGGTGAGGCCAACGCAGAACACGGTAGCGTCATAATTCTTTTTCAAATCGTCGAGCGTGATGTCCTTGCCGACTTCAACGTTGGTCTTGATCTCGATGCCGAGTTCCACTAGGCGTTCGATCTCGCGATCGAGCACCGCCTGCGGCAGGACCCAGTCGGGAATGCCGCCGCGATTCAGGCCGCCCGCTTTCGGCGAGCGCTCGAGGATCGTGACTTTGTAGCCGAGGCGCGCCAGTTGATAGGCGGCGCTGTGGCCGGCCGGTCCGGAGCCAATCACGGCGACTTTTTTGCCGTTGGGTTTTCCGGCCTTCACCACATCGCGATTCAGCGCCTGGCCCAGATCGCCGAGGAAGCGTTCCACCGCGCGGATGGAAATGGCTTCGTCGTACTGGCCGCGGTTACAGGCCTGCTCGCACGGGTGGTAACACACGCGGCCGGTGACCGACGGGAACGGCATGTCTTCCTTGATCAGCGCGTAGGCGTCCAGATATTTGCCGCGCTTCACGAGATCCAGGTAGCCCTGAATCTTTTCATTCGTGCCGCAGGCGTTGTTGCAGGGCGGCAGCTTGTCACGATAGACCGGGCGAATGGCGCGCCAGTTGCCCGTGGGGAAAAGATCCTGGCCCTTTTCCTGCGAAGGTCCCGGCGTGATTCCCGCGAAGGGAACCTTCAGCCAGTCAGGGATGTGTGTACCTTGTGTCGACATGTTTCATCCTTATTCCGGCGGGTTTTTCAAAGTGCAAATTCCCGCGCGCTAAATTTTAAGCGGTCACCGGCTTCAGCGGCATGATGTGCAATTCGTTCAGAGCTGCACGGAACGCCGCCTTGTTCGCAATCATTGGCTCAATCGTTTCCAGTTTGACGATGCCCGTCGTTTTCACCACCGCCGCGATCAGCGGGGCGGCGATGTCCGGCGCAACGGCCTTGCTGCGCTCGGCGGCGCCTTCGGTGGAGAGGCGGTCGAGGCCCAGTTCGCCCAGGCGGTAGTACAGCCACTTGTGATCGGCCAGCTTGGCGGCATCGACGCACACCATTTGCGCCAAGCGCTCGGCGCCCGGGACAAAGCGGATCATGTACTCCGGCGAGTAGTGCGTGTTGATCACCAGCGTGCCGCCCGGCGGCATTCCGCGCATGTAGTCCCAGCCCTTCACCATGGTGCCTTCGACCAGGACCACGATGTTGGGATGTTCGTTCTCGTAGGTCAGCGCGTTCTCAATTTCGCTGTCGCTGACGCGGCAATATTTGCGCGTGGGGGCGTTGGTGCGGTCCGGGTTATCGACGTAGTTTTCCATGGATTGGGAAAACTTGCCCTCAATACGGGCGGAAGCTCCGACGGAATTCACGATGTCGCGGCCTTCTTTGTCCATGATGATACCGCGCGTCCAGACTGTCAGTTCGGTGTAGCTCATGATCGCCCCTCTTTGTCATCCAGATGAATGTGGGCCGCCAGGGTAAATTCCCCGGTGTTGCCCGGCCGTACGCTGGGATCCCTTAACGGCACGGGACCTCCGCGATGGGAATCCAGGACCGATTGGAAATCACTGCGGCGAACCACGAAAGAAGCTACTTGCGAGCCTTCCTGATATTTGGCAATCGCCAGCAGCGTGGCCTTCTTGCAAAGGCTTTCAATGTCCGCGCCCGTGGAGCCTTCCAGTTGCGCGGCGAACTCGTCGATTTCAAAGTCCGATGCCAGCGGGACGCGCCGGCTGCACAACCGCAGAATCGACGCGCGGTCGGCAGCGCCCGGTTTGGCGAACGGAAGAATATAGTCAAACCTGCCGCTGCGCAAGAGCGCCGGCTCGACGCGCTCGGGGCGATTGGTGGCCGCGAGGAGCAGGACGCCTTTCACGTCGCGCAAATTGTCAATTTCGCGCAGGAGTTGGCTGAGAATGCGCTGGTAGATATCCGAACCCATGTTGTCCGCGCTGAATTTCGGGGCCAGCGCGTCGATGGTGTCAAAGAAAAGTATGCAGGGCGCGGCGCGGCGGGCCTTCTTGAAAACTTCGCGCAGGGCGCGCTCGGACTCGCCCAGCCACTTGGAGTAAAGCTGCGGGCCATCGATGGCGATGAGCGGGATTTGCTTCTCACCGGAAAGCGCCCGGGCCATCGCGGTTTTCCCCGTGCCGGACGGACCGGCGAAGAGGATGCCGCGCGGCGGCGTCAGCCCCACTTGATCGTAAATCTCATTGTGCATGTGCGAATGTTCGACCACGGCGTCGAGCAATCGTTTCAAGTCAGCAAGTCCGCCCAAATCCGAGAAGGTGCTGGCGCTCTTCTCGATGAAAAACTCGCGCGTCGCGCTGGGCTCGACTTCCTTGATGCCGGCCAGAAAATCGGCGCGGGTCACGTGCAGGGCGCTCAGATCGGCTGGCGGCGCGCCATCGGTTTCCAGCGGCGCGGTGGCCAAAAATCCGCGCAACGCAATCATGCCCACTTCCTGGCATAGCGCCTCGAGATCGGCGCCCACGAAGCCGTGGGAATGTTCCGCGATTTCCTGAAGATTGACGTCCGGGGCGAGCGGCATGGCGCGGGTGTGAATTTTCAGAATTTGCAATCGCGCCTGGGTGTTGGGAACTCCGATTTCAATTTCGCGGTCGAAGCGGCCGGGACGGCGCAGCGCCGGATCGAGAACTTCCGGAATATTGGTCGCGCCGATGACGATCACCTGGCCGCGGGAGACGAAGCCATCCATCAGGCTGAGCAGTTGAGCGACGACGCGCTTTTCCACTTCGCCGGAAACTTCGGCGCGCTTGGGCGCCACGGCGTCAATTTCATCGATAAAAAGGATGGCCGGGGCGCGCCGCGCGGCTTCTTCAAAAACTTCGCGGAGCTTGGCTTCGCTCTCGCCGTAAAACTTGCGCATGATTTCCGGACCGTTGAGCGAAATGAAATGCACGCGCGATTCAGCGGCCACGGCGCGCGCCAGCAAAGTCTTGCCCGTTCCCGGCGGGCCGTAGAGCAGCACGCCCTTCGGGGCGAAAATTCCCAGCCGCTCAAAAATGCGCGAATGCTTCAGCGGCAGCTCCACCATTTCGCGTACTCGCGCGACTTCCCTTTCCAGCCCGCCAATATCCTCGTAGGTGACTCCGGGAGCCCGCGTCGCGGTCTGTTCGCCTTCCACGATGCGGATATCCGTTTTTGCGCCGATCACCACCGGCCCCGATGGGATCGTGCGTACCACCTGGAAATTCACGGCCTTGGCGAAGGTCGGCACGCGCACCACGCAGCCTTGTGTGACCGGCACGCCGGTCAGGTCCTCGACGATGCGCTCCGGCGGAATAATCGCCGGCGCCGCGCCGATCCACATCGGCGAGAGGCGCACGGCCACGGCCTGCGAGTGCTCGACCACCGCGACGTTCACCTGTTCCTGCAATCCCACGCCGCAGCTGCTGCGCGCCGTGCCGTCCATCTGCACGAAGCCTTCGTGCTGTTCGTCGGAAATTTCCGCTCGCACCACGCACGAGGTGCCGCCGGTCACTTTCACGACGTCGCCGGCATGCGCGCCGATGCGCTGCATGTCCGCCGGCGCGAGCCGCGCGATGCCGCGGCCCACATCCTCCACGCGCGCTTCCGCCACGCGCAAGGTGAGCGTGGCCGCGATGGGCGATGAAGTGATTTCCGTCACTGTGTTACCTGCAAACGGTTTTGAATTTCGCTGCTGAATCGCGCGAACAGTTTGGACAATTTTTGATTTTCGGGATGGTGCTGCAAGTCCGCGAGAATCTCCACGCGCGTGGTGTCGTTGCCCAGATCGGTCAGCCGGATGGTTCCGAGATTGGTATGTTCCAGCGCCCAGCCCTCGCCCTGCGTGGAAGTGACCGCCACAGAAAGCGCGTCCCGATCGCTTTCCCAGGGAACGATAATTGCGTTGAGACTTCCTAGTCCGATGGCAAGCTGTTCGATCGCGCCGGAAACGGCGCGTGGGGAGCCCGGGGTAATGAACTCAAAAAGCTTTTCGCTCATGAGGAACTGTGGTACACTGGCCCAGTGATTGAACCAGTTGAGAACGAAACTGTACCATCCTCGCGCACCGCTGTCAAGCGTGCCGCGCAGCCATCTGCGAGTGAATCTCGCCTCATCGCACCCATTAAGAAGACCCGTGTGGCCGAGGAAGTCGCCGACCGGATTCGCGTGCTGATGCTGGACGGAACATTTCCTTCCGGCGAACCATTGCCTTCGGAGCGGCATCTAGCAGAACGATTCGGCGTAAGCCGGGGATCGATTCGAGACGCGCTGCGCACGCTGGAAACGATCGGGCTGCTCGAAACGAGGCATGGACAGGGCACGTTTCCGCACGAGCTTTCCGTGGAACGGCTGGTGGCTCCTCTCGCGTCGGTGATGGCCTACCGTTCCGACTTGCAGGATGAGTTGCTGGACGTACGGCGCATGTTTGAGCCGGCAGTGGCGCGAGCGGCCGCGCAACGCGCGACCGAGGAGGATCTCGCCGACCTGGATCGCATTCTCGAAGCGCAGCGCCAGAAATTAAAGGTCGGCCAGCTTGCGATCGTCGAAGACACGGCATTTCACGCCATCCTGGCGCGCGCCACGCGCAATCGCGTGGTGATGAGCATTATGGCGACGCTCAATGATTTGCTGGTGGCGTCGCGCACGGAATCGCTGAACCAGAAAGGCCGGCCCGGGCGATCCATCGAAGGGCACGAAGCGGTGGTCGCCGCGGTGCGCCGCCACGACGCCGATGCGGCGTCCCGAGCGATGTACAACCACATCGACCAGATCGCCGACCTGCAATCGCACGCGCACAAGGATCCGGATTCCCCGAGCAAGTAGCAGGAGGCCCTCCCTAATGGACGACAGCGTGCGCGGCCAGATCGACTCCAATCTTTCGCACCTGGATGCACTCATCCGCCGCGGGCACCGCCTGCGCGAAACCCTGGTTGAAAATCCCTCCGACATATCCGCTCTCGTTTCCAATCGCGCCTGGCAGCAGGACATCGGCGTGGCCATTAATCAATTGTCCGGCGGGAGCAAGGCGCACTGGCTGGCGCGGGCTTTTAGCGAAGCGTTCTTGCTGCGCTCGCCGTCAGGGCAGGTCATCGAGATGGTCGAGCCCACGGAAATTGTTGGGCGGCTGGTCGGCGTTCTGGATCAGGCCGTCGTCTCGCTCTCCCGGATGGGAGAGGAATTGAATGACTCGGCTTCGCCTGCAGCTGCCCCGCTGCCGCGGCGTTTCGATTTCGTTCACAACACGGAGCTGCGGCCGGTCCTGGAGCAGGCGTACATCGACAGCCGCGACGCGCTGGAGCAAGGCGAGTTCGGAACGGCGCTGATTCATACCAGCGGAATCCTTGAAGCGATTCTCACGGACGCGTTGGAATTCAACGGAGTCGCTGCGCTGGCGGCGAAAGTCGAACTTCCCGCGGACCCGATCGCTTCGTGGTTATTCGATGAGCGGATCGCCGTTGCGGAAAAAGCCGGAATCATTCGCGGCGGCTGCGCCCGGCTGCCGGAAATCGCGCGGAGATATCGCGAGATCACCGACGCGGATGGGAATCCGCAGCTGACGATCACCGAGCGCGATGCCAAACGCACGATGCAGGTCTTGCATGTAGTGATGAAGGACCTCGATCCAGGCAGGTAAACCGGCGCAGGCTTCCGTCGCGCCAGCAGCTACTTTTCAATCCTAGCCAGCAGCTCCACGAATTTCCGGGTGCCGCACCCTTGCTGCATTTGCAAGGGTGCGGCACCCGCTTTGTCTTTTGCCGCGCCTTTGCCAAGCATTCATGGAAGGCAGACACGCTGAAGCCTGTCCTACTTCTCGATTTTTGCCAGCAGTTCCACGAATTTCTGTTGCCGCTCCGACTGATCCTGCCCTCCGGCCGATTCCGCCAGTTGCGTTACGTTCATCGAGCAGAATTTCGGACCGCACATCGAGCAGAACTTGGCATCCTTATAGAAGTCATCCGGCAGCGTTTCGTCGTGCATCGCTTTCGCCGTCGCCGGATCGAGCGACAACTCGAATTGCTTGTTCCAGTCAAAAAGAAATCGCGCATACGACAAAGCGTCATCTCTGTCTCGCGCGCCTGGGCGGTGCCGCGCCACGTCTGCCGCGTGCGCC
>Ga0209168_10000950_pt1 | contig 24914 bp, 17 predicted proteins | sample Coa_R1_FD_187156 | JGI IMG/M metagenome (GOLD analysis project Ga0209168, IMG submission 187156) | Surface soil microbial communities from Centralia Pennsylvania, which are recovering from an underground coalmine fire - Coalmine... | ecosystem: Environmental > Terrestrial > Soil > Unclassified ...
TTTTCTTCTTCCTGCGAAACATTCGCGCCACCATCATTCCCAGCGTTGCCGTTCCGCTCTCGATCGTCGGTACGTTTGGCGTGATGTACCTGCTAGGTTACAGCCTGAACAATCTGACGCTGATGGCCCTGACCATCTCTACTGGCTTCGTGGTCGATGATGCCATCGTCATGATCGAGAACATCGATCGCTTTCTGGAAGCTGGCGATTCGCCGCAGGACGCGGCTTTGACGGGATCCGGGCAGATAGGTTTCACCATCGTCTCGCTGACGGTTTCGTTGATTGCGGTTCTGATTCCTTTGCTGTTCATGGGCGATATTGTGGGCCGCCTCTTCCGCGAGTTCGCAATGACGCTTTCCGTCACAATTTTGGTTTCCGCCGCGGTTTCGCTGAGCTTAACGCCGATGATGTGCGCGAAACTGCTCCGGCATCGCAGAGAAGGCGAGAAGGGACGCTTCTACGAGGTCACCGAGGATTATTACAACCGTGTGATCGCATTTTACGGGCGGACCGTGAAATGGGTGCTGAAGCACCAGACGGCCACATTGTTAGTCACTTTCGGAACTCTCGTTCTCACTTTGGTGATGTACGTCGTCGTGCCCAAAGGATTTTTCCCGGTGCAGGATACGGGCGTGATTCTCGGTATTTCCCAGGCTCCCGACGACATCTCCTTCGATGCTATGGCGAAACGCCAGCGGGAACTCGCAAAGGGCATTCTGCAAGATAAAGATGTCGAGAGTCTTTCTTCGTTCATCGGAGTGGATGGCACGAATGTGACTCCAAACAGTGGCCGAATTCAGATCAATCTGAAACCCCGCGATGAGCGCAACGCCGACGCTTCCGCAATCATTCGCCGCCTGCAACCGGCTTTGGCGAAAGTGGACGGGATCACGCTTTACATGCAACCGGTGCAGGACTTGACGGTTGAAGACCGCGTGAGCCGTACGGAGTTTCAGTATTCGGTCGAGGATGCAGACGCACGGGAACTCGCCCAATGGACGCCGAAGCTGGTCGATAAACTTCGCCAGCGCCCCGAGTTGCGCGATGTCGCAACCGACGAACAAAACGGCGGGCTCAGAACGAGCCTCAACATTGACCGCGATACCGCATCCCGGCTCGGCATTCTGCCTTCCGCCATCGACAACACGCTCTACGACGCCTATGGTCAGCGGTTAGTCTCGATTATTTTTACGCAGCTGAACCAGTATCATGTCGTACTCGAAGTACTTCCTTCGTTCGCGCAGACGCCCGCCGCAATGGACGACATGTACGTTCGCCCAAGCAGCGCGACCCCGGCCACGGGTGCGCCGACCGCTAATGCCGCAACTGCAACAACCAGTGGAAATCCTGTCCCGCTCTCTGCCTTCGTCAAGATGCATACCACAACCACTCCGCTCGCGGTGAATCACCAGGGACAGTTTCCCGTCGTAACCTTGTCGTTCAATCTGGCTCCGGGCGGCTCGCTCGGCGACGCCACCAAGGCCATTCAACAAGTCGAAAAGGAAATCCAGCTTCCTGCCAGCATTCACGCCTCGTTTCAAGGCACGGCGGCGGCATTTCAAAATTCGCTTTCCACTGAACCATTCCTGATTCTTGCCGCCATCATCACCGTCTACATCGTCCTCGGAGTGTTGTACGAAAGCTACATTCATCCGATAACGATTCTTTCCACACTTCCATCGGCAGGCGTGGGCGCCATCCTGGCCCTCGAACTGACCGGAAATGATCTCACCGTCGTCGCCTTAATCGGAATCATCCTGCTGATCGGCATCGTGAAGAAGAACGCCATTATGATGATCGACTTTGCGCTCGAAGCCGAGCGCGAGGAGCACAAACCGCCCGAAGAAGCTATCTTTCAGGCCTGCCTGCTGCGTTTCCGGCCGATCATGATGACCACAATGGCCGCGCTGCTGGGAGGGTTGCCGCTCGCTCTCGGGACCGGCACCGGAGCCGAGCTCCGCAGGCCGCTCGGGATCACGATTGTCGGCGGTTTGCTTCTGAGCCAGTTGTTAACGCTCTATACGACACCCGTTGTCTACTTGTGGTTTGATCGTCTGGCACACCGCTTCGCGAAATACCGCATCGGCAACGAAATTCCGCGTGAAGCGGCTCCCGGAGAAGCGGCCGGGGATTAGCGATGAGTATCTCCACTCCCTTTATTCGGCGTCCGATCGGCACATCGCTGCTAGCAGCGGCTTTGCTGCTGTCAGGAATTCTCGCGTTTAATTTCCTTCCTGTCGCGTCACTGCCCAGAGTCGATTTTCCTGTCATTCAGGTTTCCGCGCAGTTGCCAGGCGCAGATCCGCAGACCATGGCTTCGGCCGTGGCGACGCCGCTGGAGCGGCAGTTCGGCCGAATCTCGGCTATCAACGAGATGACTTCGACGAGCCAAACTGGTTCAACCAGCATCGTTCTGCAATTCGACTTGGACCGGAACATTGACGCCGCCAGCCGGGACGTGCAGGCGGCCATCAATGCCGCGCATGGCCAGTTGCCGCCCAATCTCCCCAGCAATCCGGAGTATTGGAAGTCCAACCCATCGGAGTCACCGATCATGATTCTGGCGTTGACTTCGGATACGAAAACCGTGCCGCAGATGTACGACGCTGCCGATTCGATCCTGTCGCAAAAACTGTCTCAAGTGCCGGGAGTTGGCCAGGTCTATGTCGGGGGATCGGCGCAACCGGCCGTGCGCGCGGAAGTGAATCCCATGCTTCTGAACAAGCTGGGAGTTGGCCTGGACACGGTCCGCAATGCGTTGCATCTGGCGAATTCAAACCTGGCCAAGGGATCGGTGGAGAACGACGTAAAGGTATGGAACTTCAGCGACAACGATCAGCTCTTTACCGCGGCGCAGTACCGCCCGTTGATCGTGGCTTACCGCAATGGAGCGCCCGTGCGTCTCTCGGACGTGGCCACCGTGGAAGACTCGGTCGCCGACGTGCGCCGCATTGGCGTGGCCAACGGAAAACCAAGCGTCCTGATCATCATCTTCCGCCAGCCGGGTGCCAACACCATAGAGACCGTGGACCGCGTGATCACGCTGCTGCCCTACCTGCAGTCCTCAATCTCACCGGCCATTCATATATCCATCGCTTTGGATCGCACCGTTACGGTTCGCGCGTCTGTGAAGGATATCGAGTTCACCCTGCTTCTCTCGGTCATACTGGTCATTCTGGTGGTGTTCGCTTTTCTCCGCACGGTCCGGGCCACGATCATTCCCAGTATTGCCGTGCCGTTGTCACTGGTGGGCACATTCGGCGGAATGTACCTTCTCGGCTACAGCCTCGATAACCTTTCGCTCATGGCTCTGGCTATTTCCACCGGCTTCGTTGTCGATGACGCGATCGTCGTCTTGGAAAACATCACGCGTTACGTAGAGCGCGGTATGGATGCGGTAAGCGCTGCATTCAAAGGTGCGGCGGAAATTGGTTTCACTGTCGTTTCGATGAGTGTCTCCCTGGTCGCGGTGTTCATACCATTGTTGCTGATGGGCGGCATCGTCGGGCGACTCTTCCGCGAGTTTGCGATCACCCTCAGCCTTGCTATCGGAATCTCGCTGCTGGTGTCGCTCACGACAACTCCAACCATGTGTGCGAAGTTCCTGCGCCCCGCGACAGAGAAAGGCCATAACCTTTTTTATCGCGCCAGTGAGGCCGTCTTCGACTGGATGTTGAACACTTATCGCGGCGCGTTGAAAGTGGCGCTCCGGTTCAGCTTTGTCACCTTGTGCATTACGATCGCGGTCGCGGTTTTGAGCGTAATCCTCTATATCAAGGTTCCCAAGGGATTTTTCCCGGAGCAGGATACTGGCCGCATTGGTGGGTCCGTGCAGGCCGCGCAGGATATCTCGTTCCAGGCCATGCGCGACAAAATGGAGCGCTACGTTTCGATCGTGATGAAAGACCCCGCGGTGAATTCCGTGGTGGGGTTCGCGGGCGGCAATACCGTTTCAAATGAAGGACGCTTTTTCATCATGCTAAAGCCGCTGGCCCAGCGCAGCAGTTGCGCGGGTCTGCACTTCTGGCAGTTCTGCCCAACTGTTTCAGCAGACGATGTGCTCAACCGCCTGCGCGATAAGCTGGCGGTGGTTCCCGGAGCCACGCTGTATATGAAATCGTATCAAGATCTGACCATCGGCGGACGCCGCAGCAACGCGCAGTATCAATACACGCTGGAGGGGCAGGACTTGGATGAGCTGAACAGGTGGGGACCACAGTTGCTCGAGAAACTGCGTGCCTTACACGAACTGCGCGACGTGAATACCGACCAGCAGGACCATGGCCTCGAGGCGAAGCTGGTGATCGACCGCGATACCGCCAGCCGTCTCGGCGTCGCCGCTCAAGATATCGACAACGCCCTCTACGACGCCTTTGGCCAGCGAGAGGTCTCGACCATGTACGAGCCTCTGAATCAATACTACGTGGTCATGGAAGTTGCGCCGCAATTCCAGCAGTCGCCAGAAGCGCTCCAGAATATCTATCTGCGCTCATCCAACGGTGCACCGATTCCGCTGGCGGCGTTCACTCATTACGCGCCTTCGAACATTCCCTTGGCAGTAAACCATCAGGGTCAGTTTCCGTCGGTAACGATTTCATTCAACCTGGCGCCCGGTGTTTCTCTCGGGCAAGCGACGCTGGCCATCGAGAGGGCGCGGCAGTCGATTGATTTCCCATCGTCCATCTCGGCCAGCTTTCAGGGCACGGCCGCTGCATTCATGGATTCGCTTTCGAGCGAGCCCATCCTGATTATCACAGCCCTCATTGCGGTTTACATCGTTTTGGGCATGTTGTACGAAAGCTATATTCATCCGATCACAATTCTTTCGACCTTGCCGTCGGCAGGCGTGGGCGCGCTGCTTGCCCTGCTCATTACTCACAACGAACTCAACGTGATCGGTACGATAGGCATTATCTTGCTGATTGGGCTGGTGAAGAAGAACGCCATCATGATGATCGACGTGGCGCTGGACGTGGAGCGCACTCAAGGCAAGAAGCCCATTGATGCCATCTATGACGCCTGCCTGCTTCGCTTCCGTCCCATCATGATGACAACCATGGCCGCGCTTCTTGGAGGCTTACCCCTTGCCCTCGGCAGGGGCACCGGCTCGGAACTGCATCGCCCGCTCGGCATCACCATCGTCGGCGGCCTAATCGTGAGCCAGGCGCTAACGCTATTCACCACTCCCGTCATCTATGTTTATCTCGATCGCCTGCGTCTGTTACTGCGCGGCGGCGCGGATGTAGCTTTGCCCGGGACAGCCAGCCCAGCCCACTCTCACGACTAGAACCGGTCGCCACCGAAACCTGAAGAGGGCTAGCGCGGATGGCGCGGATCGTTCCATGCAACCAGTTTGCGACGGGATCGCATCGCAGCGGTGAGCGGGAGAAAATTGGCTCAGGCTGCCGGGCCAGGAGCTTTTTTTCTGCGACACCCGTTATGATGGAAAACGGCATTGTTCTCAAGCGGATTTTTCGCGGTCCCGGTATTATTGTTGTTTCGTTCACATCGTCCAAATTCTCTTGGGAGTAGCGGATGCCTCGGAAGCTAGTGGTATTGGTTTTTCTTGTTGCGAGTCTGGCCTTTTCTCTCAGTTGCGGCAAATCCGGCAACCATTACCTCTACGTAGCCATTCCTGCCGCCAATCAATTAGCGGTTTTTCGCGAGGACCCCTATTCCGGCGTGCTCACCCAGCTTGCAGAAAGTCCGTACACGGTGGGCAGCGGAGCCCAGGCTGTGGTCGTTCATCCTTCCGGCAAGTATCTGTATGTGGCTAACGCAGGTCAGGACGAAAACGATGTCTCACTCTTCGATATCAACAGCGATGGCACTGTCAGTGAAGTTACTCCAAGAGCACCGGTCGGCAGCCTTCCCGACTTCCTGGCCATGGACCCAGCCGGGGCCTATCTCTACGTTGCCAATGTCGGGTCTAACACGCTCTCGGTTTTTTCCATTGATTCCGGCAGTGGCTCACTGACCCCACTCAAGAACTCACCCTTCCAAACCAGCCTCGCGGCGATCAATATGCAAATAGCGCCGTCGGGAAAATTTCTTTATATCAGTGCTGCCATCCAGTCGGGCACTCAGCCGTTCGGTGCGATTGGAGTTTTCAGCCTCAACGCGGGGGTGCCGACGTTCGTCAGCTTGACCACCACTGCCGACACTGATCCGTCGGGTTTGGCGATCAGTCCCAACGGTTCTTATCTATACACTGCCAACGCTTCTGCCAACTCCGTCTCTATCTATAGCATCGGTTCTGCCGGCGCTTTGACTCAAGTCGCAGGCTCTCCGCTGTCGGCCAACTTCCAACGGCCCGTCGCCGTGACGGTCGATCCCAAAGGCCAATATCTTTACGTGGCCAACCAGGCGGCGAATAACATTGCCAGCTTTTCGATTTCCTCTACCACCGGGTTTCCTGCGGAAGTAACAGATTCCCCCTTCGCCTGCGAAAGCTCTCCGAGCTTTGTTCTGCTCGACCCTACGAGTAGTTATCTTTACGTCGGCAATCAGGCTTCGGGCTCTGCAATTCAAGGTTTTGGCGTCGACGCCGGCAGCTTGAACACGATTGCCGGCTATCCTGTGGGAAACACTCCCACCTCAATCACAATTCTGCAATAACTGGTTCTGCGATATCCTGTTCAAAAATTATAAGGAGATGCGAATGCACGGCTCGGAGTACAATCCGGGGACGATGTTGCGCGTTCTTTACGAATCCATGACAAACTTGCAAGTGCCATCTTGCGACAATTCGTAAAGCAGCGGCGGCATCATGTGACAACCGGTTTCGGAATTCCGCCATCCAACCCATTAACAAGCTTTCCGATTGGGTCGGCTCTGGGGCGGGTTCCGTAGCGAGACGCATGAGGACCCGAACCCATGAAAATTGCCAGCGCGGCTAGCGCTTTTCCGAAGCATTACTACTCTCAGCAAGAGCTGCTCCAGCGTCTCCAGGACTACTGGGGCACGGACCTGAAGAATCCGCAACTGCTGCAGCGGCTTCATCGCAACGTAACCGTCGAAGGCCGCTATCTGGCCGTCCCCGCCGAGCAGTACCTAGAAATCAGGACTTGGGGACAGGCCAACGACATCTGGATTACGGTTGCGCAGGAGTTGGGCGAAAAAGCTCTGTGTCTGGCGCTGCACAATGCCGGCGTTAGTCCACAGGACTTGGGTGCATTGTTCTTCACGAGTGTCACTGGGGTGTGCAGCCCGTCGATCGACGCTCTGCTGATCAATCGTATGCAACTTCCTGCCAACATCCGCCGCACGCCGATCTTCGGTTTGGGATGCGTGGCGGGGGCAGCGGGTATTGCCCGCGCCGCCGATTACGTTCGTGCGTATCCCAAACAGGCGGCAGCGCTAGTATCCGTGGAATTGTGCTCCCTCACTTTGCAAAGAGAAGATTTATCGGTGGCCAACCTGATCTCGTCCGGTCTCTTTGCCGATGGTGCCGCAGCCGTGATTGTTACAGGCGAAGACTTCGCTTCAGTTGACGGCCATCCGCCTGGACCTGTGATTCGCGCAACACGTTCCATTTTTTATCCCCACACCGAAGACATGATGGGCTGGAATATTTCCGAAAAAGGGTTCCGCATTTTGTTATCGACCGAGGTCCCGAATCTCATTCGGCAAAATCTCGGTCGCGACGTTGATGCCTTTCTCGCAGATCACGGCCTTCAGAAAAGCGACCTCAAGAGTTTCGTTCTGCATACCGGAGGTCCAAAAGTGCTGGAGGCTTCGGCCGACGCACTGGGCTTGCACAACGGCCAATTGGACGCTTCTTGGGATTGTTTGCGCAAAGTGGGGAATCTTTCATCGGCTTCAGTATTGGTGGTGCTCGAGGACGTAATGAAGCATCGCCGCCCGGAGCCCGGCTCGCTTGGTTTGCTTGCGGCGATGGGGCCCGGATTCTGTTCTGAGCTTGTTTTACTTGAATGGTGATGTCTAACGAATTCTCAACTTCGACGGATGTTTTCGTAATTGGCGGCGGCCCCGCAGGATTGGCAGCCGCAATCGCGGCCCGTATGCAGGGGTTTCGCGTGATCGTTGCAGACGGCGCAAAGCCGCCAATCGATAAGGCCTGCGGGGAAGCTTTGATGCCCGATGCGGTCGAGGCTCTAGAAAAACTCGGAGTCTGCGTTCCTCTCACGGAGGGTTTTTCCGTGTGTGGTACGCGTTTTTACAACAGCAGATTGTCGGCGCAGGCTGCGTTTCCTGCCGGTTTTCGTGGCATTTCAGTCCGGCGCACGGTCCTGCACCGTTTGTTAATCGACCGTGCCGTCGAACTCAAAGTCGAATTCTTGTGGCAACAGCCCGTGACAGGAATTTCACAAAATTCGGTTCGAGTCGGCGATCATGTCATTCGCGCGATTTGGGTGGTCGGCGCCGATGGTGCGAACTCGCGCGTGCGTCACTGGGCTAATCTTAACTGTGCCAGGGCCCGCCGCCCCCGCTATTCATTCCGCCGCCATTACCGCGTGCAGCCATGGACCGACCGCATGGAGATTCATTGGGGGAAGACCAGCCAGGCTTATGTAACAGGAGTGAATGACCAGGAAGTTTGCGTGGCCGTAGCATCGCACGACCCCAAGCTTCGTCTTGATAAATCCCTTCAGCACTTTCCGGAATTGAATTCACGCCTTTGCGGCGCAGAGCCAGTTTCTATTGAGCGTGGCGCAGTTTCTGCAAGTCGGCGACTGAAGCGCGTTTGCCGCCGCAATATCGCGCTGGTGGGCGATGCTTCCGGCACCGTTGACGCCATCACGGGCGAAGGCTTGGGATTGGCCTTCAATCAGGCATTAATTCTTGCAGAATGCATGAAAGCCGGCACGCTTGCGAATTATGAATCCGCGCACCGCCGCATGGCTTTCCGGCCTCTTCTGATGGCCCGCATGATGCTTGCGCTTGATGGCCGAGTCTGGCTGCAACGCCGCACGCTTCACGTATTCAAACGTCGTCCGCAGATTTTTGAACGCCTCTTGGCATTTCATGTAGGCGCTCTATCTCCCGCCGAGTTTGCGTTTGAGGGACTCACCCTGGGATGGGGACTGCTGACTGCCTAGCCCAATGAATAACAGGCACACAGCTGCCCTTCTGTTGCCACGATCGCTTGTCTGCGGCATTCTGGTCATCTTTATCGCTGGCGCAGCCGTTGCGCAGAACCTCACACTTAGCCTGGACCCAGAGCACACGGTTATAAGCTTCACATTGAGCGACGTACTGCACACCGTTCGTGGAACCTTTCAACTGAAACAAGGCAAGCTGCAGTTCGACCCTATTACCCAAAAAGTGACAGGAGAAATCACCGTCGATGCCAAGAGCGGCCAGACCGGAAACGGAATGCGTGACCGCAAGATGCATCGTGAAGTGCTGGAAAGTGAGCGCTATCCGGAAATCTTGTTCCGTCCGGACCACATCGAAGGTTCGATCTCATCGCTGGGAAAGTCTTCCGTCAGCGTTCATGGAATTTTCAACGTCCACGGTGCGGACCACGAGCTCCGCGTTCCCGCGGAAATCGAAATGACTTCCGACCGTTGGAAAGCCGCCCTGCACTTCAGCATTCCTTACGCGAATTGGGGCATGAAGAATCCGAGCACGCTGTTTCTGCGTGTGAGCGAATCGGTTGATATCGATGTGAACGCTACAGGAACGCTGGAACAGCATTCGAATTAAGCGATTCGGCGGGGAATCAGAATCCATCCAGCCGGACGGCTCCCTTACTCTCCGTGCATTCGTAAGTTCGCCCTGCTGCCAGATTGCCGAACTCTTCTGTATTTCCACTCGGCCAGCTGATTACTACGCGCTCTACGTGATCCTCTTTCCCCAGTCCAAACGTTAACGGAAGCTCGGACTGTGAGAGGTAACTGGATCCGTCCTTGACCATCCTCGACTGGCTCATTCCACCGCAATCGATGCGAACTGTGGCGCCGATCCCATCGCGGTTCGACTTCGTTCCTACAAGGCGAAAACGGATGCTATGATTTCCCGAAAGCTGATCGTTGCGATATAGATATGCTGGCCCATTGTTTGTAGTCAGCAAAAGATCAACGTCGCCGTCCCGGTCGAAATCCGCGCATGCCAGTCCACGTCCGACTTTCGGGCTGTCGAATCCGCCATCGATTTCGGCCGCCACGTCCTGAAACCTTCCCCTGCCGTTATTGAGAAATAACTGCGGAGGCTGTGCGTAGCCGATGTTGCCGCGAATGTTCCGTACGGTCTCGTCAATGTGCCCGTTGGCAACGGCCAGGTCAAGCCAGCCATCCAGATTCGCGTCAAAGAACGCACATCCAAATCCCAGGCTGTTCTTGGATGCCAACCCCACGCCGGTTCGCGACGCCACGTCCTCGTAGGTTTTTCCCGTGAACTCATACAGCCCGGTCATCTCATTATCGAAATTCGTAATCGCGACTCCGGGATGGCCGGAATTCGTGAAATCCCCCACGTCCACTCCCATACCCGCGCGCGCTCTGCCATCGGTGCTGAAGGCCAATCCCACTTCCACGGCGGCGTCCTTGAAGGTGCCGTTATGCTGATTGCGGTAGAGCTTGTTCGGCTGCGTGTCATTGGCCACCAGCAGATCGGGCCAGCCATCGGAATCCTCATCCAGCATCGCTACTCCAAGCGATTTCGAACTGCTGTCGAAAATTCCGCTCGAGGCCGTCACATCTTCAAAGGTTCCATTGCCGCGATTGTGAAACAGCCAGCACGTTTCTCCCCGGTAGGCTTCTGGCGTGCAATATGACTTGTTTCTGCCATCCAGGCTGCAAAAGACATCGTGCTCGCGCGACCACTTCACATAGTTGCACACGAAAAGGTCGAGCAGTCCGTCCCGGTCGTAATCGAGCCACAGCGCCGAAGTGCTAAAAGCCTCACGCTTGGCCAAGCCGCTTGCCTGTGTCACGTCTACAAAACTTCCTTTGCCGGTATTGTGGAACAGCCGATTTTGTCCGACGCTCGTTATGTAAATGTCGGGGAACCCGTCGTTGTCATAATCGCCCACTGCCACGCCCATGCCATACATTTCCACATCTAGTCCGGCGTTCGTGGTTACGTCGGTAAACGTGCCATTCCGGTTGTTGCGGCAGAGCTTTAAGGTTGTGCGGCGCTGCTTATGACCGGCCCAGTCCATTCCGTTGATCAGGAGGATATCCGGCCAGCCATCGCGATCATAGTCAAGAAACGCGCAGCCGGATCCCATTGTCTCCGGCAAGAACTTACCACCGTAAGCACCCGTGTTGTGATGGAAATGAATTCCGGATTTGGAGGTTACATCGACAAATCGAAAGCCGGGCGGAATATCAGCCGGTGCCGCCGCGAAAGTGCGAAGCAGGGGCAACTGCGAAATCGATGCGAGCCCTGCCAGATTGCGCAGAAAGGATCTGCGATTCACGGAACGTTTACCAAGCCCGCGCGAATCGCGTAGACGACGAGCTCCGCGGTTTTATGAATACCCAGCGCATTCATGATATTCGCGCGATGCACGGCTACGGTGTTCGCGCTCAAATCCAGCTCTGACGCGATTTCCTTGTTCGATTTTCCGTTTACAATCATCTGCAGCACTTCCAGTTCGCGCGGCGTGAGTCCACCATCGCGCTCGCCCTTGAGCGAAGAGTGCTGTTCCACCTGCGGATCAAAAATTGTCTCTCCGGCTGCAACACGTCTCACCGCCGGACCAAGCTCCAGGTTCATCGCATTCTTCAGAATGTACCCTCTGGCTCCGGCGTCGATGGCCTGTTTTACCCATGTGTTCTCCGAGTGCATGCTCAACATCAATATTGAAGTGTCCGGCGAGCGTTCCAGGATCTGCCGTGTCGCATCCAATCCATTCAATTTCGGCAGAGCGCAATCCATCACCACTACTTGCGGCATCAATTCCTGCGCCAGGCGGACGGCTTCTTCGCCGTCGCCTGCTTCACCGACGACTTCAATGTCCGGCTCATCCTCCAGCATGCGGCGAAAGCCGCGCCGCACCAGGCCGTGGTCATCAACCAGCAAGACCCTGATCTTCTTTGTCATCGACAGCAATCTCCGTCTCGGTCGCTTCAATTCTTTCGCGCGGGACCGTCAGATGAACATGCGTTCCGCCGGCCGCGGGAGCAGAAAACTCGATCCTTCCGCCCATCAATTCTGCGCGTTCACGCATCGCGACCAGCCCGATTCCCGTCTTGACCGTTGCAGGAGTGAATCCCACGCCGTGGTCTTCAATCTCCACTTCCAAAGCGGAGGATAGGAAACGCAGTTGCAGCCACGCCTGCTTTGTGCCCGAGTGCCGCGCAATATTATTAAGCGCCTCCTGCACCACGCGGTAAATCTGCACTGCCGCGCTGCTGTTCAAAGCGAAGGCCGAACCCTGCTTCTCATAGGATATGGCAATCCCGCTTTGCCTTTCCACTGTTGGAACGTACCAATCGAGCGTCGTCTCGAGTCCGGCTTCGTCAAGCATGACAGGATGTAAAGACTGCGAAAGGCTCCGCACCCGGTCCAGTGTTTCCTGCGCGATCTCTTGTACCTCCCGCAAATCTCTCCGCAACGACGAATCTTCTGGAGCGTGGGCATCAGCGCGTCGCAGCATCGCTCCCATGGCCGTTAAGATCTGGCCAAACTCGTCGTGCAGCTCGCGTGAAATATAGCGGAGTGTCGATTCCTGAGTAGCGATAAGCTTTTGCGCCAGTTCGCTGCGCCGCTCGGAAAGCTCGGACATCCGCGCAAACAAATGGCGATTCCAGCGAATGATGGAAACTCCCGTGAGCAGCACCGCAGCGAGCGTGGCCGCGAGAAAAACATAGACCTGATGTTGTACACGATCGTAAATCTGAATAATCTGCTGCGCTGCCCGTTCTTCATTATCGCTGTTCTGCACCAGAAACCGGGCCACGGTCGTACTCAATGCCGCCTGCCGCGCCTGCAGCGACAATTGAATCTGCTGCCGTGCACCTTTGTCGTCACCTGATGTCGCGAGGCTAAACACCCGATCTACCGCATCCCAGAACTGAGTGAGCGAACTCGTCAACGCAGCGTTCTGTTCGGGTGTTCGGCCTGTCGGCGCCAAACCCGATTCCAGGCGCATCGCATCATCCAGATCCGTTCTTATCCGCTGGAACTGCGCCGACCACGCGGTCAAAGAATACGGCTCGTCGTTGTCGATCATATCGCGCATGGCGACGGCGAGCAGATTCAGATCATTCTGGATGCGCAGCAACTGGAGCGAATCTTTGCGATTGCGATCGATCAGTCCTGTCTGCAGTTTGCGCAATCCTGCGACTTGCCAGGTAATATAGGCTGAATAAGCCACGACCGCCGCGAGTGTGACGATCAGGCCGAGCAACAGGCCCGGGGTTGGGGAGCGCTCCGGCGATGACGGACGTACCACGCCCCGAGCATACAACGGCAGCCCGCGCCATGTCACAATCAGTAATATTGAAGCGAATCAGGCTCCAGCGGAGTCGAACAAGAGATTGAGTACCGGTCCCCAGGCAACTCCAAAGAAACCTAAGGTCGAGCGTCTCCGCGAGGTCTTGCCGGCCGTCTGGGCGCTGATGCGCCCACGCCGCAAACTGCTGGCTCTTGGTCTCGGATTGATGATTATCAACCGCGTTGCGGGATTGGTCCTGCCCTACTCAAGCAAGTTCCTGATCGATACAGTTATCAACAAGCACCGCATGGATCGCCTGGAGCCGCTAGTGTTGCTCGTGCTCGGCGCAACGGTGGTTCAGGGCATCACATCCTTTTCGCTGACGCAATCCCTCTCCAAAGCTGCTCAGCGGCTTATTACCGAACTGCGGCAGCAGGTGCAGGTCCATATCTCTCGCCTGCCGGTTTCTTTCTACGATGCCAATAAAACGGGGAGCCTCGTCTCGCGCATTATGAGCGATGTAGAAGGCGTGCGCAATCTTCTGGGCACGGGTCTTGTTGATTTTGTGGGAGGCTTGGTCACGTCCGGGATTGCACTGGTTCTCTTGCTGCGCACCAGTGTGCAACTTACTTTGATTGCTGTCGGCTCCCTCCTGTGCTTTGTAGTGGCGCTGAATAAGGCGTTCGCCATCATTCGTCCGATTTTTCGAGAGCGAACCAAAATCAATGCCGAGGTGACCGGACGCCTTACCGAATCGCTTGGCGGAGTGCGCGTCATCAAGGGGTATCACGCTGAAAAGCGAGAGGAAGCGATCTTCGCCAAAGGGGTGTTCCGTTTGCTCGACAATGTGATGCGTACACTCACCGCGACTTCGGTTATGAGCCTTTCTGCCAGTGTTCTGCTCGGACTGGTGGGGGCGGTGACTATGTATGTGGGCGCCCATGAGATTTCTGCCGGCACTCTCACGGTCGGCGGATTCGTTTCGTACACGCTGCTCCTCGGGTTTCTCGTCGCCCCCATCATGCAGATCGTTGCTATAGGCACGCAACTCACGGAAGCTTTAGCCGGGCTCGAACGCACGCAGGAAATCATGAGTGAAAGCCCGGAAGATCAGGATCCATCCCGTTCGGTTGCGCTCAAAGATATCGTCGGGCAAATTGAATTTCAGGACGTCAGCTTCACTTACGATGGAATTCACGAAGTCCTTCGCGACATTTCTTTTTGTGCCGAACCGGGCACGGTGACGGCTCTCGTCGGCTCTTCGGGCTCGGGCAAATCAACCACCATCGGCTTGATCTCAGCTTTCTACAAGCCGACAAAAGGAAAAATTCTTGTCGACCAGGCGGACCTGAGCACCGTCCGCCTCGATTCCTATCGCACCCGTCTCGGTGTTGTGCTGCAGGAATCATTTCTGTTCGACGGAACCATTCGTGAAAATGTTGCCTTTTCAAGACCCGATGCGACCGAGGAACAAATTCTGCGCGCCTGTCGTATCGCTAGAGTAGATGAGTTTGCTGAGGCATTCGCCGACCGGTACGACACAGTCGTAGGCGAGCGCGGCGTAAAGCTCTCCGGCGGCCAGCGGCAGCGGATTTCGATTGCGCGGGCGATTCTGGCCGAACCGCGCATTCTTATTCTCGATGAGGCAACTTCGAGTCTTGACTCCGAATCCGAGCAGATGATTCAGGAAGGGCTTGCGTATCTGATGAAAGGGCGCACAACTTTCGTAATTGCGCACCGGCTCTCCACCATCCGGCGGGCGGATCAGATTCTCGTCATGGAGCAAGGGCAGATTCTCGAGCGCGGGACGCACGAAGAACTCTATGCCGCGCATGGCCGCTATTACGATCTGTACACCCGCCAACATGGCGTGGAAAATAATTTATTTCTTGCCCCCGGCGAAGGTGATTTGCCGGTGCTCGAAGCCCTCGGCAATGACAATTCCAGTTCGCGCGGCGGCAAGGCAGTGGATGCATTGGGCGTTCTGAAGGGAGAAGTTCGTTAGCAATGGATTTGAACCATTCCCAACAGAATAACCTCGCGTCGTCGACAAACCCCGCTGCAATTCACGCGGAATCTCTTTGCCGCCACTACCGCATGGGCGAGAGCGTGATTCGCGCCGTCGATGGCGTTTCGCTGAGCGTGCGCCCCGGCGAATTCGTCGCACTTTTAGGTAGTTCCGGTTCCGGAAAATCATCCGTCCTCAATTTGATTGCCGGGCTCGACCACCCGACTTCCGGCAATGTCGTCGTGCACGGGCGCAACCTCGCTCAGCTTTCGCGCGTAGAGCTCGCCCACTATCGCCTGTACACCGTAGGGATGGTTTTCCAGTCCTTCAATCTGATCGCCAGCATGACTATTGCCGAGAATGTGGAATTGCCGATGCGCTTTGCGGAAGTCGACCGCGCAAAGCGCGATCACTTGACGCATGAAGCGCTCACGAGGGTGGGCCTGCAGGCACGCATGAAACATAGGCCCAGTGAGCTTTCCGGCGGAGAGCAGCAGCGCACAGCGCTGGCCCGAGCCCTCATCAATCATCCGAAGCTTCTGCTCGCCGATGAGCCAACGGGCAATCTCGATAGCCGCACCGGCACGGAGATCATGAACATGGTGCGCCAGTTCAATCAGCAGTTGGGAATGACAGTAGTGGTGGTCACGCACGAACGTGCGCTGGCCGAACGTTACGCAGAGCGGCTGATCTTTCTGGCTGATGGCAAGGTCGTTGGCGAGGAAGTAAATCCGGCCTTGACCGCCGCGGCCGAGGGAGCACGACGTTGAAGCTTCCTGATCTAGCTGAGCTCGCCATGCGCAATTTGCGCGAATCTCTTCTGCGGAATTCCCTCACTACTATCGGTATCTCCGTCGGCGTAGCCTCTCTGGTCGCCATGCTGTCTTTGGGCATCGGCCTGCAACAACTCGCCTCGCGCCGGTTGATGAAGTCCGGATTATTCGACACGGTCGTAGTCACCTCCCGCCGCGATCTGAGAAATTTCGGTCACGAAGAAGAGCACAACGGCCCGACCCCGGGCGAAAGCCGTATTCTGGATGAGTCAGTTCGTCAGCAAATCGAGCGCATGCCGAATGTGGTCGAAGCTTATCCCGATATTCGTTTCATTACTGAACTGCGATATGACAACAAGCCGCATATGACCATGGTCGCGGCGCTGCCCTCATCTGCGAAGTCGAACGATGCTTTCGAATCTATGCAGGGGCATTTCTTTTCCTCCGATATCGCGGCGGAGGTTGTCATTCAGAAGACTTTTGCTGAAGAACTGCTGGGCAAGACACCGAAGCCGGGCGTGGATGATACGAACGTCGCGCAATTGGCTGCCCCTCTCTTAGGCAAAGAACTGACGATGCGGTACGCACAGCGGCAGGCCCCACCAGCGACGGTCTCGACGGCCTCCGCAGCGACATCCGACAATGACGAAGAAGACGATGAGGATGACGAAGACGACTTTGCCGGCGCGGCCTACTCGGTTGTGTCGCGGGAGCTGAAGCTGAAAATCGTTGGCGTAGCCGACCTCGACCCCGAGAGCATGCGCGGACCAACCCGTGCTCGCGTTTTTCTTCCGCTCAAACTCGCCGAGAGCTTGCACGTGATGCAGCCTACTGACCTGCGCGAGATCTCGCGCGCCGCCAGTGATCAGCCTGTGTATTCCTCGGTGAGCGTGCACGTTAAGCATCCCTCCCAAATCCGCGCGGTTGAGGACTCGATCAAGAAAATGGGCTTTAACACCTTCTCGATCCTCGATGCCACACGCAGTCTGCAGCAGTTCTTCGCCGTGCTCGATCTATTTCTCGGAATCTTTGGCAGCCTTGCTCTCGCTGTCGCATCGATTGGAATTGTCAACACCTTGGTCATGGCGATTCTCGAGCGCCGCCGCGAAATCGGTATCATGAAGGCCATTGGCGCCAGTGACGAAGATGTAAAGAAGTTGTTCTTTGCCGAGGCGGGAGCTATGGGACTTCTCGGCGGCATCGTTGGTGTTGTGCTGGGCTGGGCGATCGGGCACGTCATAAATTTCGGAACGAACATCTATCTCAACCACCAGTCGTTGCCACCGGAGCACTTCTGGTACGTACCTCTTTGGCTGGTTGGCGCGGCAATTTTGTTCGCCTTCATCGTGAGCCTCTTATCCGGCCTGTACCCCGCCGGACGCGCGGCTCGGCTTGATCCGGTGCAAGCCCTGCGCTACGAGTAAACTGAAAAAATGCGGTGGTCTGGTCTTTCCGTTCTGCTACTTGTCCTATTTGGGGTTTCCATTGCCGGCGCCCAAAGCCGCATCGACTGCAACGCGATGAGCAGCCGCATCCTTAAGCATTCGGTGCACTACTGCGTTTACATCCCCGCTAGCTATGACCCCAGTGCCCGCAAAGAGCCGCCCCAGCATTATCCGATTCTCTACTTTCTGCATGGCCTCGGCGACAACGAGCAAACACTCTTCAACAGTGGCGGATGGACTGTGCTAGACGATCTTCGTCGGCAACATAAAGTCGGCGAATTTCTGATCGCCGCTCCAGAGGGCGGGAGAACGTTCTACATCAATTCCGCCGACGGACGCGTGCGTTACAGCGATTTCTTCCTGCAAGAATTTGTTCCTCTTATCGAATCGAAATACCGCATTGCCAAGGGTCGCGCCAATCGTGGCATTACGGGAATCTCTATGGGCGGATATGGAGCGCTGCGTTTTGCGTTCGGCCATCCTGAATTGTTTTCCTCAGTGAGCGCACAAAGCGCTGCTTTAATAACGGAATCTCCCAGGGAACTGGACGTGGGAATGCGCTCCGGTATGGAATTAGGGAAGCTGTTGGCCGCGGTTTTCGGCGATCCGATCGGTGTTCGCCACTGGGACGAAAACGATCCCTTCTTTCTCGCGCAGGAAAATCGCGCAGCTTTGCGGAAGGTACAGATTTACTTCAATTGTGGCCAGAACGACAACTACGGCTTTGAGAAGGGCGCAGCCGCACTAGATAAAGAGCTGGAAAAAGAAGGCGTGAAACATGAATATCGTTCATACCCTGGAGATCACAGCCTCACATATTTCCTCTCACACTTCGAAGAAGTCATGGAGTTCGAATCGCAGGCCTTCAGGCTGCACCCGTAGCGAACCGTAGATTTTGCCGTACCACTGTCTTCATGCTGCATCCCAGTCCTTAGGTACGTTGAGATAGGAGCAATCCAGATTTTCGACGGACGAGCAGCCCAGTAAATGCAACGTGCGGTCCAGGTCTGCCCGCAAAATTTCGATCGCGCGGTCCACTCCGTCTTCGCCCGCAGCCGCCAATCCGTAAGCGTAGGCTCGCCCGCACAAAACAGCGGTTGCTCCCAAACAGAGGGCCTTCACGATATCGGTTCCACGGCGGATGCCGCCATCCATCCACACTTCGATCTGTCCATTCACCGCCTTTACCACTTCAGGCAGAGCGCGCAACGATGCGGGCACGCCATCCAGCTGTCGGCCACCATGATTCGAAACCGAGATTGCGGCCGCTCCCTCATCAATCGACCGTCTCGCATCGTCCGCTGTCAACACACCCTTTACTATGATCGGCCCGCCCCAATGTTTCCGAATCCAAGTCAAATCCGCCCAGGTTACGGCCGACTCCGCCAGCGCCGCGTTGATATCCACCAACGGCAACTCGCCCTTGCCCGGTACGATCACATTGGGCAAGCCCGGCAGTCCTCCATCGAGCAAATAACTCATCAACCACCCCGGCCGCGACAATATCTGGGGCAGGAAAGGCAGCTTGTCGAGCAGCCCGCCGCTGATCAGTTCCTTCATGCCATTGCGGTAATCGCGCTCGCGGATGCCGGCGACTGGCGTGTCGATTGTCAGCACTAATCCGGAAAACCCAGCGGCACGCGCCCGGTCGATTGCCGCCTCTGCCGCCCCTCGTCCTCCCATTAGATAAAGCTGATAAAAAACCGGCCCCTTCGAGCCTGCCTTCACATCCTCCAGCTTATGCCCGGAAATGGTCGAAAGAATGTACGCCGTGCCCGCTCTTCCCGCAGCCCGAGCCGCAGCAACCTCGCCGCCCGGGTGCATTAGCCGGCTATACCCAACGGGAGCAAGCATGAACGGAAGCTGAAGGTCGAAGCCCAGCACGCGTTTACAAAGGCTGCATTTCTCAACAACCACGGCGTGCCGGGGACGAAACGTAACATCGTTGAACACGCGGCAATTTTCACGCAGCGTGATTTCGCCTTCCGCGCCGCCATCCAGATAGTCGAACACGGATTTGGGTATTCTCTGCCGGGCAATGGGACGGAAATCTTCAATAGATACAACATGAGGAGGGGCAACGGAAGCTTTCGACATGGCAAATCCGGGCGCGTGGGCGTTGAAGCAGCATATAGTACCACCGCGCAAAAGAGGATGGAAATCCATCGCTCTGTAGTTCTCGTTTGTAGTAAAACTGAGACTAGCTGGAGAGGTGGCCGAGTGGTTGATGGCTCCGGTCTTGAAAACCGGCGTGCCCGAAAGGGTACCGGGGGTTCGAATCCCTCCCTCTCCGCCAGCTCACTCGTAGATGGGCACTTACCTACTTCTACTGAACAGAGCCCGTGACCTTGAAGTCGCCACTTGGAGCACAAGTGGAGGACAATAAGGTTGAGAACTGTTCCATTGCTGCGATCGCATCGGGCGATGCGGTTTTGATGTAGTGATTTTGTGTCGTCGCCACGGTGCTATGACGCAGGATTCTCTGGATCACCGAATCATCAACGCCTAAGCGATTGAGATTTGAAGCCAAGCCTCTGCGGAAGCCATGCCATCCATGCCAGCAGATGCCAGTGCGTTGCGGCGCGAATCAATGCGTGGCATCCGCTAATGGCAGCCAGACTTGAAAACGCGTCTCGCCGGGTTTGGAATTCACCTGAATATTGCCCCGATGTTTCTTCACAATCCGCTGGACTGTGTCCAGGCCGAGCCCCGTGCCTTCTCCGACTCCTTTGGTGGTAAAAAAAGGCTCGAAGATGTGAGGTTGCACCTCGGGCGAAATTCCCGGGCCGTTATCTGCGATCTCCACAACCACGCAATCGTCGTCGCGGTAAGTGCGGACGCGAAGCTCGCCCTTTCCGCGCATGGCGTCAATCGCGTTGTCGATAATGTTGGTCCAGACCTGGTTCAGTTCGCTGCCAAAAGAATTTACCAGCAGCGGAACGCGCTGGTAATCGCGCTGCACCGCCACGCCTTGTTTCAGCTTGTGATTCAAGATCGTAAGCGTGGTTTCCAGGCTCTTTACGACGTCGACGTTCTGCACCCTGGACTGGTCCATATAGGTGTATTCCTTGATCGCACCCACCAGGTCCGATATTCGCGACGTGCTGCTCTCGATTTCGTGCAATAAGACAGCTACCTCGACGGAGGCAGCAATTCTCACCAAGGCCGCTCTCGCGGCGTCTGAGTCCAACGTGGCAAACAATGATTCCAAAATTTCCGGCTTGATATTCCGCCGTGCCAGGTCAGCGGCCAGTTGCCAGAGATCGTTCTGCCCGTGACTGCGCAGCAGAGAATCGATCTGATCTTCCAGGTCTGTGATGGTGAGGGCATCCGGTGGAACGACATCTTTTTGCGTGAACAAAGCCTCGAGTTTTTCGATCTCAGTTTTTTGCGCAGGACTGAGATCGCGCTTCCCCAGTTCAACGCTCGCGGTCTTGATTTTCTTGATCATCTCGCGCAGCTGGCTGGCAGCGCGTTTGGCGGCTGACGCAGGATTGTTCAGTTCGTGCGCCAGGCCGGCTGAGAGCTTACCGAGAGAGGCCAACCGGTCTCGCTGTTGCTCAAGGCGAGTAACTTCGCGGATGCGGTCGGACATCAGGCCTACGAGACGCTTCGTCAGTTCCGGCATTTTCTGAATAAGTTCCGGAAATAATGAGGAGGGAAACCGCAGGGCTCGGCTGTCCACTTCGGCGCGCTGGCCCACGGTAAACTGCTTCATCCTCGAAAATGGCAAGACCCCGGTTACGTCGCCCGGTTCCAGATCAAATGCGATGATTTCGCCGTTGACTTCTCCCCGCCCCTGAGTGCGCCCCTCAAGAATCACAAACATGGCGTCGGCCGGGTCGCCCTGGCGGGAGTAGGTTTCTCCTGCTTTAAGACGCAGCTCTTGCGATTGGCTGATGAACCAATCCAGCTGATCATCCGGCAAATCGGCAAATTCAGTGACGCGGCGTAATTCAGATTTGTCGATCATTTAGACCTTGCTCAAATATTGATGGATGAATTGCACGGCCACCGAACCTTCCCCGACTCCGGAAGCTACGCGCTTGATGGAACCGTGCCGCACATCGCCCACGGAAAAAATACCGGGCACATTCGTTTCCAGCAAGAACGGATCGCGATCGAGGGCCCATCCCTTGGGGCGTTGGCCCTCCCGTATCAAATCAGGGCCAGTCAACAGAAAGCCGCGCTCATCCCGTTCCACAATGTCTGCCAGCCAATCGGTCCTCGGCAAGGCCCCAATAAAAATAAACATCGAGCTTGCCGGCACGCGTTCAATCTTGCCGGTGTCAGAGCAAAGGACGGAGATCTCTTCCAGCCTTGTTTCGCCATGCGCCTCGGCCACGCTGGCATGCGTCCACAACTGAATGTTTGGCGTCTCTTTAATCTGGTCAATTAAGTATTGCGACATCGTGCTGGCGAGCGATTCGCCACGCACGAGAATAACCACGCGCTCGGCGAACTTAGCGAAGTTCATCGCGGCCTGACCCGCCGAGTTCGCGCCGCCCACGACATAGACGATCTCACCTTTGCAAGACAACGCCTCGGTTGCGCCGCCGCCGTAATAAATCCCCGCCCCCTGCAGCCGGTCAACGCCTGGCGCTTCCAGTCGCCTCCACTGCACGCCAGTTGCAATCATCAAAGCATGACAGGAGATTTCGCTTCCATCCGCCATTTTGATAATCCGGTAAGGTCCTTCCGTTCTCGCGCTCACGGCTTCCTGCGGGGAGAGAATTTCCACTCCAAATCGCTGGGCTTGCACCACGGCACGGCGAGCCAGGTCGCCGCCACTGAGGCCGGTGGGAAATCCGAGATAGTTCTCAATGCGCGAACTCATGCCGGCCTGACCGCCGGGTGCTTCCCGCTCAATCATCACCGTATGCAAGCCTTCCGACGCACCATAGACGGCGGCGGCCAAACCAGCCGGACCTCCTCCCACAATGGCGAGGTCATAGAAACTGGTTTGTGCTCGCGTCCGCAGGCCAACCTTTTGCGCGACGTCCGCGGGCACACCTTCAAGAAGTTTCGTGCCGTCGGGAAACAGTACCACCGGAAGATTCGCCGCCTCCGGCCCCAACGCTTCGAGCAGTCGTTTGGTTTCCGGATCGTTAGCGGAAGACTCGACATCGATCCACTGATAAGGGACGTGATTGCGCGCCAGAAAGTCGCGCAATTCGTAAGATCGCGGCGACCAGCGGGTGCCTAGCACTCTGATCCCTTGAAATGTAGGGCGGAACGAGGCCTGCCAATCATCGAGCAAATCATCCAATTGCGGATACAAGTGCTCGGCCGGAGGGTCCCATGGCTTCAAAAAGAAATAATTAATGCTGGCGTGATTGATGGCGCTGATTGCGGCGTTGGTGTCGGCATACGCGGTGAGTAGAGCGCGCTTCGCGCCGGGAAAAATCCCCGTCGCCTGTTGCAAGAACTCAACGCCATCCATGCGCGGCATGCGCTGGTCGGCAAGAAGCAGTGCCACGCTATCATTCCGAACTTTTAACTGCTTCAGCAGATCGAGTGCGCCCTCGGGCGAATCGCTTCCTATGACCCGATATTCGGCGCCGTACTGCGAACGGAGATCCCGCTCGATCGCCCGCAAGACATCGGAGTCGTCATCTACGCTCAACAGAATTGGTTTCGGCATTCTCGATCTCGCTTCGAACTCGGGCAGAGAGAAAAGCGCAAACTTCTTGGAAGCAACTATAACTGCTTTAGATACCAAAACTTGAATTTGGTCGCTGCAATTCCTGGCCTAATCCCAATAAAAGAGCCAAATCAATATTGTCACCGGTCCATTCATTTTGTATGGGTCACTGATAATCGGCATCTCGGGATCGTTTTTGCGAACGGTTAACTGAAGGAAGGCACGGATTTCGCTAGAACACCTATAGACAGTGGTTGCAACGAGGTAAGGTTTCGTCCACGAAAGCCCAGTACCAAAGCCTTCCGAATGCTGGGAATCCCTCTGGATGAAGAAATTGTCATCTTCCGGAAAGGCTCCGGTAATGTTCCAGTCGTATCGTGATCGTGGTCTTCAGTGTCATGACGGACACTGGACCTTTGAACATGTCTATCCAGCTTCCCGATGACAGCAAGTGCTGTCTTTTCGTTTTGTTGTTAGGAGCAATTTTGCAAGGGGCCCCGGGGTTCTCTCAGGAATTGCCAGACGCTCCATCAGTAGTAAGGAATGCGAGCTTTTCCGCCGCTGAACGCTCAGACGCAGCTTCGGATCCATCACAATCACCTGACACGGGATCATTCGACTCAAGTGATGGTAAGGTTTTCAGTAGATGGGTCAAGCGCGGACTCCGCGATCAGGCCGGTATCTACGCGGCTCCGTTTCATCGTTCCCAACTGAAGTGGGTGATTGGGTTACCGGCGGTGACTCTGGGACTAATTGCGATCGACAAACACGCTTCGGGAGCACTATCGAGAAGCGGAACCAGCGCCAGTACCGATATTTCGGATGTGGGTCTATTCGGGGCCGCGGGAGCTCTGGGAATCTTACTTGTGGATGGAGAAGCACGCGGCAATTCTCATGCGCTCGAAACGGGGGTGCTAGGAGCCGAGGCTATGGCTAACAGCGGCGTGGTGTATGCGGCGCTTCAGTTGATCACTGAGCGTCAACGCCCTTTGCAAGGGACGGGACGAGGAAATTTCTTCCAGACTGGCGGTCTGGATAATTCGTTTCCCTCCGGTCATACGATCATTACCTGGACAGCTGCCAGCACAATCGCGCACGAATACCCAAAGCCATGGGTCGAATGGCTTGCTTACGGAACGGCGACAGCTGTTTCCGTTACAAGGTTCACCAGCCTGCAACATTTTCCCTCCGATGTTGTGGTGGGCAGCACCCTGGGCTATTTGATTGGACGGCATATTTTCCATGAGCACTGCAAGGCTGGTCTCAGCCCGGTATGCAAGAAGCCGTGAGCGAAACAAAAGTTTGCTTTTGAGAAAGCATGAGGTGAATGATGATGGGGAATTGGACGTGTAATCCACTCGGTGCTCACCTTCGGATTCTCGTTATTTTCTTGCTAGTTCAAATTGCCCCGTCTGTGATGGCTCAGACTGCGACCGGCGCAGTGACAGGTACTGTCACGGACGAGTCCGGTAAAGCAGTTGCCAATGCGACTGTCACCGCAACGAGCATCGATACCGGACAGAACCAAACGGCGAACACAGAGCCTGACGGTACGTACAAACTCCAGCTGCCTACAGGCAATTACCGGCTGACGTTTGAAGCCGCGGGATTTAAGAAGTTCGAGATTTCAGCAACTGCCGGCGGCGCCGTGCCGGAAGTTGTCGATGCCAGACTGGAACAAGTCGAACCGGCG
>Ga0209168_10000951_pt1 | contig 24913 bp, 22 predicted proteins | sample Coa_R1_FD_187156 | JGI IMG/M metagenome (GOLD analysis project Ga0209168, IMG submission 187156) | Surface soil microbial communities from Centralia Pennsylvania, which are recovering from an underground coalmine fire - Coalmine... | ecosystem: Environmental > Terrestrial > Soil > Unclassified ...
CAACTCCGCGACAGCGGGGAATTCACTCTAGTACAGCCTGATCAAACGTTGAAAGCAGCTTCTTGGAGCGGCAGGTCGCGAAGTTTCGATTCAGGCAGTTGGACTTACTTGGATCCGGCCTGGAAAAGAAGATGGCACTCGGCGACGCCGAAACCACTACGACAGAGAGGAAGAGTAAGGAGGCGGGCGATTGGCAAGGCTTTGCCCAAGGAAGCTGCTGATAATCGGCGGTTGGATCGCCGTGACAGGTTGATATTGAATCGGCGACTCTAACGAGTCATCCTGCACAACCGGCGGCAGCCAGTTGGCCGTGCTCTGCGTCAGCCGTTGCCGCCCGGGTTCCGACGACGCGTGCTTGTGCGTCACCGTCGTCTTCGCAGCCGATGGATATTCGGGAGCGCAGTACCGCGTTGCGACGCTAATCGCAAGCGAGCAGACCGCGACCAGCACCAGCATGGCGCTGAACGCTTTGCCTCGCGGACTGTCGGGGTTGGTCAGTCGCAGCATCGGACGCTTAACTGCATCGTTTCTATCATACGCAGGGATTGGTCGCAATAATCCGAAGATGACTGAGGTAATTTCATCAATCAATTCGTTGGATCGTTAACCCAAGAGAGATGGTTGTATATCGTCCTGCATTTTCTTGAGGATAACGTCTCCCGCCACGGAAAAATGCAACAGCCACACAGTCCAAAAAAGAATCGATCCATAGTACCTTCGTGCTTACTCCGTGGCCTTCGCGGCTGATTCCGGCTGCAAAATCAACGAACCCTCCGCTTCGATTCAGCATCGAACCCATGCTCCACTGGAGGGTCCATGGACGAAACGATTTCCACGAAAGATCTGAAGTCAAAGCTGGACCACAAAAGCATCACCGTAGTCGAGACCCTCGCGCCAGACCGCTTTCAGCAAGGACACATCCCCGGCGCGATCAACATCCCTCCCGAGCGCGTGAAGGATCTCGCCCCTCAACTCCTGCCCAACAAAAACGCCGCCATCGTCACCTATTGCGCCAACACGCATTGACACGCCAGCCAATACGCTGCCCGTGAATTGGCGGCGATGGGATACACCAACGTGGCGCATTACCCCGAAGGTAAACAAGGCTGGATCGAAGCTGGCTTTCCGGTCGACAAAGCCGCCTCAAGAAAAGCCAGTTAAAAAAACTCTGACGCGATTTAAGTACTCCTTGGGCAGCATTCTCGCGTTTATGACGCGATTTCTGATTGTGGAAAGAAAACCGCGTCCGGATCGACTGTCCGTCACAAGCTGAATCTCAACCGTTCCTTGTTGATGAAACGGGGAGGGGCGGTTGCTTTTCATTCAACATTCAACAATCAAAATTCAAGAATGCATGGTGCCGGGAGGGGGAATCGAACCCCCACAGGCCTTTTGGGCCCTGCGGATTTTAAGTCCGCTGCGTCTGCCAATTTCGCCATCCCGGCTCGCACTTCATTCTAGCCCAGGGATGCACACCGCGCTGTCGATGGCCGGGACACACAGGCATTTCAGGAAATTGTCGGGATTAACTCGGAGAAATTCGCGCAAGCTCTACGCGTGAGCCGCGGCAGCCGCACCATGGGTCGAAGCCGGGACAGCGCGCTGCTTCCGCAGCGCTTCGTGAAATTCTTCCGGCGTCAGCGCCTCTCCGTAAAAAAGCTGGAGTAACGGGTCGTCTGTTTCGCGTAATGAAGGCTGCGCCGCCGCGTCTGTCTGCAATCCTTCCGGCTCGACCAATAACTCCGGCATCACGCCTTGATTTTCATGCAGTATGCCCAGGAATTTTTCCAGCGTCGTCCGATGTTCCGCCGTGGTCTGCGTGAACTCGACGCCCATGCCCTTCTCGGGATGCATCACCCGCACCATGCCTTGAACTCGCACTTCCACGCCCGCCGCCCGCATCGACAGCGTCACCAGGCTCGATGCCGGAAACGGAGCCGGCATCTCCAAATAACATCCTCCCAAACTCAAATCCGTCAGCTGGCACCGGATCGGCGGATCGTCCTGCTCCACCTCCGCCGAATTCTGCTTCAGCCAATCTTTCAGCTGCCTCGCCGCCTCCGGCGCGATCTGCAAGAAGCGCAGCCCCGCCTGCTTGCTCGACCCCTCCCACGCGAACTCTGCCGGAACCTCCAGCGCACTCGATGTCCCCGGCAACGTAAACGCAATCTGCCACTGACCTCTCGGACGATGCTCGCGCGTGAGTTCGACCGCCATGCCGCCTTCGCTCAAGTCAATCGTCATGACCTTCATGTTACCGCCAGCATGCGTACTCCGCAGCACCACAGGAATCTGCACCGCGACTCGCGCATTTCTCCGGCGTTCACTTTTCATCAGCGCCCGTGCTGCGCGGAAACTCGACTTCGCCCGCTCGATCGATACCGGCCGGTACAGAACAAAATGCGCCCCAATCTCAAACACAGCCTTCAATCCGACCACCGGTTCGACAATCGCCACCGCCACCGCCTGCTTGTTGCACGGTGCATTTCTCGCGCTCTTCAGCACCTCAAAAGCGCCGTCGTCGGAGCAATCTGCGATGATCGCCTCGAACCGCTGCCGCGTCAGTTTCCTCAGCGCCGCATCGGCATTCGGGCACAACTCGACCTCAATATCGAGATCGCCCAGCACGCGCCGCAAGACGCGCACGACCTTTTCGTCCGAACAAAGTACCAGTGATTTCAAACCCATGGATATGCCGCAGCCTTTCGGCGCTCAACCGGGAGTCTTTCCGCACCATTTCGGGGAAACCGCCTGCGAGTCGGCGGGTTCCTCTTACTGAACTTTATGTCCAGTCTGTAGGGCGATCAACCCTTCTCCGTCGGAGCCAGGTTACCCACGTAACTCGCAAATTTTCGCTGATCTCGGGACCCCGGCTCTCGCAGCCAGCATGCAAGAAACCGGCTTCCGAATGTTCTATCGGCAGCACGCGTGAAACCCCATAGCAACGTACAGGAGGAAACTCTGTAAACTGAACATAACATCTTGTGCAGCATAGACTTATCCGGCGGAAGCTGTCAGACCACCACAAAATTCTGGTTGACTTTTGAGTAAAATCGACCATAGAATGCTGAGTCTCCGATTAGCTTTGGATTCTCCTGTGGAATTCCTGCGCCCTCGGTTTGTCCATCCTTGCGAGGACGCGAATAACGCACGATCCGTGAATCTATAAAGGACGTTCGAGAATCTTATAGTTAGAAGACTGAACGCTGTCATCCCCTTGAGTGGAAAGGCATTTTTTCATGGCTAAGCGACGCGGAAATCCGAACTGGGGCAAGCCTGAGCCGATCGGGCCCATCACCCCGACCATCACCGAATTCGAGCAGGTTGTGCGCGAATACAAGCTCTCCCCCGACCAGTATCTCCGCTCCACGCGGCTGCGGGAGTGGGCTCGCCGAAACAAGAACTCGAAGTACATCCCCGAACCCCTTCTGGAAGCTTGGGGTTTCGAGATCGAATCGACGCTGTAACCGGTTCGCAACATCAAGTCCGAGGGTCGCTCTCAGTTTTGATGAGCGGCCCTTTCTGTTTCTGGACGAATTCTCTTGCCGAGGCGTCCGTGCGAAGCACAAAATTGCTAACTCAAGATTACTGAGTACCGAGTACTGAGTACTGATTGCTGACTGCTGAATTCCTCAATCAGAAATTCAACAATGATTCTGACCCTGTATGCTTGACGTCCTCCGCATTCCCGGCACCGAGCTTTGTGCGCTGCTGATCGCCATCAGCTTTGCCGCCGGACTGAATGTCTACGCCACCGTCGCCGTCCTCGGACTCCTTGCCCGCTTCGCTCACATGCCGTTGCCTCCCGGACTGCTCGTCCTCCAGGCGTGGCCCATCATCATCGCCAGCATCATCCTCTTCGGGATCGAATTCTTCGCCGACAAGATCCCTGCCTTCGACCTCCTCTGGAACGCGCTGCACACCTTCATCCGCGTGCCGATCGCCGGACTGCTCGCCTTCCGCGCCACCACCCAGCTCTCGCCCGAGCACCAGCTTCTCGCCACGCTTCTCGGAGGGGCCGTCGCCTTAATCGCCCACGGCGGCAAGACCGCGGCCCGCGCCGCCGTGACTCCGTCGCCCGAACCGTTTTCGAACATGGCCCTCAGCGCCGGAGAAGACGTCGTTGCCATCGGGCTCACCTGGCTCGCGACGACGCATCCCTACGTCGCCGGATCGCTCGCCGCCGCGTTCGTGCTCGTGATCATCCTGATGATTCGTCTGGTGATCAAGGCCATGCGCGCGCTGTTTGGCAGCGCGGAGCGGGAACTCGCCACGTGAACTGCGGGGCCCTCAGGAAAAATTGCGGAGCAGGCGCCAATCTTGCTGGATCGGAGCTTTGAGAACGCAGAACGTTACCGGTGCGCCCTGCTCCAGGCCATGGACACCGTACGGCACCGTGAGGTGTCCCACGAGCGTCGCCGACGAGCACATCCAATCGACGTCTGACGGCTCGTAGTCGATCATCAGCGCGTTCGTCGCCCTCAAATCATTGGGAAGCCAATACCAGTCGCTCAACTGGGGGCTGACAACCGGCGGAAGCGATCTCTTGTCGCCGTAGATCTGCAGCGCGCCGGGAACACCGTAAAACGCCGAGATGATGATCGTTCCGTTTCGCTCCGAGCTGGGGAGATTTCCATATATCGACTCGACCTCATGCGCAACATCCTCCCATCCCACGCTGTCCGCGAAGAGCTCGTTCTTGGCGTCGAGCCCCAGCGCATGAATCCGGTCCGGCCGGGTGATGGGCAGCGTGAGCTGAGCAAATGTGACCAGCTGGAGGACGCAGGCAATCGCGACCGCGACCTTGAATCCGGTGCGCAGCTTTGGCCGCTTGACGTGGGCGATGGCCATCAGTCCTTGAGCAATGGCGATTGGCACTGTGCCCACCGCGTAGTAAGACTTGCCCACGAACAGGAAAACAATGAGGGGAAGAAGGCACGCGATCCCGATGGGCCGAAGAGTAGCGCTGCGAAAAAGCGACACCAATCCTGCCACCCAGATTGGAATCAGGAAGAAGAGATAGACCACGATCAGAATCAGGTTGGGGACAAAGCCGCCGCCCGAACCCCGATGGTTGACGATATAGATCAGCGACGGGAAACCCTCCGCAACCTGCCATCCGAGGTTCGGCGACCAGATGAGCAGCGCGATTCCCACCGCGATCCAGGGATAGCGCGTCTTCAGGTCCGAACGCAGAGCTGGCGTAAGCAGCACGGCAATTCCAATTGCGGCTGCCAAGCCTCCAATCGTGTACTTGACCTCGATTCCTATACCGAGCGAGAGGCCGAGGTAGATCCAGTATTTCGGCTGGCGCTCCAGGACCAGCGACAGAAAGAAGTAGAGTGCGACCATCCAGGTCGCCTCGTCGAACGTCACGGTCTGATAAACCCAGTTCGCACCGAGAAAATAAGGGGCCGTGACAGCAATGAGCAAAGCGAGCGCCTGCAGGCGAAGCGATCCGCCCAAGCGCCGCACGTAGAGGCCTGAGAGCGCCACCATGAATCCGCCGAGCAAAGTCGGGAGTAGCCGAAGGCTCCATGGCGTGGCTCCCAGCAGACCGGTCTCCAGACGTGCGAGCAGCGGAACAATCGGCGGAAAGTCGACATATCCGAGCGCGGGGTGCCGGCCGGAATCGATGTAGTAGAGTTCGTCGGTGTGGAAGCCGAGATTCCCGTTGGTGGCGAGATGCAGGACGAGGACGATTATCACCGCGCCGCAGTACAGAAGCAGCGCCGTAACGGGCAGCGGCCTTTTGGTGCCCGGCTTCCTCCACCTCAAATCTCCTTCTGGACTACAAAAACGGCTCCATCGTACACCCAGGTCCTCAGTCCGGAGAAACTGCGGGAGTGCGACGCGATTGGGCCAATTGAGTAATCGGGTAATTGAGTAATTGAGTAATTGAGTAATTGGAAAACCCTTCATGCGAGAGATGGGTACGGGAGAGGCGGACGAATCTTGTAATTTGGTAATTGGGTAATTTAGTAATTGAGTAATTGAAGAACCGGGTCACACGAGCTGTGTATATTGAAGGCGGTCCATGCAACTCCAGGAAAATGTCCGGCTCGCTCCGCTGACCACCTTCCGCATCGGAGGCCCGGCTCGCTTCCTCGCCGAAGCCAAGTCGAGAAGCGAGGTGAAAGAAGCGGTCGACTTCGCCCGGGCGCGCGATCTGCCTATTTTCATTCTTGGCGGCGGCAGCAACCTGGTCGTCTCCGATGCGGGCTGGCCCGGACTCGTCCTCAAAATCGCAATCACCGGAATCGAGCGCCAACCAGCCGAAGTCGATGGCAGAGCAGTTTTCGACGTCGGCGCCGGCGAATCCTGGGACGATTTCGTTTCTTCAGCGGTCCGCTCAAATTGCGGCGGAGTCGAGTGCCTGAGCGGAATCCCCGGCAGCGTCGGAGGCACACCGGTGCAAAATGTCGGCGCCTACGGACAGGAAGTCTCCGACACGATCGAGTCGGTCGAAGTCTTCGATCTCAAAGACAACCAAATCCGCGAACTCTGCCACGAGGCCTGTGGATTCGCCTACCGCTCCAGCATCTTTAACACGACAGAGCGCGGACGTTTCATCATCCTTGGCGTCACCTACGGGCTAACTCCGGGCGCGGCACCGCATCTTGCCTACGCCGACCTAGAGCGGCATTTCGAAAATCGAGCGAGTGCGCCGACGCTTGCCGAGACGCGTGACACCATCCGCCAGATCCGCGCCCGCAAGGGCATGCTGATCGTTGAAGGCGATCCCGACTGCCGCAGCGCCGGATCGTTCTTCAAGAATCCTGTCTTGTCGGACGAAGCACACGCCGAACTAAATAAACGTGCGGCAGTGAAAGGACTCGCCGTCCCGAGCTATCGGGCGCTCGAGACGCACAAGAAAGTTTCGGCGGCCTGGCTGGTCGAGCATTCCGGATTCGCCCGCGGCTACACTCTCGGAAACGCCGGAATCTCCAGCAAACACGCGCTCGCACTGATCAACCGAGGCGGGGCGACCGCCGCCGACATCCTCGCGTTAAAAGACCAGATTCAAGACTGTGTCGACGAAACTTGGGGCGTGCGACTCGAGCCCGAACCTGTCTTCGTCGGAATAAGGGGCTAGCGATCTAACTCCTAAACCCTAGTCCATTGCCCCTGACGACTTCCTGCAAGTGCATTCCCGCCCGCCGTTCTTCCAAACGAATATTCCTGAACAAGACGAACGCCGGAGCGGTCTTCATGTTTGAGGGCAAACGAGTGGTGGCGGGAGAGGCGATCCTGAGCGGCGTAACCACGATCGACAGCAGCGCCGAAACCAGCACCTCCGACCACGTTGACGCCACGCTTGAATCCCTGGTTCGGCAGCATTCGAGGCTCGTTTACCGGATCGCATACGCGGTGCTGCGCCGTCATCACGATGCGGAAGACGCCACGCAGGAGACCTTTTTGCGGGTGCTTCGCTACAGTTCGAAACTGGCGGCGGTGGACGATCCGAAAACGTGGCTGGCGCGGATTGCGTGGCGCGTCGCGGTCGATCGCAGCCGTCACCTGAAGAACAAGGGAGAGATTTCGCTGGAAGACCCCGAGCAGCCGCGGGTAGAAATTGCCGATTCAGGCACGCCGGCCGACGACACCTTGCAAGGAGCCGAGATCGCCAAAACCGTCGAGAAGATGATCGCGGCCTTGCCCGCAAAGCTGCGCGAGCCGCTGATCCTGTCGACGATCGAAGAGATGTCGCCGAAGGAAGTGGCGGCAACGCTGGGAATCGATGAAGCCGCCGTGAGGTCGCGCGTGTTCCGCGCTCGCCAGATTCTGAAAGACAAGTTGTCGCAAACGTTAAACCGGAAATGATGCTTATGCGAGAGACAAATCATCGAGAAGATCCGAGCGGTGATCTCGACCGTATTCTGGTCACAGCCCTGGCAAAATATGCCGACGCAACGCCACGCGAGGGACTCGAAGAACGAATCCTGACGAATTTGCGTACGGGACAAGTCGAGGCCACGCGGCCGTGGTGGACGTGGGGTCTCGCTGCTGCCGCTGTGGCAGCGGTCGCGATGCTGGCAATCGCGGTCAGTTTGCGGTTCGGAAAAACCGCTGATCCCGTGATCGCCAATCGTCCGACGGCGTCGAAGCCCGCTTCATCGCATTCGCAGCTTACGCCAGAAACCCAAACTGCAAGCCGCGAGACAACCGTGCACCTGCGGGCGGTGCGCCGGACAGCGAGACACCTGGCACAACCCGCCGCAGTCGTCGCCGACGGTCCGAAGCTCGACCAGTTCCCGTCGCCGCAGCCGCTCAGCGAGGAAGAGCTGGCTCTGGTCCGATATGCCCGATCGTTTCCTAAAGACGCCACGATGATCGCCCAATCCCAAAAAGAATTCGATCTCGCGGCAGAGAGACAAATGAATGATTCCACTTTACAGAACCAGCCCTCCAGTTCGGTTCAACAAGAAAGGTGAGCAAACATGCGAAGAATGCTTGCAATATTCGTTGCCGTAATCTTCATCGGACTCTGCTGCAGCCCGTGCTCGGCACAGGCCCAGGATGAATCCAAAAAAGAAGCGCCGGCGCAAACCTCGAAATTCCGGCCAGTGCAGCCCTATCGCCTCGATTTTGCGTTCAACGAACTGGCGGATGGAAAAATCGTAAACACGCGGCATTACTCCATGGATCTGACCTCCGCAGAACCCAATGAGATCAAGATCGGAACGCGGGTTCCCGTAGTCACATCCACCAGCCCTGACTCGACGTCCCTGCAATACCAGTACCTGGATGTGGGTACGAACATATGGTCTCAGCTGCGGGAGCACGGTGACGAATGCGTGTTGGTTGTGCGCGCTGACGTCAGCAACCTTGATACGAGCAATAACTCCGAACGCGCGGGGGAATCAAAACTGGGGCCCATCGTTCGGCAGATCAAGATCTCCGGCAGCACGTTGTTGGTTGTTGGCAAGCCGATTCTGATTGGAAGCATGGATGATCCTAATTCGAAGCGGCAGTTTCAGCTCGAAGTTACCGTTACCAAGCTTCGGTGATTCGTGATGACGTCGGCGGCGCGGGCGCGGCGCCCGCGCGACGGCCGGCGGGGCTCCGGTGCTACGATCTGCTACTTCTTCCCTTCCGGCAATTTCGCTTCGGCCAGCTTTCTTGTCTGCTGAAAAATTTTCACGAACATCGCTCGCGTCAGCTTTCCCGTTTGCGTGTTCTGGTTTGACGGATGGTAGGACGCCAGCAGCGTCTTGCCTTCCGGCATCGGGTAGCTCAGGCCGTGTCCGAAGACGAAGTCTTTTTTGCTCTTCAGCAGGCCGCGACGCTTCAGGTAGTTCAGGTAGGCGTCGAATCCGATCTTGCCGAGCGCAACGATCACCATGACGCGATCGAGTCCTGCCATCTCACGATCGAGGAAGGTCGAACAATTTGCCAGCTCCGAGGGCAGCGGCTTGTTGTCAGGGGGAGCGCATCGAACGGCCGCTGTGATGTAGAGGTCGTGGAGCTTCAGTCCGTCGTTGCGGTCCGTCGCGTTCGGCTGGTTGGCAAATCCAGTCTCGTAGAGCACGGGGTACATGAAGTTGCCCGAAGCGTCGCCGGTGAAGGGACGTCCGGTGCGATTCGATCCGTGGGCGCCGGGAGCGAGTCCCATGACCAAGACGCGCGCTTTGGGGTCGCCGAAGCCGGGCACGGGCTTGCCCCAGTAGTCCCAGGAGAGGTAGGCGCGGCGCTTCTCGCGGGCGATCTTCTCGCGATATTCGACGAGCCGCGGACAGCGCGTGCATGCGATTACGTCTTGGTTTAGGACAGTGAGCCAGGACATGGGATCGGTCGATGGTCGATGGTCGTTCGCCGTTCGTCGTCGATTCTAGCTTCCGTTCTCGCTCACGACCAAAAATTCCGGACTGATCTTGCAAAATCTTGGAAATGCTGGAGTTACGGAGCTTTCGACGTTTTTGTCCTCGCAAAATCTTCAAAACAAAGATTTTACGCGTAATATCTTCCAAAATAAGGAGTTAATCGCCGACACTTTGAGGAATTTTTTTATGATCTCATCCCGCAAAATCTTGGATTTAAAGCACTTATGGGCGAAAGAACGACTTCAATCACCGTAAAATATTGTCAAAGAAAGACTTACACGCAAAATCTTCTGAAATAAAGACTTAGGTAGTCCTGAGTCCTGAGTCCCGAACCCTGAGCGAACGGGCCTAGGAATGCCAACCGGAACGCCGCGTCCGGAAAATTCTGCGGTGCAGTGCGCACGCTGACATTGTGCGATTCTGTTGGCTGTGAAAGTCAAGGTTGTACGTCACAACGAGCGGATTTTCCTGTGGAAAAATCCCTACGTGCTGCTTGGAGTGCCTAGGACTCCTGTCCGTGACTGCGATCACAATCCAACTGCTTGAAAAACCCTAATGTCGGTCGCAGTTCTACAACTACAGAATGAATGACTTGCGGCGGGATTTATAATGTTTTGCTTCGGACATGTGAAAGTAAAAGAGAATACAAGCGAGGTATTGAACGGTTGTTTCCGAAAGGTCTTTCGCGAGCTCTGCTGATATTCCCTCTTCTCGCCTTTGTTGGGTGTGGGGGGAACAACGGCGGGGGCTCGACTCCACCACCGCCGCCGTCATTCTCAATAAAAGCGAATCCGTCCTCCTTGACCATGTCTCCGAGTTCGACTGGATCAATCAATTTGAGTTTGCTCCCTCAAAACGGGTTTACGGGAGCTGCTTCTGTAACTCTCAGTGGGCTGCCGAGCGGAGTCACTTCATCACAATCCTCTCCTTTTAGCGTGGACGCTTCCGGGGCGACCCTGATTCTCACGGCCAGTGCATCAGTCGTAAAGGGAACTTACTCTCTTCAATTTGAGGGAACCAGCAATAGTCTTTCCGCGAGCATGACTGTGCCGCTAACGATCGCTACTGCCGTTGGTAGCTTACCTGGCAACCGCACCAATTTCGTACGTACCGACAGCACTCCCTCTGAAGTGGTCTACGATGCGGTCCACAAATTGGTTTATGCAGCCCTTCCAGATCTTTCGCGGGTGAGCGTTATTGATCCCACATCCAACCAAGTCGTTCGAGAAATCCCGGTTCCAGATGCGCGGGGGATTTCGCTCAGTCCCGATTCGTCGCGCATTCTCATAAGCGGCCTCTCGCAACAGGTTATCTGGATAGACACGTCTACTCAACAAATTGTTGAACGCGACACTCTGCCGTTGGCGCAGCCTACTTGCTCGGCCTGTCCGCCCGAGATGGTTTATCCCGGAACTCCAATGGTGCTCGCCAGCGGCAAAGTCATATTTCTTGGATGGACCGATTTTTATGGGGGCATTTTGGAGTGGGATCGGGCGGCGGGACAAATCACCCTGCTGAAACCGCCCTCTACCCTCACTTTTGGACAAGGGACAATCGGGGTTCGCAGTGCAGACGGGAGCAAGGCTCTGTTCTCTACTAACACTGAGCCCGGGAGTATCGCGCTGTTTGATTCCGCCACTGACAGCTTCGTCGCAACACAGGATTTCGGCAGTTTTCCGTTCAGCCTGGCAGCAAATCCAAATGGAACGCAATTCGCTGTAGCAGTGAACTTGGCTGCGACATCGATACTCGACAATCAACTGAACCAAACCGGCCAAGCACCCGTCGGTGGCCTGTTGAATGGTATGACGTACAGTCCCGACGGAGGAACCCTGTACATTGTCTCCACGCCGTTTAACGTCCCCCTGATTTCGTCGGTCAATACATCTACATTCCAAGTGCTCGGGCAGTCCCCCGCTTACGGCAGCAGCGTCGGAGAACGGGTTCCTCCCTTGTTCACTGAAATACCCCAGGCTGCGGATTCGACGGGAATGTTATTCGGCATAGCGGACCATGGTGTGGCTCTCGATGATTCAACATTCTTTCAGAACATTAGTTCGACAGCGATTCCCCCCGCTTACGCGCTTGCCTGTACACCCGCGGAAGGATCACCGGGCTCGTCCACTCAGGTGACTATCGCCACGCAGTCATTCAACACGGCTCCTGATGTCTGGTTTGGGACGGTGAACGGCACGAAATTCTCGCTGAATTCTTTCGGGCAGGCGCAAGCAACGGCCACGCCATCGGCGAGCGTGGGCCCGGTAAACGTGAAAATCATCAGCCCCGACGGCACTGAAGGGAACATGCCTGAAGCATTCACCTACGGCGTGGTGACTGCCAATTCTCCGATTCTTGCGGCGCCGCCTTCGGGCGGTGTGATTGCGGATGTTTTCGGTTACGGTTTTGGCTCCGACACAGGTAGCCCAGTCCAGGTTCAAGTCGGCAACAACGCGGCTTCCATACAAGAGAACAAACCCTTCAATTTCGAATATCCTTTTGGATACCCATTTCCGCTGGATTACGTTCGCTTCACACTTCCGTCTGGAGTTTCAGGTCCAGCCGATATCACGATCAACTCGGCAACGGGGACTGCCAAGATATCTGGTGGAGTTCGCTACCTGCAAACCGTGAACGACTACGCTTCTAGTGACGCGTTTGCATTTATCCTGTACGACTCCAAGCGGCAGCAGCTTTACCTTAGCGCACGGACGCACATCGACGTCTTTTCGATTTCTACACACACATTTCTTTCTGCCATCACGCCGCCCACGATCAGCGGAACTGCACAAATCCAGGGACTGGCGCTGACGCCGGATGGTTCCAAGCTGCTTGCGGCGAACTATCCAGATAATTCGGTCGCCATCATCGACCCCGACAATCCCTCGACGGCTCAAGTGGTGTCCATTGTTCCTGCGGGTACTAGTCCCTACTTCGAAGGCCCGACGGAGCTGGCAGCAACGAGTACAAACCACGCGTTTGTGAGTATCAGCGCAGGCAGCAACCTAAGCGGCGGCGGAGGTGCGATTTACGATCTTGATCTTTCAACTCTCTCGGTCACTCTGGCACTGGGTTCGCTGGAAATCTCGGGTAACTATGTTTCAGCCTCGAGAGACGGTTCCGACGTTTTTGTTGTCGCTCCTGGCTTCGCCCTTTACGTTTGGACCGCATCGACTGGTGTCTGGACCACAGGGCAAGCTGGCAGTTCAGCAGGTGACGGCAGTACATCGGGCGACGGAAATGTCTTCGCCGCGAATTACGGCAACTTTGGTAACTCGCCAGGCGATACCGTCATTGCCTTCCTGGACTCGGCTGTGAACAATCGGGGCCTTACTAGGCTACCCGAATACCTTGCTGCGTTTAGCCCGGTTGGAGGAATGAAGCTGAACGACTCTGGAAGCCTTTTGTACTTGCCAGCGGTCGCTCCCGAGATCTCGGAGAGTCTGGTAGACATTTACGATGTGCAGCGGAATGAACTGAAAGAGAGAATCTCGTTTTCCCAGAAGTTTGGCAGTGCGGCGCAGACGATGAGTACGATGGCGCTTGATACCACTGGACAGAATATTTTTCTGATCACTCAGACAGGCCTAACCATCGCTACCCTCGATGCCGTCCCACTCTCGGTCGGCAGCATTACACCTTCAACGGCGCACGCTGGAGGCAGCGTCACGATACGCGGCAGCGGATTCAGCCAGTCAACGACCGCAGCATTCAACGGGCAACAGGCTAGTGTCACCTTTGTCGACCCGGACACGCTGCAGGCCACAATTCCAAGTTCGCTTGCGGCAGGCGCAGTGTCGGTTAGTTTGAGCGATCCGGACGGCTTTAGCTATTCGCTAGATTCGGCTCTCACCATAAACTAAGTCGCCGAAGATCCACAGCGTGTCGATCAAGTAATCCCCACTCAAGCCAAAATCGTGCTTGAATGGGCCACCGCTCTGAGTGCCTGCAAGAGGCTCGGTAACTCTTGAGCCCCCACTGTTCACGAACGGACATTGAGATCCGGAACCGATCAGTTCCAGGGAACCGGGACACTCTTTCTTCCGTAGAATGCTGCGGTTGCGGACTGCTGGCGTGGCACACCGATTGCACCGAAAATCGAAATTAGTGTCTGTTCTGTCGGCCATCACAATCGAATAGGAACAATCCGGGAGGCTCTGTGGGGTTCATTCCTAGTCAGCTTAAACAGGTCCTTCGACGTCTGGGGCGCTCGCCGCTTTTCGCAGCGATCATCCTGATCACCGTGGCCGTGGGGGTGGGGGCGAATACTGTTGTCTTCAGCGTTGTCGAGGGCGTGCTTCTGAAGCCGCTTGGCTATCCGCACGCGGACCGGCTGATTGGCGTCTGGTACAAGGCTCCAGCGATTAATATCCCGAAACTTAATATTGCAGCGTTTGTCTATTTCATCGACCGCGAGCAAAACAAGACGCTCGAAGATATCGGAATGTACAACGGCAGTTCGTTCAGCCTGACCGGCAGCGGTCAGCCCGAACAGTTGGACGGCGTTGAAGTAACGGACGGCACGCTTCCGATTCTTGGCGTTCGCCCGACTTACGGCCGGCTCTTCACCAAGCAGGATGATTCCGCCAATGCGCCGAAGACCGTACTGCTGAGCTACGGATACTGGCAGCGCCATTTCGGCGGAGATCGTTCTGCTGTTGGACGCACGCTCACGCTCGACGGCGAGCCGCGCGAGATCATCGGCATTCTGCCTAAAGGTTTTGATTTTCTCGGTTACCCTGCCGATCTCTTTGTGCCCATGCAACTCGACCGCAGCAAAACCACTCTCGGTGAGTTCAACTACGAAGGAATTGCGCGGCTGAAGGCCGGAGTGACGTTACGAGAGGCTAGCGCCGATCTGGAGCGGCTGATCCCTGTCGCGCTTCGCAGTTTTCCTCCGCCCGAGGGCTTCAGCCTGGCGATGTTTGAGAAAGCAAATGTCGGAATCTACCTTCTTCCACTCAAGGATGATGTTGTCGGCGACATCGGCAATGTTGTTTGGGTGCTGATGGGCTCGATCGTGCTGGTGCTTCTGGCGGCGTGCGCGAACGTGGCCAACTTGCTGCTGGTGCGCGTGGAGGGGCGGCGGCAGGAACTCGCGATTCGATCGGCGCTGGGGGCGGACCGTAGGAACATTACCGCCAACCTGCTGCTGGAAAGTCTGGTGCTGGGATGCTCGGGAAGCGTCATCGGCCTGGGGCTTGCCTACGCAGGGCTGCGGACGCTCATAGCCGCGGCGCCGACAGGGTTGCCGCGACTGCACGACATCGGCATCGATGTGCCCGTACTTTTGTTCACGCTCGGTCTGGCGCTGTTTGTGAGTCTCGTCATCGGGATGATTCCGGTGCTGAGATACTCCGGCGTCAGGGCGGGAACGGGGTTGCGCGAGGGCGGGCGCTCGTTGAGCCAGAGCCGCGAGCGGCATCGCGCACGCAAGGCGCTGGTAGTGGTGCAGGTTGCGCTGGCGCTGGTTCTGCTGATCTGCTCGGGGCTGATGATCCGAACATTCCACGCGCTTGCCCACGTCTGGCCGGGGTTTCAGGATCCGAACTCGCTGCAAGCATTCGATATCGATATCCCGGAAACTCAGATTCCCGACTCGCAGGGGGAGCGAGTCGTGCGCAGCGATCAAGCCATCCTTAACCAACTGGCTGCGATTCCCGGAGTCAAGTCGGTGGGAATCACCTCGAGCGTTCCCATGTCAGGCGGGGGCGGCTATGACCCGGTCTTTGCAAATGACCACACTTACAAAGATGGCGAGATGCCACCGCTGCGCCGCCAGAGATTCGTTTCGCCGGGGTATTTCTCGACGATGGGTATCCCGCTGGTGGCCGGACGGGACCTGACGTGGCCGGAAGAGTACGAACAGCGTACGGTCGCGATCATCTCCGAAAATTTTGCGCGCGAATACTGGGGCACGCCGAACAGTGCGATTGGCAAATTCATCCGCATCGGCTCGACGGATCCGTGGCACGAGATCGTTGGAGTGGTAGGGAATGTCTACGAGGACGGCGTCAGCCACGATCCGACGAGTGCGGTGTACTGGCCGATTTATCAGAAGGACTTTGAAACACAAAAGATCATGCTGCGGCGCTATATGAGTTTCGTGATCCGGACGCCGCGGGCGGGATCGGCAGCGTTGATGAATGAAATCCAGCGGGCAGTCTGGTCGGTGGACCCCGAACTGCCGCTGGCGAGTCCTACGACAGTGGGAGTGTTGTACACCAAGTCGATGGCGCGCACATCGTTCACGCTGGTCATGCTTTCGATTGCGGGAGCGATGACGCTGCTGCTGGGCATTGTCGGGCTCTACGGCGTTGTCGCCTATGCGGTATCGCAGAGAACGCGGGAAATTGGGATCCGCGTGGCGCTGGGCGCACAGCGCGATTCGCTGACGAGGATGTTTGTGCGGCAGGGACTGATGCTCACTGGTGTCGGAGTCATCTGCGGCGTTTCGGTTGCGTTTGGGACGATGCGGCTGATGCGATCGCTGCTCTATCACGTGAGCCCGGCGGATCCATGGACGTATACGGCCGCTACGGGGGCGATTCTGGGCATCGCATGGCTGGCGACGTATGTGCCGTCGCGGAGGGCGGCGGTGGTGGATCCGGTGCAGGCGCTGCGGGCGGAGTGAAGATTGGTCGTTGGTCGTTCGTCGTTCGTCGTTCGTCGTTGGTCGTTCGTCGTTCGTCGTTGGTCGTTCGTCGTTCGTCGTTGGTCGTTCGTCGTTCGTCGTTGGCTTTGGGGGCCAAAAGTCCCACTCAAGCCAAAATGGGGCTTGAGTGGGCCACCGGATCGTTCCCGCGACTCTCGTTGACTCTCCTATCGATCACTCATACCATGTTGCCAGATTCGGGAAGGCACTGGGACTGGGGATGATCGGGCAGACAATCTCGCATTATCGTGTGTTGGAGAAATTGGGCGGCGGGGGCATGGGAGTGGTGTACAAGGCCGAGGACACGCGGCTGCACCGCTTTGTCGCGCTGAAGTTCCTGCCTGAAGAAGTGGCCAGAGATCCACAGGCGTTGAGCCGCTTTGAACGCGAAGCACAGGCTGCGTCGGCGCTGAACCATCCGAACATCTGCACGATTTACGACATCGGCCACGAAAATAACGTCGCGTTTATCGCGATGGAGTTTCTGGATGGCATGACTCTGAAGCATGTCATCGGGAACCGCGCGATGGAACTGGAGAATTTTCTTTCGCTGGGAATCCAGATTTCGGATGCGCTGGATGCGGCGCACAGCCAGGGGATCGTGCACCGCGACATCAAGCCGGCGAATATTTTTGTGACGAGCCGCGGGCACGCGAAGATTCTCGACTTCGGGCTGGCGAAGATGACGGCGCGGCCGTCCGGAGAAGCGACACTGACCAAGTCGGATGATCCGAACTTGACGAGTCCGGGATCGGCGGTGGGAACGGTTGCGTATATGTCTCCGGAACAGGCGCGAGCCAAGGATCTGGACGCGCGCACCGATCTGTTTTCGCTGGGAGTGGTGCTTTATGAAATGGCGACGGGGCAGGCGCCTTTTCGAGGAGACAGCACGGCCGAGATTTTTGACGGAATTTTGAACCGGGCGCCGGTTGCGCCAGTGCGGCTGAATCCGAGTTTGCCGGCGCGTCTGGAAGACATCATTAATAAGGCGATCGAAAAGGATCGCGAGCTGCGGTACCAGCATGCGTCGGAGATCCGGAGCGACCTGAAACGGCTGCTGCGTGACAGCGGGTCCGGGAGGCATGCGGCGTCGGAGAGCGCGGGCAGCGGCAGTAGTGTTGCGACGGCATTACCGGCGCCAGCCACACAAACCAGTGGCGCAGGTGCGAGTGCTTCGTCCTCTGGGGTGCGGTCGCAGAGTTCAAGTTCGGCGATCGGTGAAGTGGCGCGGCAGCACAGGATCGGGGTGACATTCGGATCGCTGATCGCGCTTGCGATTCTCGCGGCGGCGGTTTTCGGCATCTATTCGTTCCTCAATCGCAGCGGTCCGGTCCCGTTTCAGAATTTCACGATCGGGCAGATTACGAGCACCGGACAGGCGGAGGAGGCGGCGATCTCTCCCGACGGAAAATATGTTCTGAGCGTGCAGCGAGAGAAGGGATCGTCAAGCTTGTGGCTGCGGAATGTTCCGACCGGCAGCGATACGCAGGTGATTCCGCCGGAGGCCAGCCATTACAGGTCGCTGGCGTTCTCTCCGGATGGAAACTACATCTATTTCCGCAAAGCGAACAGCGCATTGGAGTCGTCGTGGGATATGTATCGCGCGCCGGTGCTGGGCGGCACGCCGCAGGACATTTTGCATGATGTGGATGCTGGTCCAGCGTTCTCGCCTGACGGCAGCCACATGGCGTTTGCAAGGGATAACGATCCTGATGTCGGCAAGTTTCGACTGATGACGGCGAGTGCTGACGGAAGCGGCGAGACTATTTTGTACATAGGAGACATCGAAAAGGACGATGTTCCGCGAGATCTGGCGTGGTCTCCGGACGGGAAGCAGATTGCGTATCGCCATTTCGGCGAGCCCGGGGTGATGAGCGACATCGACGTGTTCGATCTCGGCTCCAAGAAAGTGCAGCGGCTGGGGACGTTCAGGAACGATTTCGTCTACGCAATCCAGTGGATGCCGGACGGGCGGGCGCTGATTGCGGTGTTCGCGCACAGAGGATCGTCGGTGGCGCGGCAGCAGATCGGGTGGATATCGGCGCGGGGCGGCGATCCTCAACCGATCACGCGCGATACCAACACTTATCAAGCGCTGACGATTTCGGCAGACGGCAAAATCGCCGCGACCGTGCAGACGAAACAGACGCACGAACTCGATTTGATTTCGGGCGGGTCCGTCGTCACCGCCGCGATTCCCGATGCGCAGAATCTTTCTGCATTCGATTGGAGCGCCGACGGCAAGCTGCTGGTGAGCAACGGGGCCAGTCTGTACCGTGAAGGTCCGTCGGGAGGCGGAACGACGACATTGGTCAGCGATCCAAATGCTTATCTCCTGGACCTCAACTCGTGTGGTCCGCGCTACGTGATTGCGGCGTGGACGTTCCGCGACAATTCGGCCAGCACAAATCTGTGGCGGCTGAACGGTGATGGATCGGGTGCGATGCAACTCACGAAGGGCCAATTCGACCACGATGCAAGCTGCTCTCCGGACGGCAAGTGGGTGTACTACTGGCCAAACAACAACGGGGGGTCGGCGTCCCGGATTTCTATCGACGGCGGGAATCCGGAACCGGTTCCTGGCACCAAAATTAAGAACGCCTTCGGCAACCTGGGGAGGATGCAGTTCACGCCGGACGGCAAGCAGTTGATTTTTGGCGCCCAGATTACGGACGCTTCCGACCAGAGCGCGATTTCGAAAATTGCGATCCTGAGCCACGATCCGCCAGCGACGTCCGCTCGACTGGTCGATGCGGATCCGCGAATCAGCGGAAACCTTGGATTTACCGGGGGCCTGCGCATGACGCCGGACGGCAAAGCGGTCGCTTATGCGATCACCGAAAAGGGTGTGGATAACATTTGGGTGCAACCGCTGGATGGGTCAGCGGGGCATCAGATCACGAATTTCACCTCCGACCACATCGACGATTTTCACTGGTCGCCCGATGGGAAGACCTTGGCGGTTGAACGCACGCAGCAAGCAGATGACGTGGTTTTGCTGCGGAATTCGGGCGGGCAATGAGTGCAGCTTCGGGCTCTCCGTTTTTGGCTGGCTTCTAGCTCCTAGCTGCTAGCTACGCCCCCACTCTCAGCTGCCTCTCAAAATTTTCGGGGCGATTTTGCAAAATCCTGGAAATGCTGGACTTATCGCGATTTCTGCATTTCTGTGCCGGAAAAATCTTCAAAACAAAGAATTTAAACGTAAAATCTTGCAAAATAAGGGGTTGGTTGGTCGTGCTCTGCAGAATCTTTTTTATGATCTGATTCCGCAAAATCTTGGATTCAAAGCACTTACCAGCGACGAACCAACTTTGGCCGCGGTAAAATATTGTCAAAGAAGGACTTACACGCAAAATATTCTGGAATAAGGAGATAGCTTGTCCTGAGTCGTCAGTCCCGAGTCCTGAGCTAGCGGCTTAGGGTCCAAGGCGGAGATGCTACCTTCCAGCAAATTCTGCGGTGCAATGCGCACGCTGCCATTGTGCGATTTTGCCGGCTGTGGAAGTCAAGGTTGTACGTCACAATGGAGCGGATTTTTCTGTGGAAAACTTCTAGCTCAGATCTGATCCGAGAAGTTGCGGAAAACGTCCCGTCTGTCGGCATTCCGGAAGGCCCACCCTTTCGCAAACTGCGCGAAAGGATGGGGCACCCGGCTTTGCGCTTGGTTGGGGTCTTGGTTTTGGGCGAATTAAGACAGGCTCGTTCTTATTTTGCGCCTACGCACGGCCAGGCCCGTCGTAATGGTACGCCTATGACTCGATGCGCTTATTCATTCTTCGACAGGGAAATCCAGACCACCTTTCCCTCGCGAATTCCGAACTCTGCAATCCTTAAGTCATCCGGCGCACCTTGGTAAACCAGCACCGCGTCGCCAAGCTCTGGCCTTTTCTTATCGGTGTAGTGGTTATCTGTTCGGTCACTATGAATCACCCAGCGATACTTTGTCCCCTCTATTTTGTCCTCCTTCGATGGCTTACCGTACGCTTTCCTAACTTCGTCGGCCGTGCTTGAAAGCCCGATGCCCTTCTTGGTCTTCCAGGCCGCCAAGTCATCGGGCGTAGTCTCTACGGATCGATTAACACAATTCGGAAAGCTGCTTAGAGTCACAGTGCCTGCTACTTTGGCATCATAGGCTGCAACCATGCGCGTGAGTGCGACAAATACCTTGCCGTCCTTGGATCGGTAGCAAAACACATCTCCCGTCGTTGATGATGCTTGCCCAAGCCGCTCAAACAAACTTTTCATGGAGACGTCCGCGTCGATGCGAAAAGGCCCAAGAGCGTTCGGCCCTGCATAGTTCTGTCCTTCCGCATAACCTATTGCGACAAAGAAAACGGCTACGAGAATATGGAATGACTTGAGCATGAATTACTCCCTCACGTATGGAATTACAACGCCGGGGTTGGCCTGTTGGAACTGAGTGATGGCATTCCCCAGATTGATGACATCTTCATTCTGACCACGGGTACAACCCAGCGTCGGTTTCCACCCCTGTTGTGGCGCAAGAGGGTCGGCCAGTCCAGTTCCGCCACCGTGTATGTCTCGACCACGAGAGTCACCTGTATCAATAAATGCTCCCTTTGGGCCGTACGCTGCACTGTCTCCGTGCCTGTTACTGACGCCTACGACATCGCTCTTGTACGGGGCATCCGCGCCCGGTTTCGCGCTCTTGACAACGTCATTGTGTGTTTCGATTTGGGTTACCGTTAGCTTGTCGTTTTTATCCGTCGTAAGAAGGGTTGTCGTATGCCCGCTCATGTCTGTCTTGAGCTCGGCCATCGGAGGGGGCTTTGGAGTTGGGGGATTTGTGTTTATCGTATTTTGCGCCTATTTTTTTCTCCTCCAGATGACATCTTCGGCATTTCCAAAAGAGATTTCGTCAACATCACTTGGTATTTGGATTTTGTAATGGAACCTAGCGTCTCTAAAGCCGGGTCGTGTGATCCCGGCCCGTACCACCAAGACGATGCCATTGCCCCTTTGATACTGCGTTGCATTGTGAACCGCCAGCATCCCACCCAGTAAACGTCCATCGATAGCGACAGTAAGGTGTTCATCACGGTCGACTTCGCTCAAGTGAAGTTCTTGAAGTGACTTCCTGGAAACCACGCTGCTGTAGAGAAAAAACACAGCCACGGACGTTGCGACTAATGCTGCGATTACACAGAGCGCATAAATAACGATTCTCATGACATGACCTCAAACACGAATGGTTATGGAAAGTGATGAATAGGTGGATCCGGTGCAGGAGGGGGCTGGCCCATCCTTTCCGCATCAAGCCTCGGTAATCGGTTGCCCCACCCTTCCCGCGTTTTTTGCGGGAGGGTGGGCTCTGGCCACGAGCACGACTCCCATTCGTTCTCGCCTCCCGGCGGTCCATTGCGATTCGATTTCAACAATGCCTTCCGCCCCCGTCGCGTGGTGAACAAAACTACTCCATTTCCAATCCTCGGGCCTCTGCACCAGTCCTCGCTTTACTGGATTGCGATGCATGTAGCGCAGTTTCTCGATGCGCTTGGCTTCGCTCCACACTGGGAAATCGTAATAGCGGACCTGCCAAAAGCGTGGCAGCGGTTGGGCGTGCAGCTTTTGTGAGGCGATCTGCTTAAGCATCTGTATCGTTACCGAGAGTTTCGAGCGCTCTGGTTCGCTGATCAGCAGATGCACGTGCTCCGGCATCACGACGTAACCCACGATGTAGCAGCCGTACCAGACACGAACTCGCTCCAGCGTTCGCTCGAAAGTTTCTTTCGCTGCCGGCGGGTCGAGCAGCCGCATGCGGCGATAGCAACTAAACGTGATGAAATGCAGGCAGCGCTGGTTTTGGTAGCGAACTGGTTTGACGTGCATTCATGCAGATTGTAGTCTGCAGCGCAGGCCCACCCTCCCGCAAAAAAACGCGGGAAGGGTGGGGCAACCCCAAATTGGGAATTCCACGAGAAAGGTTGGGCCAGCCCCCAAAATCATTCATGCCGCTATCGCGAACATCCTCTCAGCCGTCAGCGACGTTGGAGAATTTCTATCAAGAGATGGCTTCATCACCCAATAGTGTGTCGAGCAGCATCGGAGCGCAAATGCTGGCCCTTCTTCCGAGACTCGCCGAAGCCTGCGCCCCATTCCACGTCTGGGGTCTAACTTCCCTTGCGCATTTGTGGTTGCTGGCAGCGGACGATTGGCGTTCACCTTGGTTGGTGTGCATCACGGCCCTTCCAACCGAGGGTTACCGGATACAGTACAGGACCGCCGTAGTGGCTGATGCATCCTCGCCGAAAGACATCACCGAGGGCGTCGGATCCGACGAAGCGACAGCGTGTCGGCTAATTCTTAGCGCAATGAGCCACTCCGGTGGCTGGAACGCAGACTGCTCTGGTAGCCGGAATCCACGATGAGTGCAATGGCGATATTACGCCAGATGACAATCCGAAGGCGTGAGTACACGTTGTAGCTTCCTCTGAAACTCAGGCTTGAGCCTCTCGACGGCGATACCGCTCGAAGTAGTACCAGATGAAGCCCAGGGGAACGAGAACAATCGTAGCGACGTATCGCGCTGGATGTTTCTCGTGCCTGATGCATTGATAAATTGCCCACCAACCACCCACAGGAGCAACAACACAGAACGGGACGAGGACTATGAGAATCTCTCGGTGACGGTTGATTACGTCGTGATTCACGAAACCAAGGAAAAAAACAAACTCAGTCACTGCACCAAGTAACACCGGAGCCAGCCAGCACAACGACTCCGGCCATTTCAGTGTGTTGAGCATGGGTGCAACTCCGAAGGTATTCTGCTCCATTCAGGTCAACTGCTGCAAACAGATGAGATGAGAAGGCCGGTCTCCGACGGGATGCTGTACGCTCCCAAGTTATCGACGTGCTTGAAAGCACAGATAAAAAGGAGACCGGCAATGAAGAAGGTTAGCACCGCAGCGATGACGCAGGGCAGGAATATTTCGCAACAGCAACTGACCATCGGACTCGATCTGGGAGATCGCAACAGCTGGTACTGTGTGCTGGACGAAACCGGCCGGATACAACTGGAACAGCGAGTGCGTACGACTGCGAAAGCATTGCAGGAAGTCTTCGGAGCAATGCCGCGCAGTCGGATCGCGCTGGAAATCGGGACGCATTCGCCCTGGATCAGCCGCTTGTTGAGCGAGTTGGGGCATGAGGTGATCGTGGCGAATGCGCGCAAGGTGCGCTTGATTGGCGAGAGCCGCAAGAAAGACGATCGGCTGGATGCACAGACTTTGGCGCGGCTGGCCAGGATCGATCCCGAGTTGCTCTACCCGGTGAAGCATCGCAGCGTGCAGGCACAGGCTGATCTCATGACGATTCGGGCGCGGGCAGGACTGGTGCGGGCACGAACGGCGCTGGTCAACACGGCACGCGGACTGGCCAAGAGTTACGGGGAACGCTTGCGCGGCTGCAACGTGCGCGACATGGATCCGGAGAAAGCCGAAGGGCTGAGTCCAGAGCTGCAACGGGCGCTGGAGCCGTTGCTGGCGACGATCGAAGAACTGAGCGAACGCATTGTGGAGTACAACGACCGAATCGAAGCGCTGGCGCAAACCAGTTACCCGCAGGTCGAGTTGCTGAAGCAGATCAAGGGGGTAGGCACGCTGATCGCGCTGACCTTCTTGCTGACACTGGAAGATCCACATCGCTTCCGCAAGAGCCGCGACGTGGGAGGCTATCTGGGACTGCAGCCGGGACGCAGAAACTCTGGACACAGCGAGCCGCAGCTGCACATCAGTAAAGAGGGAGATCCGTATCTGCGGACGCTGCTGGTGCAGGGAGCGCAGCATATCCTGGGACCGTTCGGGATCGACTGCGATCTCAGGCGTTGGGGACTGAAGCTGGCCGAGCGTGGTGGAAGAAACGGTAAGAAGCGAGCGATTGTCGCCACCGCAAGAAAGCTGGCGGTGTTGCTGCATCACCTGTGGGTGAGTGGAGAAGCATACGAGCCTTTGCACAATAGCCGGCGAGTGACGGTGGCGGCAGCCGCGTAAAACAGGAAAGCAAAAACCAAGTCAAAATCGTTCCACGAGAGGAAAGACAAAAGCCAAAGCCGAGTTCCGGTGACTGCGTTAATCGCCTGGGCCGGGTTCCACTCTCAAAGAGCAGAACCACAGGTCGCCAAACAGATGGCAGCACCGGCTGAATTGAGAACGCCCCACATGCACCGAGCGAAACGATTCGCTCCTCGAGAGTGCGGATGGAAGCATGGCGACAGTGGCTACTCGGCGGAAGAAAAACTTTTCTCTGCGACAAAAAACAAAAACTCACTATGAACCCAGAATCCCCTTGACTCTGACCTGCTCCCCGCTTTCCGAACACGTCCGAGTATGATTTCGGACGGAAGGAAAGGGGAAGAAGATGTCGAAGAGCAGGCACACGGAAGCGGAGATGATCGGCGCTCTGAAACAACTGGAGGCGG
>Ga0209168_10000952_pt1 | contig 24894 bp, 17 predicted proteins | sample Coa_R1_FD_187156 | JGI IMG/M metagenome (GOLD analysis project Ga0209168, IMG submission 187156) | Surface soil microbial communities from Centralia Pennsylvania, which are recovering from an underground coalmine fire - Coalmine... | ecosystem: Environmental > Terrestrial > Soil > Unclassified ...
TACGCCACCGCCTACGTCCAGCAAGGTGTCTTCCGGTTGCGGACGCAGTTCACGAAAAAAGCGATCTACCTTCTCTGTACGGAACTTCCCGTGGAGAGGAGCGATGAATTTTCGGAGATGGCGCCCAACCGGCATCATTCCTCTTTATGACTTTCCAGCGGCATGCAAACGACTCCAGAGGGCCACAATCTGTTCATAGTTTCGCTCCCCGGTATATTTTGCCTCGTATTCCGCGCGACCACGACTACCCATGGCTTGCATTTCCTCTGGATGTGCCCAGGCCCATTCGACTTTGGCGGCCAAGTCTTCTGGCTCACCAGGATTGAAAAGCAATCCGGTGACTCCATCCTGGACAATCTCCTCCATCACCCCAACTCGGGAAGCGATTACTGGGATCCCACATGCAAAAGCTTCCACCGCAACCAACCCAAATGTTTCGTAGTACCCTTCCGAAGGCCATACCAGGAAGCGAGCACCGTGGAACAGAGCGATCAACTGCTCATGATCCAAGCGTGGAATCAGCTCCATTTGCAAGCTGGAATCACCGGCGCGTTCGCGAACACGGCCTTCCAGCGGCCCCTCGCCTCGGATCTTGAGCGGCACCGAAGCGAGATCTCTCCAGGCGTCAAGCAGCGTGAGCACTCCTTTTTCCAATGCCAATCGTCCGACAAATAGTGCGTAACTTTGAACACTCCTTGTTGGACCGGGATCCGGTGCGATGAAGTGTGGTTTCACTGTCAATTTTTGCGACGGAATTCCAGCAGCAATGAACTTTCCGCGGTAAAAATTCGTAAACACCACAAAGGCGTCGACTCTTTCTCGCCAGGTGTTGAGAAATCGGTGGGCAACCAGCATGCCAGCTACTACTCCCGTTTCGACACGCGAATTCCGGTAACAGCCGTGCAGCACCGACGGCCATGGAATGCTCCTCCCGAGGCAATCCTCACACACACGGCCATCACGATACAGAGTCGCCGCCGGACATATTAGTCTCGGATTGTGAAGGTATTGAACGACGGGCACTCCCGCCTCCTCGCAAGCGAGATAGACCGACGGGGATATTAAAGGAAACGTATTGTGAATATGGGCAAGGTCGGGCTTCTCCTTCTTCAAAACCCTGCGAATACCCTCGAGGCTATCCCAGGCCCACACGGTTCGCATAGAAAGGCTCGTCTTTTCAATAAATCCATATCGAGCGATTTCGTCATTTGCGCGAAGATAAAAACAGACTTGATGCCCCGCCGCCGTCAGGAGGTTGACCTCCTCACGAAAAACCACGTCCTCGCCTCCGGGCGATTGATAGGAATTATGGACCATTAGGATTTTCAAGCGCGCTCACCAGCCATTTAGTTCGCAAAGAGATTTTCTGCCAGAACAATCTTCCGGCGTTAATTTTGGCTAGGAATTCCTTTTCAGACCGTATTCGCCATTCCGCGCTTCGATCCAAGGTTGTAGATCTTTCTTCGAAATGGAGCAAAAGAATTTGTTGCCCGGAGAACGCGTTAGGCTAAACCAATTGAGGACGGATTGGGCGAGATGAAGCAGTGAAAGAAGATTGCGCGGCCCCATCCGTTGCGCCAATGAAGCTACGCGCGACTCCTTGCGAAGCAGCAAATCATTTTCGTTGACGTAAAAATCCCAGTAGGAATAGGCGAGAATATCAAATGCGCGCTCCGGGTGATACGCACGCACGGATTTCTCAACGTCTCTCGACGTCCAGCGATAAATATAATTGGGGATCGGTCCATTCCGCAGACCGCCGCGAATATATTCATTATCCGCAACCGCCGCAAGTTCATACGGAAACGAATAACCGAGGCGCACCAACAGACGAAGCGCCCAGGAATCATTCGGCTCCAGAAAGAAGACGTGCCTCTGAGAGACTCGGACCATCTCTCCGAGCGCCCTCTGCGGGCTGCGACAATGGTGTAGAACGGCATGTGCGAAAACCACAGGATAGCTGTCGTCAGGCAACGCGATATTCTCCGCATCGAGCGCCATTATCGCCGTGTCAATATTGGACATCACGATTTGTGAAAACCCGCATGCCGAAAGCATTTCCAAATCTTCCTGGCCGCCGCCCATGACAAGCACCGGTTCGCTCGTGTCAACATTGCATGCCTGGACAAAGCGCCTGATGACCGCCAAGAGGCAGGACTTACTCTTGGTCTGCTGGGCTGTGCGGCCCTCGATTGTCTGCAGGCGAATGCTGTCAGACATTAGTTCGGAGCCTTTCGGTTCGCTCGGCAGGTTCGCGCTGGGCTGTGTAGATGAGCTGACCTTGCAGGTGACACGATTTAAGAACGCGATTGAACATGCGCTGAACGGGTCCGTGTTGCGGATATCGGATAGACACTGGGAGCTCTGTGATCTGGCCAAAGCCTGCCCGCTCCAGCACGGCCGACAAGGACTGGCGCGTGAAGTAGTAGAAATGGGTTGGGTTGACCATATTGACCCAGCGGCCCCGCTCGACGCGGGCTCGCAAACACCCGGTGTTCATCGTTGAAAGCAAGAGCAACCCGCCAGGCTTCAGGAAGTTGAATAGTTCTTCGAGCTCAACCCACGGCTTGCGCAGATGTTCGATAACGTCCCACAGCGTCACTATGTCGAATTGTGCACCCGGTTGAGCTTCCCGCAATTCATTTATATTCGCGTAGATTCCGACGCTTCCATTCCGCTTCGCTTTCTCTCTGGCATGCCTATCAGATTCGATGCCTGTCGCGCGAATGCCGTACTCACCGGCAACGTGACACAATCTTCCGATCCCGCATCCGTAGTCGAGAAGACTCTTTCCTGAAAGCGTCCCAAATTCCGCATTCATCTTCTCAAAGGTCTGCAGCAGGATTTCTTCGGGAGTGTTCTCATACGACGTTTTGTGGCCATTTCCGTTGGGCGGATAGTAGTGCTTCTCATACGCCTGCGCGAGGCTGGCGTCGTCCAGTTGCGGGTCTGAAAACAGCAAGCTGCAGCCTGGAGCCTCGCACTGATGAACGATGGTGTGCCCCAGCTCAAATCGACGGTTCACTTTGCTTCCACAAAGAGGACACAGCGTCACGGTATTGGCGCCTCCAGCTTGGCGATTGATCCTGAATCGTTGGCGAGAGGCTTCCCTCGCGATCCGTCCTTTTCAGACAGCGGATAGACGAAATCGATCGCGGCATGAAAACACCTTGCTCCGAATTCCGGTGTCAATGCACCTGCACGCGTACGACCCGCGCGTCTCATCGTTGCCAGCTTTTCCTTTTCTGTCGCCATCATTCGCTCGAGCGCCAAGTATATCTCCTCAGGATGATCAGGACGAAAAGTCCAGCCGTTAACTCCGTCCTCCACCAATTCCTCGAAAGCCTGGCTATACAGACTACCGAGTACAGGGAGCCCCGCCGCTAACGCTTCATTCACTACCACACCCCACTCGTCGGCAAGCGTCGGAAATACAAAAATCCCGGCCTGAGCGTAGAGTCCCGGCAAGTTCTCATATGCAATGCTACCCAGAAATCGCAATTTAAGCTGGGGCGGCACTGGGATGCTCTCAAGTTCGGCGCGCAGCGGCCCGTCCCCAGCGATCCAAAACTCGCACGCTGCGGATGGATGCTTGCGCAACCACTCCGAGAATACCTTCAAGAACGGCTCAATGCCTTTTCTGGTAGTGAGCTGTCCAACATACAGCAGTCGGCGAGCTATATTTTCCTCTCGTTCTAACGGCAGTTCCAGATACGGAAGGATCTCCGCACAATACGGTTCGAGAAAAATCTTTTCGCGAGGTATCCCTAAACTCATCAAGTAATTTACGCCGCTTGCCCCGTTCACCAGGACAGCGTCAGCCACCGAGAGCAACGCCTTTCTCTGGGCAATCCTCCAGGCGGGCAGCCCTTTTTCCGTGTGCTCGGAAAGTCCCGTCCAAATGATCAGACGGCTCTTCCGAACCAACTTCCGGTAGATCACCGCCTGCAGCGTGCGGAAACCGAGCTGGATCGAAATCACTACGTCGGGCTTATCCCGAATCAAACAGAGCAGAGTGTCATACGGGAAGTGCCGCCAAACTTTGTCCGAGAATCCTTGCTCGTGTTGCCAGTGGGTAGTGTAGGTCCAGCATTTCTGGACGGTGACCGGCAGTTTCCCCCAATCTGAATTCCAGTCGCGATTGGGCTCCGACGGAGCGCTCACAAAGATCTTCAACCCGTGAAACAGGTCTCGCAAATGCTCAAACACAGGTCTGTAGTATGGCGGAATAATGTTAGTGAACAGAGCGACTTTCAGAGTCTTGTTCATGTCTGTGAGTCCGAAGTCAGCGTCCCCAGTGCGGACGGCCGAACAGCCCGAACCGTCCTGGCACGGCTTTCGCTCGTCTCCAATGTCAGTCGGTTCATAGTGTGCAAGGTTATTCCGATCAGAATGCCTAATGGAATGACCACGTAAGTGTAGGAAGCTGTGTTGTCCGTCAACATGGTGAGAAGTACAGCTGTGAAGGCAAGGAACGTTCCCAGGTAGAAACTTGCCGCCGGTGACGCGACCTCAGTACTTTTTCGGTAGGCCTTGCGGCACAGCAAAAGAAGTTGAGCGTAACCAGCGAGGACGAGGGAAAGTCCCAACACTCCTTCATCATGGAGGAATCTCAGATACTCATTGAGTGGATGGGCAAGCTCCACTTGGCTGTCACCCCGCCGGTCCGCGAATGCCACGCCGTTGAGGTCATTAGCAGTTCCCGGCCCTTTCCCTAACCAAGGCGACTCACTGAAGGAGTCCAGTGTCAGGATCCAGGCCGCAAGTCTCCCGCTAGTGTCCAGGGACGCATCCCCCGTCACGAAGTCCATGACTGAATTGTTCCCAAGAAAACGCACTCGGAGCGCGTCAATAGACATTACGGAATAGTATAACGCTCCCGCCCCTATCGCACCGATAATAACGATTCTACTTATATCTCGAACTGAAAAAGAGCGCATCCGGGCGAGGGGAAACAACAATACGCCTACGACCAAACACGTTCGCGACAAGCTCAGCGCAATGAGCAGCAGCAAGGCCACCGCCAGCCACAGGCTAATTCGCGAACCATGCACCCATCGACCGAGAAGAAGCCCTATACCCAACATGGAATAAAGAGCGAATGACCGCGCCCCGATAAATGACTCGGTGCCGAGCCCTCCATAAATCAGCGAGACCCCGTAACCGAACGCGGCAATCGCTGTGGCCGTAAGGAGTGCATGCACGAGTTGGGTGGCGTCCAGTTCGTTCTCTCCCTCGACCAAGACAAGAACGATGCAGCCTATAAAAATCCAAAGAAGTAATACGTTTTGGAATCCCTGCATGGAAGGGCGCTGCCTCAGGCATTGTAATACCGTGAAGATAAACAGACCAGAAAGCGGCCAAATTCGAATGAACCCGCGCCAGGCGCGTTTGGGCCGGCGCAACAAGAACAAAAAGATTCCCGCAGCAAACAAAATGGTCAGAATTCCGTTCACCGAAATTGCACCGGTGCTCACGTTGCCCAGCACGTCAACCAACGCGCTGGAGAGAACCAGACCCAGGAGAAAGAAGCGCCTAAGCACGGGTGGCCAAGTCCTCTCTAAACGGGGAACTCGTATTCCGCATGATAACTTTGCGATAACTCATGTACGTAACCACGCTAGCGACAGCGAAACTAACCACCATGCTTGCCGCAGCGCCCATCAGCCCCCACCATCGCATGAAATAAACCGCTGACAAGACCCCGATTGGCGCCGCGATCGCGTTTGCCAATAGATCGAAGTGTGGCTTTTGCGAAGCCCTCATGGCCATTCCGAACCCCATCGAGAACGCGGAACACACCGGAATCAAAGCTAACACCGCCATCAGTGAGGCATGACCAGCATACTTGCCTCCATACAGCAAGTGCTCTACGCGTCCACCCAAAAGTAGAAGAAGTGCGGCGAAACATGCCGCCGCAAGAAAAAGCGCGACGCTGACTAGCGCCGCCTTATGGCGCAGCCGGTCGGCCAACCCCTTTCCAAAATCGTACGAAAAAGTCGGCAGTACCAGTAGCCCGATCGCCGTTACGACCTGCGACATCACCAGTGACGGTACCTGCATCGCGCGAAGGGTCCCTGTGGCGCCTAGTCCAAGAAACGCGGCGACAAGAAATGTTTGCGTCTGGCTAGAGATGGAGAACAGAACCGTACTTCCCACCAACCAACGGCCGTAAAACCAGTTCTCTTTCGCAACCCCTTTCCACGAAACCCTGTGCTGATTTGCCTCGCGCCGCGTGATCAAGCCGAGCCGCCAAAACAGCAACAAAGCGGCAACAACGCTCCCGCAGCCCATGAGCAAAAACGCCGTGCAAGAGCCGAGGCGCCCGAGCCTCCCCAAAAAGTACATTCCGGCTAGAACAAATAGAAGGTATGTCGCGCTACCAACTGAGGCGACCGCTGGCCGCTGCACCACGTAACACAATCGCCGCACCAGCCAGAGCAGCAGCATGAATGGCAGTGCCACGCCTCCGCCAACCAACGCCCCAATCAAGACGCTACCCGGCGAAACACGCCACATGACAAATCCAGCCATGAGTGCTACCACCGCGAGAACACCTGTCAAAAGGGCATGAAAGACAACCTGGGCTCGGAAGTATGCCGGCAATCTCTCCGCATGGCGAGCCGGCCCCATGACGCTGAGCGGTTCGAGCAAGAGTACGTTGTGGAACCCAGACACGAACAGGTAGGCTGCAAAGGTCACCGCAAACGCGCCGTAGACCTCCGCAGGCAACCACCTCGCCAGAAGAATATTCACGGCGAACCCGGCACCAGAAGTCAGCCCTTGGTCTACTAACGAGAGTCCAGACCGCATGCCCCAGATTTGCACACGACTCCGCGTGAGCTTGGGAACCGTCACCTCATGGGTAGCCGAAGATGAAGGGAGCGAGGCGGGCAATTCGTCCGCCACGGAAGCAACGTCGGTGAATTCAGAGCGATCAGTCGTCATCTTAGCACGCAACAATCGAGAGAGGCTTCCGGCACCGTCCGTCAAACTATTGCGGTGTCACCGATCACGGAAACAAACATCGCTGACTTCCGAAGCCCCTTCGCGTGATGGGTTCTGCTTATGCTTCCTGACGACTCGATCATCATGGACGTGTCGCCTATTCGCGGTTCAAGCACCGGACGCTCGAAGAATCTCCGGCACCGTTTTCAAGAGAATCTCGACGTCCAGCCAAAGGCTCCAGTTTTCAATATACTCCAGGTCGAGAGCCATGTTGGTTTCGAACGACGGATCCTGGCGCGCGGTCACCTGCCACAGACCGGTTACCCCCGGTCGAACGTCAAGCCTGCGTAGATGATCGAGACTATAACGCTCATAATCGTCGATCGGATGCGGCCGAGGCCCGACGAAACTCATATCACCGCGCAGGACGTTTACAAATTGCGGCAACTCATCAATGCTCAACTTCCGAAGCCAGCGGCCAGAACGCGTAATACGCGGGTCGTTTCCGATTTTGAAACACGGCCCGTTTCGCTCGTTGGATTGCCGCAATGTTTCTTTGTGCGCATCGGCCCCATCAATCATGGTCCGCAACTTGTAACACCGAAATTTTATGCCTTTCCGCCCCACCCGCGGAGCGGAATAGAATACCGGCCCACGGGAATCGCAGCGAATCCAGAGAGCCGCTAAGGCCAGTATCGGTGCTGCCAAAATCAGACCTATAAAGCCCAAAACGATATCCATGGTGCGCTTCACGGCCAAACCCAACCACGGAATCGGCTGTCCGTAGAGTTCGATCACCGGGAATCCGCCGATTAATTTAGTGGGAGCTCGCCAGCCGAGACCATCATAGATATCTGGTACGACGTTTAAATTGAGCCGCAATTGGCGCGCTTCGATGCAAATTTCCTTGACCATTTCGCGGTCCGCAGGCAGCGTCACGAACAAGTGGTCGACAAACTGTCCGAGCGCGATCTTCTTCAGGTCTTGAATTGACCCCAGCACTCGTGGATTGCCGTTTGGGTGCGCGTCCAGAAAACCGCACACCACATAGCCCAGTTGCTGGTTGTTTTCAAGCCACGACGCAAACGCCTGTCCGAATTTTCCCGCTCCGACAATTAGCGCTCGCGAGACTCCCTGGCCGCGCCTCGCGCGTCCCTGGACGTATCGCCGCTTGCCATATCGCCAACCAGCCAGAGTACCGATGTTCAGGACACCGGAGGAAATAACCACCAATCTCGATATTTCTTTATTTCCGGAAATGAATATGAACAAAACCAGCAAGGAAGTTGCCAATCCAACCGCCTTTGCCACCGATAGACTTTCCTTAGCCGAGGTCAATTCTCGTGATGTTCGATACAAGTGCTGGCTCATACAGGCCATTACTATCAACGTCAGGTAAAGTAGCAAAAAAGCGGGATATGCCTGCATGTGGGAACTGCGAATCAACTCGCGAACGGAATCCATTCGAAGGTCGAGATGAAATGCAACTCCAAAGCGCAATCCCCAGACTACTACTGCTCCGATGCAAACCAAGATAACGTCTATAGCCACATACGAGACTTGCCGAGCTAGTCCCAAACGCCTGCGCTCCGCCGCCCAATCCGAGAGACCATCATCGCCAGCATCCATTTGAATGCCGAGTGTGAACTCGCTCGGCAGTTTCCCGTCCCTGGCGTGCGTCGTGGGCGCTCGTCGTGCCGCAGTTCCGCTCATCCCCGGTATCTCGCCATATGCGCGTTGAGACCTCGCATCCAGTCCATCGTTTTCTACTCTCTATCGTGCTGATGCAAACCCTGATTCAAACCGGTTCGCGCCGTCCGGGATAACGCCTTCGCCATAAAGTTTTCCTGCTAGGGGCATTCCCGTACGGCGCGAATTGAATATACCAACAGTTCTTAGATTCCGAGGGCAGTCCCGGGTGCCGCTTGGAGTTTTCGCAGCTGTTCCGAGACTCGCCATACCTCTGTCTCCGTTCGCCATTTCCACGATATGACTAGCCACTCACGGTGCATTTGCTACCTTCGTTCGCCTGTAAAATTCGCTACTCGACTCTGAACGTTATCTCTCCCGCTGCGAGTCTTCAGGGCCGCGTCGAATGAAGCGTCGCCAACCATTGCCGTCGGTTTTGGTCGGTCCAGAACCATTCGTTGTAAACCAAGGTACGTGTGTCCGGACCGAGTGAAATACTTCTTGCGCGAACATTTTTTGTGGATCCTCTTGAGGTGTCGCCTCCCAAGATTGTTTGCCAAATAGCCACAGCACACTCCCTACGACTGCCACCATTACTCCTACCGAGATGATTAGCAACCTTGGAGGGAAAGATTTCTTCTCGGGCACATTCGGCGGATCGAGAACTTTGACACTGGGAGTTTCTTTTGCTTCCTGCACTTTCGCCAGCTCGTATTCCTGTGTCAATGTCTGGAAGACCGCCTCTTGCACCTTGGTACTGCGGTAAAGATCAGCATAGCCGACGCCGAGCCCCGGGAGCTCGCTGATGGACGGAAACAGCGACTGCCGATCCTGCGCGTTCGTCGTATTCGAGTTCGCGGGCTTGTCCCCCACGCTCTTCTGAAGTTGTTGCCGCAATTCGTTGACCCTGGCCTGCACAGACCGAACCCTCACATTACCGTCGGCGTAGACCTGCTTAAGTCCTTGGAGTTCCGTCTCTGCTGCAATCAGTTGGCCTTCCAGGGTGGCGGCCGCTTCGATCATTGCCCTGCCTTGCGTTGGAACATCCAAAGCCTTGTTCTTGGCGGCGAATTCGCTAAAATTCTTCTCCGCCGATTCAAGATCTTGTTTTACCTGCGTCAGGCGCTCCTCCAAAAACACTCGTTCACGATGCGCTGACGACGTGTTCAGTTGGACCACCACGCGGTTAAGCTGGTCAACGTATTCCGCGGCCATTGCAGCCGCTCGCGCCGGGCTCCTATCAACCACTAGTATCGTGGTGATACCGCTCTTGCGATCTGACGTAACATTCGTATGCTTAGCAAGATCTTCGCGTGCATCTTCCATTCTCCGGTCGGAGTACAGCTTTCTGAGATCAAATTTATTGATCAGATCGTCTTGTACCGTTCGGCTCTGCAAGATGCCAATGAAAAGGTCCGAAGTGCTCTTAAAACCCAGTAGATTTCCGGCCATCGACTGAATTCCAGAGCCCACTTGAGAACCGAGACCGCTGCTCGCCGCGAGCATGGCCAGGCCCATTCCGGGACCTTCTTGATCCGGGGGCATCAATCGGGTCGACGACTCGAATCGCTTAGGAATTAAGAACGCAATCAGCACCGAGAGCACCAGCCCTACTACCGCACTGCGGAATACAAATCGTCGGTTCTCCCAGACGAGCCGCTGCTTGGCCACCGCATTGTCACGTGCTAATTCAAGAACATCATCGCCGTTGGTTGAGATTTCAGCGTCCGGGTGCGTCAGGACGGTTTCGTCCGCAGGCGAGATATCTCGCGCTCTGGAAGGGGCTCCTTCGCTCACGATTTATTCGCTCCCCGACACATTTTTACCTACCATCTCCAGGAATGCGGAAAAAATTCGATCTGCACGCTGGACGTCACATTCGTCTGCGGCGTCGAAGCCAAGATAGGGGCGGTCCACTTTTCGTACTGCACACTGGTTGAGACGTTCATATCGGGGCGCACCTGCCAGCTCACCTTCACCGATCCATCGTTTAAGGTCTCGCCGCCGGGTATAAAGTCGCCAGAGACTTTAGCATGCCGGTACCCAACTGTAACTGAGCTGCGCGGGCTAATCCAATAGTTACTCCACCCCTGGAAACCCATTCCTTCCCTTCCGACCCAGTCACCAATCAGATTGCCCTTATTTGTGTACAGATCGTGATAAAAATCGTTCCAATAATCATATTGCCCGTTGACGCTTCGAGGTGTAGGGGGATCCGTATAAGAAGATTCAACCCGAAAATCCAGTTTCGTCAACCCGGGCAGCCGAGGCATGTAGATGCCGGAACGGATTGCGGATCTTCGGGGTACGTAGATGGGCGATGTACTCGTATCAGAATTAGTAATATTGGCTTCAGGCAAAAGTCCATTTGCGTACAGGGTCAACCAGTTGCGTATATGGGGGAATTTGTACTCGAAATCAAAGCCCAGTGTGCGTTTCCCAGGATTGTTGAACGGTCCGTGCAAATCGGAAGACGATACGCTGAAGAAGCTGTTGACGATTGCCGCCAGAGTCAGAGCTCGCCCCACTCCACCGAACTCCGATGTGAAGACAAAGCTCATCTCCAGGTTGCGTGTGCGCTTGAAACTGATCTTCACGCCGTGGATCAGGGGCCGCGGAGGAAAACGATTCCCGGCAAGCTGGCCGAAGAAAAAGTCGGTCTTCATCGGCCCCAACCAGCTTAATACCCACGGCAACTCGAAGGCTTCGCTCGGAGCCGCCCGGAACATATAGATTGGCTCGGCGTTGTCACTATACAGAAGGGCGCCTCCGATTCCGCGCCCCCACCAAAGACTTTGCTTGCCAATTGAAAGGTCCCAGCCGGCAACGTTGGCAGAGACGTACGTATCCTGGAGCGTGAATTGGTTCACGGTTGCGAACGGCGTCGCCGGTTGTAACGGATTGCTGTCGGCCGAAGCGATCGCCTGACGAGCCGCCAGAGGAAACGCCGGCGCGGAAGGCGCATGCTGAAACTCTCCGCGAACGTAGATCGTATAGCGTCCCGTTGTGGCATAACCCGAGAAGCCATCATCTGTATTGAAGCCCTCCTGGTAGGGACGGCCGAAGTTATCGATAATCGTCTGCCCGAAATGATAGCTGTCATTCAGCGGCCGGCCGGTAATTTCCGTCGCATTGGTGTAGAGTGATTCTAGTTGAATGGATCGCTCAGGCGCATTTCCGGAGAGAACGTCAAATTCCCTTTGAAACTCGCTCTTTAGAGCAGCGTAAAGGCGGTCACCTTCTCCGGAAGATGCTTCCTCGGCCCCAATCTCTTCGCCAGCCTCCTGAACCAGACTTGCGGATTCGACGCGCGTCCAAGGCCGCATATCAAGAAAAGCTGAGTGGATATAGCCAAGAGCTGCGAGCCGTTCGATCGCTGGATAAACCCAACTATCGAGCGGAACGTACGGGGATCCGGTATTCTTGGAATCGCGCACTTCCGATTCGTGCGCTTCTTTGAAGGTTTCCCAGCTCCCGCCACCCAGGTCTGGGTCGTGGTGGGCGCGGTACACGTATTGGCCCATGAAGTAACCGATGGCCCCACCAACGAGTACGTCGGTTGGAAAGTGATCCTTGCCTGTAACCCGGGACACGCTTACGGCGGAAGCCAGTCCGTACGCGAGAATTTTTGTCAGGGGGCCAGGGTATTCGTGAGCCAGAACGCTTGCGACCGCCCAGGCCGCGGTAGAATGGTCCGACGGGAACGAAGTTCCACCGTGCCAAAAGCTCCCCTCCCCCGTTCCGTCTAGGGGCCGCTGGCGCCCAAAGGCGTATTGGAGCGCCGTGGTCACTCCCACGGCGTTCACTGCCGCCTCTCCGGCCAGAAGTGCGGTTTCCTGCTGATGGTCATCATGCGTCAGCTTTCCCAAGACGTATAGACCGCCGGTAGCTCCACCGAACGCTGCGATGCCATAGTTCGAAAATGTGCTGCTCTTGCTCACCCGAGAGGGTGAATGTGTGAGCGCCCTCGAGACATGTGTGTCACTCTCGAGGGAAGCCGCGGCGATTGCGCCAAACGGTATGATCCAATTGGCGTCGACCAGGCGAAGATGTGCCGGGCTCGTCCACACGGCCTTTTGGTCAAGCACAATATTCTTCAATAATGACAACCCCAACTTCGTTTCCGTAAATTGATCACCAGGCAATGGTTCATCGCCCGCACCACCTGCTTGGCCGGAACCGTTCGAGCCCTCTTTGTCGTTCTCTATTCCGGACGTCGTCCCCTGCCCGGATTGCGCGTGCTGTTGCGACTGTAGCTGAACCTGAGACTGCATTTCCTGCTGCCCATAGGCATCCACGCCCAGGAGTTCCGCGGCCATCAGCAGACAGGAACCAAGCACGATCGTATGCCCCCTGAAAAACATTCTGGTCACGCCCTAATACCGCAGGGCAATAAATAGCGTGCTGGCTATGGCCGATGCCGTCTGCGCCGTTAGTAAGGTGGTCTGCCACTGGGTACCGCCGCCCAGCGCCTTTTCGGGTACGACCACCACGTCCCCTGGTTGGAGCGCGGCAGTCAGCGATAGTCCGCTGATCAGACCGTTCCTTGAACCGATCACCGAGCCATCGGCTCGGATCACAAAAATCGCCTTCTTGTTAGCACTCTGTGTAGGACCTCCTGATTGTCCAAGGTACCAGTTCGCGCTTTTTCCCGATCTATACGATACCGCTGTCGGATTGAAGACCTGTCCTGTCACCATCACATAGCTTGGCCTCTTCGGTACGACCAGTACGTCTCCAGCCCTAACCTCAACGTCCGACGTGGTGTTCTTCCAGCGCTCGATATTGGAAGAAATTCGAATCGTGACCCTGCCGGTCGGAGGGTTGCTGCTGAGTTGATCAAGCGTGGACTGCCATTGCTGAATGGCAAGTAGTTTTGATTCCTTCTGTTTTGCGTCCGTATCAGGTATGAGCTCAAGGCTGCTTTGTGCATCCTTGACACGCAAAATGACTTGCTTCTGGGACTGCAGTTCCATCTCTCGGACTTGCACCCTCTGTAGGATTGCGCCGTAGGGATAGGCATTTGGATCGAAGCCGCCGGCTCGCTGAAGAACTGAACTCAGTCGCTCGCCAGGACGGATTCCGTAGGTCCCTGGATGTTTTACCTCTCCTTTCACGGCAATCGACGCTCCTAGATCGTTCCAGCCTGGGAGTTGGCGGATCGTAAGTACATCTCCATTCTGCAGGTTAACATTCGAACTGGTATCGCCGGTGAGTGCCGACGAAAGAGCGACCACCTGGTGCTGGCTCGCCAGTTTGGACTTGTCCGAATAATCGTACTTGGTCAGGTCTGCGCCTTGCACATCCGCGCTTGGCTTGAGCCCACCGCCGATTCGTATCAAGTCCGCTACGGTCATGTTTGTCGTTAGCGGATAGCGTCCAGGTTTAGCAACTTCGCCCTGGATGTACACCGAAGCCGGCTCGACAGCGTCCGGATTACGATGGATCAGAAGGCGATCCCGGGGCTGCAGAATGATGTTCTCGACCGGGTCGCCGCTCAAGGCCTGTCCCAGACCCACGCTGAAGATTTTAAACTTACCATCGGGCAGATAGCGAAAGACTTGAGCGTCCAAGGTCTGCGCATCCGGCGTGAGCCCTCCAGCCAGGTGAACTGCATCGGCTAAATGGATCTGTCCTGACGTCTGGTAAGTCCCTGGAAGACGCACGTCACCCAGAACCGAAACCGTGGGCGGATTCTCGAAATCATACCGGCTGAAAATTTGAATCGTATCCATAGGGTGAAGGACAGGAGACTGGGCCGGATTGGCAAACGCCTCGGCCAGATCGAAGCTTTCAACGGTTGGGTGAAAGTCCGGCGCGTTCAAGCGGATGATTTCAGCATATTTGGTTGCGGGTTCCGGCAGCAAATCCTTATAAGAGGAAACCACATCCGTGACGCGCATCTCCGGGTGATAAGAGTAGCGGCCCGGCCGCACCACATGACCCTCCACATAAATTGTGTCTTGGTTGTAGGGCACGATCGGGTAGATTCGGACTCGGTCGCCATCCTGGATTTCAAACGATTCGAGCTTTTTAGTAACTTCAGACACGTCGCCCGTATCGGGGATATCAACGCTCATCATCGTTTCCCGGTCATGGGCTACAATCCGCTGAACCTCGATGTGGCGCAACGCGGCGGTGGGCAGCAATCCTCCCGCAAGTTCGAGTACACTCGCCAGAGTTTTCTCATCCCTCAGCTCATAGATCGCCGGACGGCGGACCATTCCCTCGACGGTTACTTGCGGACCGATCGGCGGAACCTGAACCGTATCTCCATTTTCCAACCGCTCGAGATCCTTCTTTACGCCATGGAGAAGAAGATCATAGACATCAACAGTTTGCACCAGTTGAGTGCCGCGGTAGTGCTGCAGAATCCGCATTGATCCACGGTTCGTTGGCCCGCCTGCGGAGAATAACGCGTTGAGTGGCGTCGAAAGTGAGCTAATGTCGTAAGCGCCAGGATTTGTGACGTCTCCAACTTCATAGACCCGAATCGTCCGAAGTCGCGCGAGGGATACATCCGCTGAAACATCGCGGAATTGAGTCCTGAGAATCTGCTGCAAATTCTGTTGTACTTCCGCCAGACTTTTCCCGCTTACCAAGACCGGACCGACCTCCGGCAGACTGACACGACCCTCACGGTCCACGACGCGATAAAGACGCTGCGAAACTCCTCCCCAGAGATCGACGGATAATCCGTCCCCAGGACCAACCACATAGTCCGGCCCCACCGGAAGATCCATTGGAATCAACTGTGAATCACGCGTCCCATTCTCAAAGACCTCAGCGCCAAACCGCCGCGGGGTTACAGGTCGGGTGACCGCTTGTACATACATGTCATACAACGATGGGATATCCTCATAAGGATTCCGCCTGCGAATCATTTCAGGCGGCTGAATACGCGGCCACGGTTGGGCTCTTCGACCGGGCATCTCCAAGTAGGAGGTCTGCGGGGAGCCGGCCGAATTCGAAATATAGCCGTTGCCCTGAGCGTTCATGTCAGTTCTGTTGGGCAACATTATGCTCCCGAGGTTCTGCCCCATACCGAACGCGGCAAGCAGCCCGTCCCCCGCACCTTCGAGATTAGAACCCCCGCCTGCCGAAGAAGTTGCTCCGGCAATGGGTTGCCTCCCCTGACCAGCCCCAGGGTTCTGCTGTCCGAACGGCTCCCGAACGTTTACATTGAGATTGTTGAACGACTCTGTGGAATCGTAGAGCCCCGAGCTTGAAAATTGAGATGGAGGGCCGCTTTCAGAGCCCTCGTTCGTTTGGACCGCCTGCGCGCGCATCAGTGAGTTCCCGCCCCCAAGGGGAAGATTGGGAGCATTATTCTGTTGCGGCTGATTCGTTGGCGACGATCCACCACCCTGTGGATTTCCTTGCCTGCCGCCTGCCGGTGCAGGCTCCCGCGTTTGAGTTTGCGAAAGCTCGCAATTCTCATAGGCTTGTGCATCGCACAGTTGTGAATTCGAGTTGTTTCGGTTTTCGCGTTGCCGAGCCTGCGCTAATTCTTCCTCTTCATTCTGCGCCATCCATTTGGTGCGTTCCTTGACTAACATTTCCTGCTCTTTGGCGAGATCCGAATCAGGATTCAACTTTGGCAGGAGATACCCATATCGGCGGACTAGCGACGTCGCGTAGGACCGAAACGGAGTGTCGATTTCCAACCGCTCGAAGATCGCGTCGTCGGTCAAGTCCGAATCGCTCACGATCTGTCCGTGGTCAGTGGCATCCTTGGCCACGAAATGCTTCAATTCGACCATCAGTCCCGAGTCTTTGACGAGAATGACCTTGATTTCTGCCGCTGAGGCAGCAACGCGGCTCAGATTTTGCACGGCCAGATCCGATGTAGTTTGCTGGTTGTTGTTGGTCCGTTGCTGCGCGGGCAGTCTGGACGCCAACAAAATAGCGAATAAGAACAAGCCCGCAGCAACACTCAAGCTCCGCCTAGCCACATCCCCCTTCGCCGCGAAACGCCGAATCTCGTCTGGAAGCATGGTTGACCTCATACGTACTGTCCCTTGCCCCGCAATGTGCTGAGGATACCGGCCTCGGAGGCCTCTACGGGACTCGCAAAGATGTCAAACGAAGCCCAAAAAAACATGCAGCTATTGCGTTCGGGCGCGAGCGCCAAGATTTTCATATCAGGGAATCGTCGGAGTAAGGCATCGCAAATTACCGGGCGTTCGTTGGATTCATCCAGCGCGATGATGAGAAAGTCCGGGCGTGTCTCGTCGACAATCTTCGAAATGTCCGGTTCATTTTGAATTTCCGCGAGGATTTCGATATCGGGTTGTTCGGCGATTGTCTCGAGCACCAACTCACGCATCAGCCGGGGTCGATTTGCAACGATTACACGAATGGGTGTCGTCATGGATTTACTCCGTTCAAACGAATCCGCCAAATACAGACTATCTGCGACCGCTTCAACCCGGACAGGGGTAATGTAGAGAGGGACAATCCAGATCGGTGGATATTAGCTGGGTACTAAAAGTGGTACCGTCGAAGTCGAGACCGAGGACATGCCGGTATACTCTGGCCGGTAGTTTCCGGGACTAAGATAGAGTCATCGTAGTTTTTCGCATTGTGATAGTATTCGATGGTGACTGCCGCAGAGACCGCCAGCTGAAGCGTCGGATCGGATCGGGATAAGGCTGTATTGACGTCAATAGACTTAACTCATATAAATTGTTGGTGTTGAGCGTTTGAGACTTTGAGACGACGGGCCGTAACAGCAAGCAGAATTCTCTGGCGGGGGTGCGTTTACGGTAAATAGGCAGGAGTCAGAAATTACTAAATTATACTTGAGTTGGACTCGTTTTTGAGGTACATACCTGCATGGATCTAGTCCAGCCATGCACTCAAGATGGTGCTTTGTTGAATGACAAACCTTCTGTTTTTCTGGTCGCCGGGAATCGCCTGCTACGCGAAACTCTCGCTAAGCTCCTCGTCAAGCGAGGGGACTTCCGCATCTGTGGAGTGTCCCCTTATTTTCCGGACATCACCCGCACCATCGTCGAAGCAGGAACGGATGTGCTCATCCTGGACTCGGTCACCGCGCGTCTCTCGGAATGCACTTTTGTCTCCGAGATTCTCAACCAGCACCCCGAAACCAAGGTTGTCCTGATCGATATGAACGATGACCCGGAGATTTTTTTGGACTGCGTACGAGCAGGAGCGGTCGGCTATTTCCTGCAGGACGCCTCGGCCGCCGAGGTCGTTTCCGGAGTCCAGTGTGTGGCGCGCGGCCGGGCCATCTGCCCCCCGCAGTTGTCAATATCACTTTTCCGCGCTTTCTCGCGGCAATGGACCGCGTTACCGAATGCCCGAATTAAGCTTGAGTTAGGACTCACTCGCCGCCAACAACAGCTCATTCCGCTAATTGCACAAGGTCTCACCAACAAGGAAATCGCCGCGCACTTGCACGTCTCGGAAGGAACAGTAAAAAACCACGTCCACGAGATATTGCGGAGGGTCGGAGCCCGCGACCGGCTGCAGGTTGTTGATATGACTCGACTCTGGGGAGCAATCCGCTAGCTTCGACGTGACGCTGCCAAATTGACATAGCGGAGTCCTTGTCAGCAGGAACGAAGGTTTGGATTGAGTTCGTACGTCCGGCCCGGCAGGCAACTCTTATTGACGCCGAACCCCGCCAGGGTTATTCATATAACCCGTTGTGAATTTTTGTGGCCGCGCGACATGAAAGAATCCTTGCCGGAGCGAGATCTCACCCATGAAAATCCTGATCGCAATTGACGGCTCGGACTTCTCCCAGGCGGCGCTTCAAAACGTCATCGCGCGCCCCTGGCCTGCGAACACCTCCGTAAAGGTCTTGCATGTGGTCGAGCCTCCCGCCTTGATTATGGGCCGGGAAATGGCCGCGTACGACCCGGAATTCGAAACGGTTTGGAAGGCGCTGCGGGAACAGGCCAAGGATTTGGTGGAGAAGGCGGCGGAAAAACTGCGCACGGCTCAGTTCATTGTCTCATCGGAATTGGTGGAGGGCGATCCCAAGTCGCAAATCATCGACGTTGCGAATGCGTGGCATGCGGACATGATCGTCGTGGGGTCGCACGGGCGGACCGGCCTCAGCCGCTTTCTGATTGGCAGCGTGTCGCAGGCCGTCGTTCGTCACGCGCACTGTTCGGTGGAGATCATTCGCTCCGCCTCTTAGCGTTGGGGCGCCTTCTCTCAGGAGCATCGTGAATTGCATGAATCGAACCGCCGCTGCGGCGGCCCCACTTACCCGCTTTTCAATTTGGACTCTTTGTGCGGCGGTATTTTTTTGCCTGGCTGGAATCCTTGCCACCACTCCCGCGGCGGGACGGCCGATACCTGGGCAGGATGCGCCATCACGAACGAAAGTGGCCGAGGGAGATTATGAAATCTCCGAGCAGGCCGGCGACGGCGTCCTGGAAACCTTCGAATCAGAGGTCTACGATTTTCACGAATCGTGGACTCTGTGGCGCGTGGAGAAAGGCCAATACCGGATCGAGGGCGTACGCAAATTTGAATCCCCCAAGGGCGATCCTCATTCCAATCGGTTCACTGTCGAGTTGTCCCGCGATTTGACCGTTCTTCGTGTGACGGAATTCGCGAAATTGCGATGGGTGCGCGATTCGGGACCGCTATCCTGCGAATTTCTGCGCACCCATTTGGATTGCTCTTCCGGCGGATCCGATCCCAAGCGGGAGCTGAAAATGCAAACACGGCTGGAAGAGCCCTACGGGATTCTCTGGCCGGTTTCACCCTTTTCGTTCACCGGCATCGTGCGCCAGGTGGAACGCGATCGGAACCGCCCAACGAGAGTTCAACTGGTAAGAATCGAACAGCCGGGACGGGCCAACCCCGTTCAAGCCATGGTGCTCGAGGGCCCGCTTCAGTATTTGGGCGCCGAGAATATCGAAATCGCCGGTCGGAAATGGCTGGCCCATAAATTTTCGCTCAAGGTTCCCATGAATCCGGAATACCTGATTTGGACGTCGGCTAAAGGACTTTTGTTGGCGCTATCGGTGCAGCACGAGCATCTGAATTGGAGAGAGGAAGGAATCCGGCTGGCGAGCTTTGAGAGCTCCGAGGCGTTTTAGCTGGATCGAATTCAGAACGAAGGTCCTGAAGCGCAGATGATGCGATCGTAGTCCGAACTTCTACAGGATTACCTGTACGTGTGCCGCCCGCCGTTCGCTTTTTCCGCTGAAACCGAAAGGACGCCGCTCGTTTGGGCTCCAACGTGTTCAGCGGACGCCATAAAACCTGCCTTTAATAACTCCTGTGACACGTATAATTGCTTAGTAAGACACAGGCGCATTGTTTTGTCTAAAGACGCACTTGCCGAACTTTAAATGCCGCGTAACATCGTGACGTTCAAGGAACCAATCATCTTCTTCGGAGGGCCCCTGGGTTCAGCCTGGCTCTATCGTCGTTCTCTCCTGAAACCCTAATCGCCCATAAAGGATGGCCGTGATGCTCAACGACTTTCAAGCCGGTCGTAGTGGTGTGCTCCGCCCCGTTATCGGATTTGCAATCATTGTATGCCTCGCGGTCATCGGAGGCTGCGGGAGTTCGAGTTCCTATTCGAATCCTGGCAGCACCGTCGGACCGGCGACGAAGCTGGCGTTCACCTCGCAACCGAGCAACGCTGCCGCCGGAACCGGTGCGATCTCGGCAACCGTGAGCATTGAGGATGCCTCCGGCAACGTCGTGACCACAGCGACCAATCAAGTCACCATTGCGATCGGTACCAATCCAGGCAGCGGCGCGCTATCCGGCACGGCTACAGCGACAGCCACCGCGGGTGTGGCGACCTTTTCGAACCTGACCATCAACAACGCCGGTACGGGCTACACACTGGCAGCCAGCGCCTCCGGGCTTACCGGCGCCACCAGCAACGCGTTTAATGTGGTTGGCGCGGCAGCGAAGCTGGCTTTCACCGTGCAACCCACGAGCGTAGGGGCCGGGGTTGCGATCACTTCGGTCGCCGTGAGCGTTGAGGACAGTTCCGGCAACGTCGTGCCCTCCGCAACGAACCAGATCACCATCGCCATCGGGACAAATCCGGCCACAGGAACTTTGAGTGGAACGGCGCAGGTCAACGCCGTCGCCGGCGTGGCCACCTTCACCACGCTGAGCATCAACAACGTCGGCACCGGATATACCTTGACAGCCAGCGCCTCGGGACTCACCGCAGCCACCAGCAACCCGTTTAACGTCACGGCAGGCTGCACCACCAACTGCGCGATTTCCGGCGCGGTAAGCGGTACGTGGGTCTCCGGCGTGACGATCACACTCAGTGGCGGTCCCAGTTCCCCCGCTCCTGCGGTTACAGATGTGAACGGCCATTACAGCTTCACTGGATTAACGCAGGGAACCTACACGATCACGCCCTCACTCACAGGCTATTCGTATACGCCCGCCGCGCCGTCTGTAAACATCGGCACCAGCACGGTTCAGAACTTCACGGCGGCGTCCACCGGGAATTCTTCCTTCAGTATCTCCGGCACGATCACCTACGCTGGAACCCAGACCGGCAAGACGATTATTCGGGTCTACCCCAGCGGTTGCACGGGTTGCGGACCAATTGCTGGAACAAGCCTTCCGGCGGCGCCGTCCGGGACCGGGACTGCCTATGTGGTTCGCGGCCTGGCGGCGGTGAATGGCGGCCAGAACGGAAACGGCAGCTACGTTGTCTCGGCGGAAATCGACACTCAGGGAACGGGGATCACGAACGAGTCCGATCCGGAAGGTAACTCGTCCACGGTGACGATCACTACCGCCAACATCACAGGTGCGAATCTAACCGTTGCCGATCGAACACCGTCGGCGCCCGTGACTCCTACCCAAGTAAACGTCGCCCCGGGAAATGGCGGAGCGGTCGTGGAGTACAACGAACCGCAGGATAACAACGGCGAGGAGATCGCGACCTCGTACAAGGTCTACTACGGAACGGACGTAAACGCCACCAACGGCGCTGGCAGTCCGAAATCCTTCAAGGCGCAAGGCCAGGGAACAGATATTTTTGTACTCCAGGGCCTTACCAACGGCGTCACGTTTTTCAAAGTGTCCGCGGTGAACAGCCAGGGAGAGAGCGCGGCAACCACTCCGACTTCCGTGACGTTAGGGGCCGGCTCCGGCGGCAACACGGTTTCGGGCAATGTCACCTTCCCTGGATCCGCTACCGGTCACACGCTTTATGTCGGTGTGTTCGGAAATAGCGGCATCTTCTTCCAGGCCATACCGAACCCCTCGAGCCCCCAGGCGTACAGCTTCGCGGGCGTCCCGAGCGGCACCTATGAGAATTTCGCCATCATCGACATGAATGACGACGGCGAAGTGAACCCTCCCGATCTGAACAATGTCAGCAGCCATTCGAATCCGCCGACGATCAGCGTCAGCGGACCTACAACCGGGGACATTACCCTGACCAACGCGGTCTCGGCATTTGAAGTCCCGACGGCCGTTCAAGGAGCGAACGCCCAGCCGAACACCTTCAACATCAGCGTCCAGGTGGATTCCGGAACGAAACTCCCAATTTCCGCAACGTTGTTCTCCGGCAAAAACGTGGCCGTGCCCTATGACATGAACGCCGACCAGCACAACGCCAATTACGCTCCGATTTACAATTTCTCTGTAAGCCCCACCGTGGGGGACACCTATCAATTCCTGGTGACCTTCTCGGACGGGTCAACGCAGGTTGTCACCGGCACCGTGACCGGCGTGCTGACGTCCTTCGCACAGAACCTGGTGATGCAGACCACGGCACCGGGCTCTCCAACGATTCCGCTACTCACCTGGAGCGCGCCGGCAACACTGCCCACCGCGGTGCCCTTCACCTACAGCGTGAATCTCGCCAACGCAACGGGAACGGCGCAGGAGTTCTGGAGCTTCTCCGGAAACGGCATCAACAACGGGATCCCCAGCAGCCAGACTTCTGTTCTGTTCAACACAGACAGCTCAGCGAGTCCCAACCCCAGCTTGACGGTTGCGGGGACTTACAACTGGTCGGTCACCGTGCAGGACAATAACAACAACTCGGCGCAGTTCACGACCACTTACATTGTGCCCTAGGAGATTTGCAGCTTACCGAACCCGGGGAACGGGTTCTTCATGCAAAGTTAAGGTTCATCGCTTATAAGGTTGCTACACATCAAGCGACCGGACCAAAGGGGCAGCCTTGGCACCGCCAAGGTTGCCCCTTTTTACTTGGCGCGAACGGTTTCGTCACGGGATTGGCCCTGATAAACAAATTGAGGTGGACCAAAGACGCGCGAATGAACTATAAAATTGCTAGTTTACTGATTGCCATAAGCTCGCACCTCCGGAGAAAACATGCCACATGACCTTGCTGCCTCCGCGACCTACGCTTATCTCGGGAAGGCTGAATCCGATGTAGGGATTGTCGGCCCTACCGAGGGTTTTTCTCCTCAAATTGGCACGATCGTATCGATGATGGCGTTCATCAGATGCCGGGTATTGAAATCCGTTAAGAACATGACCACCCAAGATCTTGATTTCCTGCTCGATGAAAGGGCCAACACGGTCGGTGCGATCCTCCTTCATCTCGCGGCGACGGAGACCTATTACTCGCTGAATACCTTCGACGATATGAAGTGGGATAGCTGGTCCGACGACATCAAGAAGACTTGGGACATTCCCATGCACCTTGGTGAGCGAGCGCGGCAAACCATTAAAGGCCACAGTCTCGACTACTACCTCACCAGGTTGCACTCCGTTCGGGAGAAAACCCTGGCCGAATTTCGCAAACGCGATGACCGGTGGCTTGCAATCGTCGATAAAGAATGGAACTGGAATAATCATGCCAAATGGTTTCACGTGACCGAACATGAATCGAATCACAATGGACAATTCAAGTTTCTGAAAAGGCGATTGCCCGGGGCAAATCCTGCCGATCCTCCGATCACCGGTTGATTGCAATTCGGTAAACGGCCATTTCGGGGAAACCTAGATCGAGGATTCGATAAATATATCGACGCAGGAGGTCGATACCATGGCGACTCCCGCTATCAAATTGCTGGCTTCACTGCTAGGTCTAGCGATTGCTCTTTCCTTGCCGGCGTGCATCTTCGGCGCTCAGAACGCAAGTGTAGGAAGTGAATCCGGACTGGACCGGGCAATGCAGCAAAACGCAGTAAAAACAGATGAGATGATGCAGCCAAACGGAAAGGTGAAGGTCAATAAGGCAGAAGAGAACGCCTACAAAGCGCTGCTCGCCGCGCAAAACGGTGATCCGGCGACGAGAATCCAGATTTGTGAGGACTTTGCCGCCAAATTCCCGACGAGCCACTATCTCCCTGCCGTCTATGGAGTCTTGACGAGTTCCTATTTCGCCGCGGGAAATACAGACAAGATGTTCACGTCGGGGAGCAAAGCGATTCAACTCGATCCCCAAAATGTGGACGTGATGTCGCTACTGGCCATGGCCATTCCGCGCCGCGTGAAAGCGACGACCCCGGATGGCGCTCAGCAATTGCAAACCGCAGAGGCGTATGCACATCGTGCGATCGAGGTCATCCCGACAATGACGAAGCCCGCCACCATCGACGAGGCCTCATTCGAGAAAGCAAAGAATGACAAACTCGCACTGGCCCACAGCGGGTTGGGTCTAATCGACTTTGACCGTCAAAAGTACGATGACGCCAGGGCCGAACTTATGCAGGCGGTTCAATTGGCTTCAAGTCCCGACCCGGTTGATTACTACTTGCTGGGCAACGCCGACATGAAGAATGGGCACTACGAAGATGCAGTTGCGGCCTACGACAAATGTGCTGCTTCGGGTCCCATGACGACGGTGTGCAAGTCCCGTGGTGAATCCGCCAAGCATGACCTGGAGACAAACGTGGGTCGGCAGTAACGGGCTCTTTAAATTTTTATGGCGGACAAGCCTGTAAGCCGGATTTTGTTCAGCGCGCCGGCGTTTCCGCTTGCGCGCTGTGGCGATCATTCCTCTAGGTCCAGGCTCGCGCCTGGACTCCAGCAGCCTACCCGAGGGTTCTGACGAGCTGGGCCAGCTCTCCCCTCCTATTTGGCCTTGCACCACGCGGGGTTTGCCGTGCCGCCCCGATTACTCGGGACGCGGTGGGCTCTTACCCCACCGTTTCACCCTTACCAGCGCTGTCACCTTCCGCAATCCGCTTGCGCGGGCTGCTTTCAGGCCCTCTGAAGGTTTTCCTTCACAGGGCCACCGAGGCGCGTTGCACCGGCGGTTTATTTTCTGTGGCACTGTCCGTAGCCGAAACCTCG
>Ga0209168_10000953_pt1 | contig 24893 bp, 24 predicted proteins | sample Coa_R1_FD_187156 | JGI IMG/M metagenome (GOLD analysis project Ga0209168, IMG submission 187156) | Surface soil microbial communities from Centralia Pennsylvania, which are recovering from an underground coalmine fire - Coalmine... | ecosystem: Environmental > Terrestrial > Soil > Unclassified ...
TCGGAAGACGGCGCGGAATTTTAATCCGATGATGGCGACGGCGGCGAAGGTGACGATTGCTGAGGTTGAGCATCTCGTGGATGTCGGCGAGTTGGATGGGGACGCGGTGCATACACCTTCGATTTATGTGAAGAGGATTTTTCAGGGGGAGCTGTACGAGCGGAGGATTGAGAGAAGAACAGTGAGGAAGAACTAGAGTTCTTCTAAGCCAAAGTGCCGGTGAGAATTCCCTGCAACGTTTGTTGAGGGATTCGACAGTGGCGGGGTCCTTCGCTTCGCTCAGGATGACACGGTGGGTGGTAGGAGCAATGAACAAGCCTGGCAAGGATGTCGACAAACGCGAACGGATTGTGAAGCGCATTGCGAGGGAGTTGCGCGATGGGTTTTATGTGAACCTGGGCATCGGCATGCCTACGCTGATTGCGAATTATGTGCCGGCGGGGATGGAGGTCACGCTGCAGTCGGAGAATGGGATGCTGGGGATTGGGCCGTATCCAGTCGAGGGGACGGAGGATCCGGATCTGATTAATGCCGGCAAAGAGACGGTCAGCGAGATGCCGGGGACGTCTTATTTTTCGAGTGCGGATTCGTTTGCGATGATCCGCGGCGGGCATATTGATTTGAGCGTGCTGGGCGCGATGGAAGTGGATGAGGCGGGCAGCATTGCGAATTGGATGATCCCGGGAAAAATGGTCAAGGGGATGGGCGGGGCGATGGACCTCGTCGCGGGAGCGCGGCGCGTGGTGGTTGCGATGGAGCATACGACGCGCGAAGGGGCTCCGAAGATTTTGAAGAAGTGCACGCTGCCGCTGACCGGCGTTCGCGTGGTGGATACGATTGCGACGGAGATGGCGTATATCCGCGTGACCCGAGAGGGACTGGTGCTCGAGGAAATTGCGCCGGGGTTGGCTGCGGAGGATGTGCAGAGGGCGACTGAGGCGCGGTTGATTGTGAGTTCGGGGTTGAAGGTGATGGAGGGATAGGGCGCGCTCTTCCCTTCGGATTTTATCGCTGTTATACGGCTGGATAGCGAGGGCCGCTATCCCCACATTCGAGATCAGAGTTCCCACGTCTCGCAACATCGGCGAGACGTGGGGCATCCCAGATTTTCTTTTTTTTTTGAAATCCGTTGTCTACGCGGCGGCGATGCGGCGGATCAGGTCTTCTTGTTCTTGTTTGCTTTCGGCGCCGATGGTGAAGGCGTCTAGCACGCCGTTGGACAGGGCGAACTTGATGCCTTCGTCCTGACGGTTGCGCAACGCGCCCTGGCCTAGAATCTTCATACCTACAACCGCCTTCCCGGCGGCTTTCATTTCTTTTAGAACCCCAACAACGGTGGCGGGATCGGCGTCCATGATGGCGCCGACGGGGTTGATGCGCGCGAGATCGACTTCCACCCATGGAGATTTCGCGGCGGTGCGCAGAGCCTCGATCGTGTGGCACGAGGATCCGTGAGCGCGGATGATTCCCTTCTGTTTCGCTTCCGAGAGAACATCGAGGACGCCCCGGTAACGATCGGTCCAATCGGCTTCGGTGACGCAATGAATCAAGCAAATGTCGAGATAGTCGGTGCCAAGTTCGCGGCGGAAGCGGTCGAGATCGGCGCGAGCGCTGGCGGCGTCTCGAGAGAAAGTTTTCGTCAGCACCGTAACCTTGTCGCGGGGAACTTGCTTGAGCGCCGCGGCGACGTGAGGATGGCTTCCGTAGGAGTCGGCGGCGTCGAAGAAGCGCAGGCCTTTGTCGTATCCATTCAGGAGAAGATCGGAGAGGCCCTTCACGCCGAGCGCAGTCTGGTGCGAGTGATGTCCGGAGCCGACGGTGCCGGTGCCCATGGCGAGGCGGCTGGTCTTGATGCCGGTATTGCCGAGAGTCACGGTATCGTAGGCGGCAAACTTGCCGGAAAGAGTTGTATTTGCGAGCGCGGTGAAAATTGCTTTGGAGCTGAGCCAGACGGCTCCGGCGGCTGTTGCGGAGCGGATCAGGAATTGGCGGCGATGCATGAAGTCCTCCTGAGTCGGTGGCGCGTTGGGATTAGGCTACACCAAAGGGTACCGGTGATGGATGAAAGTTTTCGATGGCTGGAGGAATGGACGGGCGATTCGGGAAATGGTCAACCGCTGCCGGTGTCAAGCAAACTATTCAGGAAGCATTGAGGGCGCTTGTCTTGAGCGTTCCTTCACTTGCAAGACCGTTTCCGAATCAAAGTCCTCAGGTAGAGACGCCACGAACTCTATGTCTTCTGCTTGGCGGCTGAGTTCCTGTTGGACCACAGGATCCCTCATAACCATCTCCATGGACTCTTGAACACGGTGAGCAGGAACAGGTGTCCTCTTTTCTGCCCACATAACCACCGTGTCACGGGCGAAGCCGGCACACTCCATAATCCGATCGGTATTGTGATCCGATAGAAACAGCATCAAGTTTCTTACAGAGAGCGCAGTATCCAATGCCGCGGAAGTCAATATGTGCTGATAGTCTTCAGTATCGGGAGTGCTTTCAAGACATTTCCCGGCCGATTCCTCATAGCTTTCTAGACGAGGTTCTCCCCCCAGACAGGCCCAACCCTTTTCCAGGCACTCGAGGTGAATGGAAAGATCGAAACCGGTGTCGGTGCCGAATTTCTGAAACCCGGGCATCATCCGTTCGCAGAGCAGAAGCATGAATGCTAGCCGTTTACGCGCGGATAAACTCATCAAGCGGTAACTCAGAGAGGCTTTGTCGAATTCAAGCATTTTCGGCAGTCCGTTTGTTCGTCACCTGAGCGCTGGGCCTATTCGAATTGCTTGCGGAATGCGGCTAGCTGTTGTTGGACTTCTGAGAGTTCGCTGCGTAGGGTCGAGACTTCTGCTTCCAGTGTTGCCAGACGGTCGGCTGTCGAGTTTGTGCCGGCTGACGCGGGCGAGGGCGCCCGCGCCACACTTGGAGTCTGAGCTTCCTCGGCGATTGGCGGTTCCCCGGAGAACAGGTGCATGTAGCGGGATTCCTTCGTGCCTGGTTGTCTTGGAAGAACTCGGGCCAGCGGCGGTTCGCGTTGGGCGAGGCGGTCGAGGGTGGAGACTACGTCTTCGAGAGCCTCGAAGTGATACATGCGGTCGGTACGGCTGCGGAGCTCTCCGGGAGTTTGCGGGCCGCGGAGGAGGAGCACGCAGACGATGGCGATCTCGCGACGATCGAAGTTGAAGACTTCCTGCAGACGGTGTTCGAATTTTGTGACGCGACTGTCGGCTCCGCTGGCGGGGCCGGCCATGCGCTTCTCCTGGAGCGAGGCCAGGGCGTCGCGGACGGAGGATTCGTCGAGGGTCATCACCGGGTCACGATTATTCTTCTGATTGCAGGCGTTGACCAGGGCGTTAAGCGAAAGGGGATAGTAGTCGGGAGTAGTGATGTCCTTTTCGATGAGAGCGCCTAGGACGCGGGTTTCGATGTCGGTGAGAATCATGCGGGGTTGTCGACGAGGACAATTCTAATGCAAGGCGGAGGATCAGGATCAAAGTCAAAGGCAAGCGGGCAGGAGTGCCCGCTCCACAAGATCTAAGCTAATCACACCCGGAAGGGCGCGGCTAACAGGCGGAACGGCAGGGTGATCGCCAGGAAGACGACCTCTAGTACTCCGTGCACCGCGACGCCTACGATGCGGAACGGGAGCAGGAGCAGCCAGACGAACGGGTAGGCGATCAAGGCCAGCAAAGCCAGCGGCCAGCAGACCACAAAGAGGATGCACCAGAGCAGGAATGTGAACATGAGACCTCCTCTGGATCATTGTACGTTCGCCGAGGGGAGAAAGTTCCGTGGGGTTCTACGTCACGAGCTAAATCTTTCACCACAGAGGACACTGAGGACACAGAGGAACGCCACGGCAAGAAACCCCACTTCTCGCCCACACGAGAAATGGGGTACGTCATTTTCCGCCCCCTTCTCTTTCTTTTGGCTTTTAGAACAACGCGGTGGAGCGGCGCTTCCAGCTCTTCCCTTTTTCGGCGGCGATTTTTTCCATGTCGCCTATGTAGGCTCCGGCTTGGGTCAGGACGTGATGCAGGTCGTTGCCGATGCTGATGAAGGTGAATCCCTTTTCGAGGAACTCGCCGACGCGGCTCGTGCCGAACAGGAAGAGTCCAAGGATGACGTTGTTCTTGCGGGCGTGGTCGATCAATTTCTTCGTGGCGGCGTCAAGTTCGGGCGAGGTGTACATGTGCGGGAATTCGTACTTGTTGTAGAGTCCCATCGACATGCAGAGATCGTTCTGGCCGAGGAAGAGGATGTCGACGCCTGGAACCGCGGCGATTTCCGCGATGTTCTCGATGCAGGAGGCAGTCTCGACTTGCAGGGCGACGATGCCTTCGTTGTTCCAGTTTCCGGCGTAACCGAGGAGTCCGGCTTTGTTCATGCTGCGCTGCGGGAAGTAGACCGAGCGCGTGCCGACCGTGGGATATTTCGCACAACTGACGGCTTCGCGGGCTTCGGCGGCGGTATTGATGTAAGGAATGAGAACGCCGTCCGCGCCCATGTCGAGGGCCTGCTGGATGCCGGGGCGGTCGGCGTATCCGCCGACGCGAACGAGCGACTTCGCGCCACCGTTCGAGATTCCGCTCAGCATGGCAGAGAGTTTTTCGTAGCCCATAGGGCCGTGTTGGGTGTCGACGAGGAGCCAGTCGTATCCGCTGTGGGCGAGTTGCTCGGCGACCGTGGGACTGTGGGCGTTCAGGAACAGGCCCATCTTTGGGCTGCCGGCGCGAAGCTGCTTCTTGAATTCTGATCCGCTGAGTGCGGGGTCGGGCATGGGAATCCTCCTTGAAGTCGAATTGCGTAGTGTACCTGAAGCGGCAGGGGAGACGGCAAACGGAGAGTTAATTTTCTTGCGCGACGTGTGACCGGGGGACAGGTATCAGCAGATTCCTCGGTTGCCGTCGCGTTCGCTCCGGTGCTCTCTGAATGACAAGAGGTTTAAAGTGAGCCTATAGTCTTTCTTTGAGGAGATCGGAATGCGGCTGCTTTTGAATTGGGTGCTTAGCGCCTTGGCGGTGTGGATTGTGGCGCAGGTTGTGCCGGGCGTGCACGTGAACGGCGCGGTGGCTGCGCTGATTGCGGCACTGGCGATTGGGTTCATCAACGCGACGCTTGGTCTCCTGCTCAAAATTCTTACATTCCCGCTCACGCTTGTGACACTGGGGTTGTTCTGGTTCGTGATCAATGCGCTGATGCTGGAATTGGCGTCGGCCGTGGTGCCCGGATTCCAGGTGCGTGGGTTCTTAGCGGCATTCATCGGGGCGATTGTGTTGAGCCTGGTGAATCTGTTGCTGAAGGCGATTGTGATGCCGTCGAAGGATCAGCGCTAACTTCCAAAACATCGTCTAAACGCGCGGCGGCGCGGATTTTTCTTAACACTTCTTCTGGGTCGAAGATTCCTTGCAGCCAGCGGGCAGAACAGTGCCCATCCGGCGAAGATGAATCCCGCGAGGAGGAACGAGAGATTAATCCCGCGAATTTTTCGCTTTGTGTAGCCCATCTAGGCCTTTGAAGTTGAGCCAGTCTTCTTCGGCTTGATCGCCTGCCAGTCTTCTTCTTTCAGAACGCGACCGAGGTTGCTGAATTCTCCGGCGCCTTGCAGGAATTCGCCACCGTCCATGCGGATGACTTCACCGTTGATGTAGCCGGAACCATCGCTCACGAGAAACGCTGCGAGGTTGGCCAACTCTTCGACGGTTCCGAAGCGATGAAGCGGGTTGCGATCGAGCGCCAGGGCTTCGAGCCCGGGGTGCGGCAGGACGCGGGAGAACGCGCCTTGTGTGGGAATCGGTCCGGGGGCGATGGCGTTCATGCGAATGCCGCGATTGCCCCATTCGACGGCGAGACTGCGCGTGAGGGCTTCGACTCCGGCTTTTGACACCGCAGAGGGAACGACATAGGCAGAACCTACGGGCGCGTATGTGGCGGAGATGCTGAGGACAGTTCCCGGATGTTTGGCGGCAAGCCAGCGGCGTCCGCAGGCCATGGTGCAGTTCAGCGTGCCCGTGAGAACGATGCTGATCACGGAGTTCCATGCGCCAGGGGAAAGCTCTTCGGTGCGGGCGATGAAATTTCCGGCGGCGTTGTTGACGAGGATGTCGAGGGGGGCTTCGCTCCAAATGGATTCGATCATGGCCTCGACCGCGTCGAGATTACGAACGTCGCAGGGGGCCGCCTGGATGCGGCCTGCGGGTGACAGTTCCGCGGCGGTTTGTTCGAGGACCTCTTCGCGGCGGCCGCAGATGTGGACTGTGGCTCCGAGTTCGAGGAAGCGTTGGGCCATGCCTTTGCCCAGGCCGGTGCCGCCGCCGGTGATGAGGATGCGCTTGGACTTGAGAAGATCGGTGCGGAACATAGGGAATTGAGTAATTGGGAAATTTGGTAATTGTGTAATTGAAAAACCAGATGCGGAGGGGATTCTAAATTACTCAATTACCAAATTACACAATTACTCAATCGGCATTACTCAATCGCAAGCGACTCGGAATCCGTAGTCGGCGTATTGGAATTCCGGGGGGATGCTGGAGCGGGCGGAGCAGCGGGCGACTTTGATGTGGTGGCGCCATGAGCCTCCGCGGGAAGATTTTCGCTGCGGCTTCACCGTGCTTTGCTCGGGACCGCTCGGATTGCGATCGGGCGATGCCGCGTAGTAATTCGGGTCGTACCAGTCGCCGCACCATTCGTGGACGTTATCGCAAATATCGTAGAGGCCGAAAGCATTTGGAGCGTAGCGGGCCACTGGCTCAGGACCGGTTTGCCAGCGCGCGGCGTAGTCCGGGCGAGACTGCGGCGGGTCGTCACCCCACGGAAATTGTTTTTGCTCGAAACCGCCGCGGGCGGCGCGTTCCCACTCAGCTTCAGTGGGAAGCCGGTAGCGTCGTGTCGTCTGTTGACTCAACCATTCGCAGTAGCGGGTGGCTTCGTGCCAGGAAGGTCCGGCGACCGGTTGCTGGGGATGATTGAAATTTGGATCATTTAAGAACGGCGGCGGAGTTGCACCCGTAGCGCAGAGAAAGCGTTGGTATTCCGCATTCGTGACCTGCGTCGCGGCTAATAGGAAGGCGTCAACCCAAACTCGGTGGATGGGACGCTCGCAGTCCTGGCCGGAGTTGGAGCCCATCAAGAACCAGCCTTCGGGGATTCGAACCAGAGTTGGTTCAAGCGCAAGCGCCGGAATTTCTGATTGTTCTGGTGTGACGGCCATCGTGTTGCCGGTTTTTATCGGCAAAGGTAAAGTTTAGCAGCGTGGTTTGGGAGGACGCGATGGCCGCGAAGAAACTGCAGTTTCGGGCAAAGATACAGGGAAGAGAGGCGGGTGTGGTAGCTGCGATCGCGCCGCCGGTGGATGTGATCGAGTGGTTCGGGACGCGCGCGCGCGTGCCCATTCGCGGGACGATCAACGGATTTGCGTTTCGTTCGTCACTGATGCCTTGCGGCAATGCTCGCATGATGCCGGTGAACAAAGCTTTGTGCCACGGTGCGGGTGTTGCACCGGGCGACGTCGTCGATGTGGTGATGGAGCGCGACGAGGAGGAGCGGACCGTCGAGGCACCGCCAGAGTTGCAGAAGGAGTTGGCGAAGAGCAAGAAGGCGAAGGAGCGGTGGGACGGGCTGGCTTTCACGGACAAGAAGGAGATGGCCGTTTCGATTACGGGAGCTAAGCAGGAAGAGACGAGGAAGCGGCGCCTTGCGAAGGTAATGCAGATTTTGAAGTCTGGGGAGAAGTGGACGGGGTGAGGAGATTGTTTAATTGAGGTAATCGGGTAATTTGGTTCCGCTTCACCGGCGGAGCGAACGTGCCACTTGTTCAACATCGTTCTCTTGAAACAAGCGGATGGCGGCGATGCCAGCGGCCCCGGCGTCGAGACAGGAGTGAGCGTTGTCGAGCGTGATGCCGCCTAGGGCGAGGACTGGGATGTTGGCTTTGCACGCTTGGCTCAGGGTGGCCAGTCCTGTGGGATGGGCATCTTTCTTTTCGAAGACTGGACCGAAGACGGCGAAGGTCGCGCCGTTTGTTGCCGCTTGGGCTACTTCTTCCGGGGAGTGACAGGAGACCGCGATCGGTGGACCTTGTCGTGAGAGTTCGCGGGCGGGGGCGCCCGCGCCACATGAACCAACCCCGAACTTCTGCCATACCCCCCTTACTTCTTGTGGGGAGACATCGTCGCCGCGGAGGTGGACTCCGTCGCCTCCGACTGCTAGCGCGATGTCGATGCGCGAGTTGATTAGGAGAGCAGTTCTCAGTTCTCGGTTCTCAGTTCTCAGTTTCTTAATGGTGGCTACCACTTCTCTTGCCAGCAGTTCCAGGTCGCGCGTATGGAGATCTTTTTCGCGGAGCTGGATGTAGTCCACTCCGGCGGTCGCGGCTTCGGAGATTTTCTCAAGCAAGCGGCGGCGGCGCGTTGACTCGTCGTCGGCGAACGCGGTGCGGTCGGTGACGTAGTAGAGAAGGCAGGTCTCAGCCATCAGGTCTCAAGTCGCCGGGAATAGATCAAAAACATCAAAAGCGATAACCACTAAGGGCGCGAAGGTTCACGAAGGAAAAACCCTACGGCCTCGTCTTCGCGATCTCCGGCAAGACTTCGCCCTGCTTTTTCGGCGTGCCGCCGAGATGGTATTTCGTCAGGCCGTCGCGGAGGAATTCGAAGGCATCTTCGGGATTGTCGACGAACTTGAACTGGTCGAGATCTTCTTGTGCAACGGTGCCGGCGTCGACGAATGCCTGAAAGTTGATAATCTTGTTCCAGTACTCGCTGCCGTAAATCACGACCAGAATTTTCTTCGCCAGTTTGTCGGTCTGGGCGAGGGTGAGGATTTCGAAGAGTTCGTCCATGGTGCCGAATCCGCCGGGAAAAATGACGAGTCCCTTGGCCAGATAGGCGAACCAGAATTTACGCATGAAGAAGTAGTGGAACTGAAAGTTCAGCGCCGGAGTGATGTACTGGTTGGGGTATTGCTCGAATGGGAGCTGAATGTTCAGGCCGATGGACTTGCCTCCAGCTTCGTGCGCGCCAAGGTTGGCGGCCTCCATAATACCGGGACCTCCGCCGGTGGTGACGACGAAACGACGGCGGCGCGCGGGAATCTGGATGGACCACTTCGTCAGCATATGCGCGAGGCGGCGCGCGTCTTCGTAGTAGCGGGCCATATCGACGCTGGCCTGTGCGCGTTTTAGATCCTTCTCAAGCTGGATGGCCGGGCTGGCGGCGTGATTCTCTTTGATCGTGGCCATGTTCTTCGCGGCATCTTTGCTGCCTTGAAAGCGGGCGGAGCCGAAGAAGACGACCGTGTCCTGAATTTGCTCGCGGCGAAAGCGCGCCAAAGGTTCCTGATATTCAGCCAGGATGCGGAGAATGCGGCCGTCGGGACTGTTGAGGAACGGTTCGTTCTGGTAGGCGACCGGCGCGGATTTCAGGTGGTCCGTCATGTAGGGAAAACTCTCATTCGAGGATGTTGGTGATCGAAAATCAGGCCCTAGGCACAGGCTATCAGGATACCGGAGTCTGCGCGTCATGGGGAATGTAGAGATCGGCACTCCGAAAAGCGAGCGTGGGCAGTAGAGTGCGTTCCGGTTGACGTAAGTGGCGGAGTTGGCGTTCTGGTAGTCTGGTTCCTTCTGCATGAAACTGCTAAGGCGAAGACTGCTCGCAATCGCCGCGCCGTTGTTGCTGGCGGCGTGCGCGACGATTGGTCCGCCGCAGCCTCCTTCGCTGGAGTTGCCGAAACCGCCCGCGGACTTGCACGCTGCGCGCAAGGGGGATCGGGTCACGCTGACCTGGACTGTTCCTGCTAGTACGACGGATCGGCAGACTGTTCGAAGCCTGGGGTCAACGCAGATATGCCGAGGCCTGGCAGCGCAGTTGACGCAATGCGGGACTCCGGTGGGAAAGGCGGCGCCGCCGAAACCCCTGACCGCTCCCAAGTCTCCGAAACAGAAAATTACCAGCTCTTACATCGACACATTGCCCGCGCAAAGTGAGAGCGATGACCCGTCGGCCTCGATCACGTATGCGGTCGAGGTGCTCAACGCGGAGGGGCGCGGCGCCGGACTTTCGAATCAGGTGCAGGTCTCGTTGATTCGAGCGCTGCCATCGCCGCGGGATTTCGGGGCGAGGGTTACGAGTGGTGGAATTGTGTTGACGTGGGCCAACGATCTTCATTCAGCGGCGCCGCCGTTGCGATATGTCTATCGGATCTATCGTCGATTGGACGAAAGCCGGCAGGAAACTCTCGCAGCCGAATTACCGGCGGGGAGCGAGCACGCTTTGAGCTTCACAGACTCGAATTTCGAGTGGGAGAAGACTTACGAATACCGCGCTGAAGCGGTTACGGTGATTGCTGAGCAAGACAAGCCCGAGGTGGTCGTCGAGGGCGACGACTCGCCTGAAGTCAAGGTTTTCGCCCACGATGTATTTCCGCCGACGGTTCCCTCGGGCCTGCAAGCTGTCTTCTCGGGCCCAGGGCAGAAGGTTTTCATCGACTTGATATGGGCCCCAGTGACGGATGTCGATCTTGATGGGTACAACGTTTATCGACACGAAGAGGGCTCTGCTCCGGTGAAGATTAATACGGAATTGGTAAAGACGCCCGCCTACCGCGACACTTCTGTGATTTCAGGAAAGCATTATCTCTATTCGGTGTCGGCGGTCGATCTGCGCGGGAACGAGAGTGCGCATTCGGAAGAGGCGGGGGAAACGGTGCCGTGAAGCGTGGGGCCGAAAATATTTCGGCCCGGTTTCGCCCCAACTTCCAGAGATATGGTTAGATAGACTGCACATGAAATATTGCCGATTTCAATTCAATGGCCAGCCCCAGTACGGACTGGTCGAGTCCGTTGCCGGGCAAGACGCGATTGTGCGGCTCCTGCTCACGCCTCCCGAAGAAGCTGACGGTGACATGGAGAGCCTCCGCACGCGCCGGATCGAGGCGATCCCTCTGGCCGAAGCGGAGCTGCTGCCTCCCGTGCGGCCGTCGAAGATCGTATGCGTGGGGCGGAACTATCGCGAGCATGCGGCGGAACTGGGTCATGACGTGCCGACGGAGCCGTTGATTTTTTTAAAGGCTACATCGGCGTTGTTGTCGCCGGGGGGCGTTGTACGTCGCCCAAGGATATCGGAGCGCGTGGACTATGAGGGCGAATTGGGCGTAGTGATTGGCAAGACGTGCTACCAGCCGGCGGCGGATGTGGACATTCGCCAGTACATCCTGGGCTACACGTGCGTGAATGACGTTACGGCTCGCGATCTGCAAAACAAAGACGGGCAGTGGACGCGCGCCAAGGGCTTCGACACATTCTGCCCGGTCGGGCCGGTGGTGACGGACGAGATAGATCCATGTTTCGGAGCAGGGGCAGGTGTAGGTGTCGAAACCCGAGTGAACGGTGTCGTAAAGCAGCAGGGGAATACGCGCGACTTCCTCTTTAAGCTGGACGTGGTGATCCGGCATATTGCGCAGGCAATGACGTTGTTTCCCGGAGACTTGATTCCGTCGGGGACACCTGCTGGCGTGGGCCCGGTGGTGGCGGGAGATACGGTGGAAGTTAGCGTCGAGGGCGTGGGGACTCTGAAGAATAGCGTAGTGGACGAGTAGGGCGTTGACTCCGCACTTGGCCACGGCACGCGTAATCTCCATCGAGAAGCAGATTACGAGACTCGGGATTCACGGAGCTGCGTCGCCCGCCTTCTCCGCGATGGGCCGGGCGTAACGCACCAGTGAGAGGAGAAATTTCCCGCGCTCCTCGGTCATCGGCATGTGTCCGGAGTGCTCGAACCAGACGAGATGCTTTTCCGGCGTTTTCACCTTATCGAACCATGTGGCAGCGACGTCTGAGTTGACAGTCCGATCGTGTCGGCCCTCAAAAAGTATCAGTGGCACTGTGAGTTCGTTGGTGTTCGTGAGATCGAGCGCGATCACCTCGGGGAGCAGGTAGGGGGTCGCGAACTTGTTGCCGTCCCAGATGTGGTTGATCTCCTGGTCGCCGTAGTCGGGCGAAAGCTGAGCGAGATCTCCATCGGCCGAATTGTCGTGGCGATAGGCCATCACTCCGCCGTAATAACTGACCCATTTGCGTTCGACGTAAATATCCTTGATGGGGATGGTCCGGCCGGAGGCGCCGTATGGGGCGATGGCCTCGAGTTCACGCACCGCCTCGGCGTTGCCCGCGCGGTGAGCCTCGTCCATAGCGAACTGCCAGCCTCGGCGCTCGCTCTCGGGACCATCGATTAACTGACAGACGCCGATATAGGCGTACAGCCATTCAGGATGGCGAACCGCGAGTTGCAGGCCGAGAAAACTGCCGAAGCTGTGTCCCAGGACGAATATCTTGTCCTTGCCGAACTCCTTGCGAGCCCATGCGGCCATCTCTTCCGCGTCGGCGATCATTCGCTCAGGTGTGAGGGTGGGTGCGATCTTGGCAGGATCAGATAGGAGGTAAGTTTTCCCTGCAGCGCGCTGATCCCACTGTACGACTGTGAAGTACTCCTCCAAGCCGCGCGTGAACCACCAGCTCATCGGGATCGAGACGTATCCCGGCCCTCCGTGGATGTACATGAGCACAGGATTTCTGCGGTCGGCACCGCGAATCGAGACCCATTGATCGATCCCGCCTATCCGCACTTTCTCCAGCCGCTCCACCCCATTGGGTGTCACAATCTTGCGCGCGTTCGCGATGATTGTGGTCGCCTCGGCGCGGATGGCGGGTTTGACTGGCTCCTGCGCTCCAACCAGCATGCAGGCCAACACTACGAGAAGGAGGTTAGGAATTATTTTGCTGCCGATCTTGGTCACATGGGGACGATTGTACTTGTGGATTTGTGACACGAGTCTCTCCTGCGCTGTTCAGTCGAGTTGAGCGCTGCTTTTTGTGATGAACGGCAGTTTGAACGGATTTAGAAAGGTGACAATCGGGGAATGCCATCGAGCTTCACTGTAGTCTGAATCGTTCCTTCATCAGCCTCTGCAGCCTGGGTTTGTAGAGCAGGTCGTAGGCTAGCTCTTTGTCGGGGAACATGGCGAGGGCGGCGCGTTTGGCGCCGGCGGCCAACTCCGAAGCTTCTTCCACGGTGAGGTTGGGGTCCTGGCTGATGACCGACATCACCATGCTGATCATCACTTGCAGGCGGCGGATTTTCCGAGCCTCTTCTTCGCGCTCGTGCTGGGATTCTTCCTCTGCTAACGGATAGCTAGGGTCCGGTCCGGCTTGCTGAGGAAAATTCATGGTGTCCCCTTTTTGTCCCACAGCTTTTGATGTCGCAAGGCGGCGCGGCGTTGCGACCTTTGGTTATGGGCATTTTGCCTGAGTTCTGGACGAAAGCAAACTACACGATGGTGCTGCTTCGGTTTGGTAGGCCTTACGTCATTCAGTGCGCCTTCTAAGAGGAGAAAATCCCCACTTCTCGCGCAAAGAGCGCGTAAGAAATCGGGCACCCGACAGCAGTGAGAGTAGAATCGACGGATGACATGGAGTCGGGCCACCCTCGCTCGATTCCGGAACTGGAGATGCCATGGCGGAACCTGTGAAACCGTTTGACTCGCAGCCTCAACCTGATCCCAACGAGAAGCTTGTGAAGGTGTTCGATTCCGAGCAGGAATCGGAGGCGATGGTGGTCAAGGGGTTGCTCGATTCGGCCGGCATCGACAGTGATCTGACTTCGGCTTCCCTTGTGCAGGAAACCTTCCCCGGCCTCGGCGGCATGCTTATTCTGGTGCGCGAAGAGGATGCAGAAGCGGCGAAGAAATTGATTGCCGACTATCGGCAATCGCCTTCGGACGACGACGAAACGGCAGAGATCGAGATTATTGAAGAGCCGCCACCACAGGCGTGACTGAACGACCGTCGAGGTAGAAGGTGACGGAGCCATCCAAATCGGTGCGATAGACGCGGGCTCCAGCCTGAGACAGACGGCCCATAACGTCGGAGCGCGGCAGGCCGAACGAATTTCCCAATCCCACAGAAATGATGGCGAACTTTGGCTTTGCCGAAGTCACAAGTTCCGGCGTGGTGGCGTTAGCGCTGCCGTGATGGCCCACCTTGATCAAGCTGGCGCTGGGATGATGCAGCGCGGCGATGCGGCGCTCGACCTGCTTTTCCGCATCACCTTCGAGCAGGATAGAAGACTCTCCGTAAGTCACGCGCAGCACCAGCGAATCATTATTTTGCGGTTTGGAGCCGACGAACCAGTCGCGCGGCGGAAAGAGTACTGTGACTTGCGCTCCGCCGAGGTCGAAATCGTCTCTCTCCCAGTGACGCACGACTTTGACGCCTAGAGATTGTGCGGTCGAGATCACATTCTCTAGAGCCTGACTCGGGGGAAGCAAGCCCACCCACAATTCCTTCGGGCGAAAATTCTTAAGGACGGCGATCATTCCACCAATGTGATCGGAGTGGCCGTGGGTGATGGCGACAGCGTCGAGGCGCGAGAGGCCGCGCGTCCAGAGGTAGGGCGAGACGACATCTTCGCCAAAATCGAGTTGCGAACCGCCGGGGCCGATGGGGCCTCCTGCGTCGATCAGCAGCGTTTTTCCTTGCGGCGTGACGAGAAGCGTGGAATCGCCCTCGCCGACGTCGATGGAAGTCATCTCAAGCATGCCGGGATGAGTGCGCGGTTTGGCGGGTGCGAATGCGAGGAGTAAAGACGCAGTGAGGACGGCGGCGAGCCCACCAGCGGCAAGTACCGCTCGGTGGCGGGCGGACCACATTGCGATTGCGAGCGCGGCGGACGCCAGCCCGATCATTACAAGCGACGGCATGGGGACGCGCAGGTCGGCGAGGCGGAGTGTGCCCAGTCCGTGTACGGTGCCGGTGATGCCGCTGAGCGCGAAGGTCGTAAGCAGTACGGGAACTTTGGCAAGCCATGGCGAGACATAACCAAGAGCAAGCGCGGCTAGGGTGGCGGGCATCATCAACTGGGTCAATGGAACGACGACTACGTTGGAGGGCAATCCAATCGTCGTAGCGCGGTGAAAGTAGAACGCCATTGGCAGGGCCAGGCCCATCTGCATGACGGCGGAGATGAAGAGAAGTTCCCAAGCAGCCAGACCGAGGGCGGCCGCGCTGCGGACGAGGCGAGGCGCCCAGGTTTCTCCCACAAAAAGCGCGACGCGAGAGGAGATGAATTGCAGGTCCACGCGGAACTGCGCCACGCGAGGTGGCAGGAGAGCGGCGTAGTCGGGTGAGTCCCAGTTGGCGAGCGCTTGCTTCTGAAGTTGGGAAGTGCGCTGCAGGATTGGAACGCCGATCGCGGCGACGATGAGCACGCAGACGAATGTCATCTGAAAGCTCGCAGTGAAGAGCTGTCGCGGATCGAAGACCAGCAATCCCAGCGCCGCCCCGCCCACCGCATTGACCATGGCTCGATCGCGATAGAGCAGGCGCGTGCCGAGGTAAACCGCGCACATGAGAGTGGCTCGCCAGACGGGAGCTCCGACCTCGGTGATGAAGGCGTAGGCAACGCAAAATGCTACCGTCAACAGCGTTGCCGGGATGTCATTCATACGGAGACGCCGCAGTGTCCAGAACACAACGAAGGCGAGGATGGTGACGTTCATCCCGGAGACGACGAGGACATGGTAGGTGCCGGAGCGCTGAAAGTCGGCGCGGGTGTCACGGTCGATGAACGCCTCTTCGCCGATGAGCATCGCATCAATGAGGGCAGCCTCGCGGGGAGGCCAGAGTTCGTGGACTTTAGCGACGACTCCGCGATGGAGACGGCTGCGCCAGAAGGCGAGGCGACTCCCGGAGAAGCCGGGGAGCTGTTGGACATTTACGATTTTGGCTGAGCCGAGCGCGGCGATGCCGTGATCGGCGAGGAAGCCCTGGTAATCGAAGGCTCCGGGATTGCGAAAATTGTGCGGGAGCTTGAGCTTGGCGGAAAAGCGTAGGCGGTCGCCATAATTGTAGACGGGCATGGTAGCGCCGGATGCGGAAGGGCTGGCGTCGAAATCTTCCGGGGACGCGCTGTTCGGGCGAGGGCTGTAGACGGCGAGGCGAACGCTGGAATGAACAGGAACAATCTCCCCTGTCTCGGTTTGAATCTCTTCAGTCTCGACGTCGACCGTTTGCCGGATTTCGTTGAATCCCCCGGCTTGGAGGCGTCCGTCGCGCGTGACGTGGGCGGTGACTTGGAGATCCCGCCGGTCAGCGTAAGGCTGAATGCTGGTATCGAGGTGAGTTGCGGCGTCCCGTGTCTGAACGTGGAGTGCACCTGCGAGAAATAGTGCTCCCAGAGCGAGGGTCCAACCAAGATGCGAGCGCCGCAACGCGAAATAGGCTGCGGCGCATGAGAAAGCCGCGGCGGCGACGATCCACCACAGGGTGGGGCGCCAAGCGTAGACGCCAGCGGTGATCCCGCAGGAGTAGGAAATGGCTGCCCAAAGCATCGGCTGGCGCGGCGCCTTGAGGCGGAAGACGGGAGGCGACGTCTGAGGGGGTGGGGTCATTACGGCGCTTGATTCATCGGAATAATCCGTCAGGGGCTGAGGCCCCGAAATCCGCCCCCGGTCGCGCTTACGCCCGGCGGACAGACGATGGCGGCTGTCCCCACATGAGTCCTACCGCACCAGATGTACAACGCTTTCCAAGTGATAGGTTTGCGGGAACAGGTCAACCAAATGCACCTGTTCGACCCGATAACCACCGGCGAGCAATGGGACCAGGTCGCGCGCCAAGGTGACCGGATCGCAGGAGACATAAGCAACGCGTGGCGCGCCCAAGGTCGTCAACAATCGCGCCACGCGTTCTCCCAGGCCACTTCGGGGCGGGTCCACCACCGCCAGGTCGGGCTTATGAATGATATGAGGGAGAACTGCACCCTTCCCGACTCGCCCCGAATTTTCTGTCCGTGCCAGGTACTGCTCCGTTGTGGCCTGGACTACTTCTCCATTCGAGGTCTGATTGTAGGCAAGATCGGCTGTGGATGTCTGTGACGACTCAACAGAAACGACGTGATGAAAGTCACCGGCCAGGGCTGTGGAAAACAGTCCAACGCCGGCGTAGAGGTCAAGCGCAAGTTTCCCAGATTGGTCCTTGGTGACGATTCTCACGAGTTCGTCCGTCAGATGGCGGTTGGTCTGAAAAAAGGAACCTGCACTGACGCGGTATGCCGCTCGTTCCGTCTGATAGGTCAGATGCGAGGCGCCGGCCGTGACGAGAATCTCCTGTGCGCCAGCCTTGCGATCGCCGGGATTCGGCTCACGGAACGCCACGACGCCAGCGATTTCGGGGAGCGAGCTGTGGAATTCTTCGGTCCACGCGCGCACTGCGGCGCGGCGAGCTATCCCGGCGCAGTGGACCTCCACCAGCAACTGGGTGTCGTCGGCATTGGCGAAGAATTCGACTTCACGCACGCCGTCGGGAACTTTGCCCGCTCGGCCGCTCTGCCACAGCGACGCAATTCCGCGGTTGATCAGCGGTGAACTGATCGGACACTCTTCGACGGCGAGCAGTTCGTGCGAAGCGAGTTTGAAATATCCAGCCGCGAACGTAGGTTTCGTTTGCACCTGCAGGCGCGAGCGGTTGCGATAGTTCCACGGCGGCGAGGGATGAACTTGGATCTCTCCGGGTAAATCCAGCTTGGCGGTGCGGCGCAGACTTTCCCGCAGAATTTCTTTCTTGATCTCGAGTTGATGTTCGTATCTGGTGTGCTGGTAGTGGCATCCTCCGCAGCGTTCGAAGTACTGGCAGTCGGGTTGAACGCGGTGCGGAGAAGGCTCGAGGATCGCGCTGGCTTTCGCGCGAGCGAAGCCAGATTTCTGTTCGGTGAGTGCAGCTTCGATTTTTTCTGCGGCGAGGACGAACGGGACAAAGACGGCCTTGCCGCGTCCTTTATCGTCGGCAGGCAAATGGGACAGGCCGTCGCCACCGTAGATCAGCTTTTCGATTGTGAGGAGCAAGAAGTGATTCTAACCGACAAGTCACAGGGCCCTTCCGGCGGCTGCGCCGGAGGACCAGGCCCACTGGAAATTAAATCCGCCGAGATGACCGGTAACGTCGACGACTTCGCCAATGAAGAACAGGCCCGGAGCCTTACGGCTTTCCATAGTTTTGGCGGAGAGTTCGTCGGTGTCGACTCCGCCGGCGGTGACTTCGGCCTTGTCGTAACCTTCGGTGCCTGCGGGAGCGATGGTCCAGGCGTGCGCTTGGCGTTCGAAATCGGCGAGGGCGGAATTTGTCCATGCAGAGGGCGCGTGCTGATCGAGCCAGCGATCGGCAAAGCGAGCGGGCAGTGTCTTGCGAAGCTCTGATCGCAGCGTTGCCAATGTTCGCGGTGTCTTCGGATCGCGAAATGCTGCGGTCACGTCGCTCTCGGGAGTCAGGTCGATGGTGATCTTCTGCAGCTTGTGCCAGTAGGAGGAAATTTGCAGGATCGCGGGGCCACTCAGTCCGCGATGCGTGATCAGCATCTTCTCGCGGAATTGTTGATTGTTGCAGGAAGAGATCACGTCGGCGGAGACGCCGCTCAGATCGCAGTATCGAGACTGGTCTTCGGGTCCGAGCACAAGCGGCACGAGGCCCGGCCATGGGTCGCGAATGTTGAGGCCGAACTGACGCGCGAGGTCATAGCCGAAAGATGTCGCGCCGATCTTTGGAATCGAAAGGCCTCCGGTGGCGACGACGAGCGTGGGCGCACGGAACTCGACGTCGCGCGTGCGCACGATGAATTCGGTGGTCTGGGCGACTTCCTGAATCTTCGCGTTGAGGAAGATGCTGGCGCCAGCTGCGCGGCATTCTTCTTCGAGCATCTGCTGGATGTCGCGGGCCGAGCGATCGCAGAATAGTTGTCCCAGTGTTTTTTCGTGATATGGAATGCGATGCTTCTCGACCAGAGCGATGAAATCGGCGGCCGTGTAGCGAGCCAGCGCCGACTTGGCAAAGTGCGGATTGGAGGAGAGGAAATTTCCAGGCTGGCAGTGGAGATTGGTGAAATTGCAGCGGCCGCCGCCGGAGATGAGGATCTTCTTGCCCAGACGGTCAGCGTGATCGAGGACGGCGACGCGGCGTCCGCGCTTACCGGCTTCGATGGCGCACATCAGGCCTGCTGCGCCTCCGCCGAGAATCAGTGCATCGAATGAGTGGGTCACGTTCAGGGGCTGAAGCCGAAATCAATTTTCACGCCGTACGGCACTAAAAGCGCCGCTCTTCGACGTTTGTACGTAAAAGTTACCCAGGACTTTGTTTACCAACCTGCGCAGCGTGTCTTCGCAAGCCTTCTCAGATTACATGTAAAACAAACTGAGGCGTGGCAGGGCGTATTTCTCCAGCAGGCGTTTGTGCACGTATTGTTTCTGCAGTTGATCGATCTGCGCGCCGGACATTTTACGGCGGTAAGGAGCGAGATCGCGGTCGGCGTCCGCACGGACCGTGACGATTTCCTCGTCCGCTGTGGAGGCGAGCAGCGCCGCAAAAAGTTTTTCTTCCAGCACCGTGAGTCGTCGCTCCAGGTCTTCCAAACGCGACGAGGGTTTCGTTTCGATCTGGCTGGCCAGGTCGCGCAGAGTAGTGGCGGCGTCGAGCGCGACGGACCGTACCGAAAGGCCACTTCCATGCGGCAGCTTCGCGGCTTCGAGCAAGTCCGCATTGCGACGCAGGAAGGGCGCGACCACTTCTGGCTCAAATCCTTGCCTGGCGGGGGATTTAGGGGGGGATTCCGATTCTGCGATTGCCGCTCCGACAGTGGCCTCCTTCATGTCTTCCGCCGCCGCGAGCACGAGCTGCGAGCAGTACGCCAGGCTGTTCACCTTCTTGGTCTTCGAAGGGCGGCGCTCGTAGTTGTCGAATGCATTATCGATGCCGCGCAACACGGCTTCGAGGGGTATGCCTGCATCTTTCCAGGTTTCGATCAAGGCCCAATCGAGCGTGGAGAGCAACAAGCCACCGCCGCGGCGGTACAAGAAACGTTCTTCAATTTCGGTGAAGTAGTTGAAGTAGTTTTCCACGGCAGGTCAGCGGACGGAACGTGACGCAGGAGCGCCGTTTCCATTCTTCGCCTTCGGCTGAGCGGATTTCGACTGCGCCTTCGCTTCGGGTTTGGGCGCGGCTTTCGTGGGCGAATCCTTGCGGGCCGAAGCATTACGCTCCCAGATGATCCGAAGTCCTTCAAGAGTGAGGAGGTCGTCCACGTTCTTGATGTACTTTGAGCCAACACCGATCATCGGGCCGAGGCCGCCGGTGGCGAGCACGCGCGTCTCCTGTCCTAATTCCGCCAGCAGAAGTTCGAGGATGCCGTCGACCAGGCCGAGGTATCCGTAATAAAGCCCGGATTGCAGGCTGCCGACCGTGTTCGACCCGATGACACGTGCCGGCTTGCGAATCTCGACGCGCGGAAGACGAGCGGTACGCTCGAAAAGCGCGTCGGCGGAGATGCCGATGCCGGGGCAGATAACGCCGCCGAGATATTCGCCCTTGGCTGATACGCAGTCGAAAGTCGTGGCCGTGCCGAAGTCGACGACCACGCACGGACCGCCATACTTCTCGAACGCTGCGACAGCATTGACGATGCGGTCGGCACCCACCTCAGCCGGATTGTCATAGTGCACCGGCATTCCGGTCTTGACGCCGGGTTCGATGAAGAGCGGACGCAAATTAAAATAGCGCTCGCATACCTGCCGCAACACCGGATCAAGCGGCGGGACCACAGACGAAATCACGATGCCGTGAATCCCGGTGGCCTCTAGGCCGGCCATCGAGAAGAGGTTGCGGAACAGCACTCCGTATTCATCGACGGTGCTGGTGCGCGAGGTCGCAACGCGCCAGTTCGCAAGCAGGTGTTCGTAGCGCGGAAGTTCGTTCGTATCGTTGCCGGGGCGCGCCTTGGCAACGCGAGCGAAGACTCCTAAGACCGTGTTCGTGTTGCCGACGTCGAGGACGAAAAGCATGGTGAAGCTTCTAGCTCTTAGCTCCTAGCTTCTGGCTAAACTACAAACCACACGCGGACGGCTGATTGCTGGCTTCAGCGTTCTCTGACCGTTCCGCTCAACACCGTCTGTATTCCGTTCGGTGTTCGAACCAGCAGGAATCCGCGCGGATCTAGGCCTTCGGTCGTTCCTTCGAAGGACGAATCGTTCTCTTCGATCCGAACATGTTTGCCGCGAACCCACGAAGAACTCTCGGTGAACCGGCGCAGAATCGACTCGCGGGCGTTCGCGTCTTCCAGCAACTGGCGATACTCGCGATCGAGTGATTTTAACAAAGCGGCGGTCAACTCTACGCGCGACCATTCGCTTCCCGTGACAAGGCGCAACGACGTCGCGGACAATTCCTTGGGAAAAGTTGCCTGATTCACGTTGAGGCCGATGCCGACGACGACGTAGCGAACGCGCGTGGCTTCGGCATTCATCTCAGTGAGAATGCCGCAAACTTTCTTGCCGTTGATGAGCAGATCGTTGGGCCACTTGAGATCTGCGTTTACACGCGAGTCAACTTGTTGGATAGCCGCGCGCACCGCGAGCCCGGCGGCCAGCGAAAGCACCAACACCTCCGACGGGGGCAGCGCCGGACGCAGGATGGAGGAGCAATAGATTCCCGTCGACTGCGGGGACTGCCAGGAGTGCGCTCCGCGGCCGCGGCCTGCGGTCTGCTCCTCGGCGAGAAAAACGGTGCCCTCGGGAGCGCCATCTGCCGCGGCGGCCATGGCCGCGGTGTTAGTTGACCCGATCTTGTAGAAGTGATGCAGGTGCGCATCGAAGATGGTTCCCCGCAACGGCGAGCGCAGAACCTCAGGCAAGAGCAGATCGGGGACCGAGCGCAGTTGATATCCGGTTGCGGGATGGCCGGCCACATCGACGCCCAAGCCCCGCAATTGCTGGATCAAGCGCCAGACTTCGGAGCGGCTGGAAGAGATTTCCTGGGCGATCTTGGTGCCGCTCACGACGACGGTCGCGTGCTCCATCAGCAGGCGGACGATCCGGCCCAGGCGAACGTCGGTCGGCTGAAGCTGGTGCGCGGCGGGAGTTTTGGGCCGCGCGGACGGCTTGCGAATTGTAGTTGTCTTGCTGATGCGGTGATTATGCGCGAATTGGGAGGAAACGACAAACTGCTACAGGCAGAGGCGGCTCGAAAAAGCTGCCCTGAGGTTGAGTTGAACTTTTTTGCTGAGATTCCCATGTCTCGCAAAAGCGGCGAGACATGGGGCATCCAGCGCTTTGACTCACGAGGCAGCTATTGTGCAGTCTCGGTGAACGTGACTTGGGGATGGCCTAGCGCGTACTGACCTTCGGCCGTGACGTGCACGGTGCTCGCGGTCGATGGCAGCGTCAGAACGACTGCCGCTTTGCCCGTCGAATCTGTGGTGACGATTCGGCTGGAGAGTGTTCCAGCGCTGGCGGTAAAGAAGATCGTGCCTCCCGCGGCGCTTCCGCCGGATTGTCCCGGATTCAGCGTGACCGAAAGGTTCAACTTGCTGCCGGCCGGCGCTTTCTGGTTGTCTCCGGTCTTCGTCAACGAAGCCGAAGGATTACCAACAACGATCCATCCACTTTGTTGCTGCGCCACGCCCGAAGTGTCGGTGCTCGGAACCGTGTAGTGGTAAAAGCCCGGCGTGGTCCCGGCAGTCACCGTAATCTTTCCAACTTGCCCAGGAGTGACCGTAGGTTGCGAAACGGTCACGCTGATCCCGCTGTCGAACTGCGGAGTTCCCAAGTTTATGGTTCCGCTCCCTGACGTAATCTTCGGCTGCAGAATAACTGTCTTGCCCGCAGCGACCATGGTCGTGTCAGGATTCAAATCCCACTCGGCAGCTGGCATTTTCGCCGTGCCCGTCACTACCAGCAGCGTTGCGGAGTACGGCGCGAAGTTCATGGTTGAAGACCAAGCCGCTCCTTTCGAAGCCACGATGGTTGTCGGATTCACCGAGGAGAGCGTGTAGGACTGCACCCGCTGCGGAGTGAACCCATTGATGGCGAACTGCGCCTGGACTGTGTTGGAAGGATCTTTGTTCAGCACCAGCAGCGACAATGATTTCCCGGTGGTGTACTCCGCCGCATAACTCGTGAACAAATCAGGATCGCCGGTGTTGGTGTCAGCGACGGAGAGGTTAGCGAACTTATGATGCGAGCCATCGTAGTTGGTAAACAATTTCAGCGCTAGGTAGTTGGGATTCGCAGGATCAGGCGCTACCCAGCGCGACGCCAGATACATGCGCTCGCGGCCGAGAATGCCGTAGGCATCGGCGTCTCCGAGCGCGGTCGAGAAATCGGACTCGCCAGCGACGGCTGCGCTCCACTCCGTGAAACTGACCGGCGTCCCGGGATAAATCATGTTCGCGATCGCGCGAATGCGGGGAATTCGGAAAGGAATCGTCTTATTCGGCTGAATCATTGTTGCCCACGGCTGGTTGATCGAGCCCGACTCGCTGACATAGGTCGGGTCCCAGTAGTCGCGGTAGATTCGCGCCCCAAGCGCCTGCTTCTGAGCCTGCGTCCAGGTCGAAGTGTCGGGAGTATCGGGATAGGCGTGCAGATCAAGCACGTCGACGGAGCGCTTTCCGGCGATCTTGTCTTGCCAGCGAACCTCGTTCAGCCACCAGGGCAGGAAATCGACTCCGGCGTGCGCGCCCTTGTCGTTGCCGTTCGCGCCGTTCCAGTAGAACCACCAACAGCAGGTGATGGGGCCGAGGCGAATGGCGCTCGGATCCCACGTCTTCAGCGCGCGGGACTCGGCCACAAACGTGTCGCGCATTTCGTTGTAGGCAGTCGGCGCGGGATGAACGTCGCGGTGCGTGCTGCCCCAGATTTCAATCTCGTTGTCCATGTCGTAAAAATGGGGGACAGTGCCGAACGCCGCGGCCAGCGCGGCTGCCCACTGATTGCGGTAGACGCTGCCCGCCGGGTCGCTCGTGCCCGGCTGATCCAGAAGTGGAACGTTGGCGTCGTTTGGATTGGCAGTCAGGGTCGTGCTGCAATCCGTTTTCAGGCCGTCGCCGGCATCGGAGTTGTAAGGATCCGCGCCACACTGCGCGCCGAACTTCGCAACGGAAAAACTCCAATCTTTGTTCGTGGAATTCTCAGCAGCCTTGGCGACCCACGACAGCATCGGCATGGTCATGAGCGGATGGCTGCCCGCCGCTTTCACATCCTGAATGAACTTGGCCGAATCCCCGTCGCCGATCTCGGAGTAGGCGAAGTCTTCGAAGTACCAGTCATTGGCCGCGTTGTAGGTGAAGAGCTTCCAGTTGTAGCGCGAGGTGGAGTTGCCTCCCCAGCGCACTATGCTCAGTCCGCTGTCGGTGATCGTGGGAGCGTCCTTGGGATAGGCTCCGCCATAGACATAAGGACTGATCGAGTGCCGGTTGCTTAGAGTGTCGACGGTGACGGTGACGCTGGTGGTTGCGGGAGTGTCGTCCGCGGATTGGGCTTGAGAAATGTTTGCAATGAAGAACAGCAGACACAGGGGGGCGAGTAAACGTAGCTGGGGGTACATAGGGGAGGGCCTCCGTTGCTATCAATCTTACGCGGCTGCGGGGGAGTGAAATACGCGGAAGTGCATTTGTCAGGAAATCCGGAAATGCATGAAATTGCAGCGCACGGAATGATGGACACGAGGGCGAGACGCCCCTTCGACAAGCTCAGGGCAAGCTCTCGCTGACAGCCGGCGGGACGCCGGCGCTACGGTGCGACGCGCCTTACGCGCCGGTTTTAGGACCCGTTGCTAGTTCGACGTTTCCGTGAACGTCACTTCCGGGTGGCCCAGTCCGTAGGGGCCTTCGGCGGTCACTGTGACGCTTCCAGTCGTTGAAGGAAGAGTCAACGTGACCGAGGCTACTCCTGAGCTGTTTGTCACCGCGATCACCTTCGCGCCAGTGGTAGTGCCATTCGAGAGCGTGCCTCCAGTGGTGCTGAAGAGCACGCTGGCGCCCGTATTCGTTCCGCCCGAGGAGCCTGCGGAGAGCGTGACGGTC
>Ga0209168_10000954_pt1 | contig 24891 bp, 20 predicted proteins | sample Coa_R1_FD_187156 | JGI IMG/M metagenome (GOLD analysis project Ga0209168, IMG submission 187156) | Surface soil microbial communities from Centralia Pennsylvania, which are recovering from an underground coalmine fire - Coalmine... | ecosystem: Environmental > Terrestrial > Soil > Unclassified ...
CAAGGGCAGGAAGATCTCCGATGTAGAACTGTCCGCCATTAACCTCGTGCGTCATTCCTTCCACGGGGATTGGAACTACACCATATCGGGGCAAACAGCTTGAATCATTTATTTATGCACAAAGCCTTAGTACCTAGGGAAACCAAGGGAAACCCAGAATTGGGCCAAGCTACGAAAATGATGGACGGAGTGCGCGAAACTTCAATAGTCTTGGTACACCTGTTGAACTCAGGAAGCAGGAGGAGGTTCTATGCGATCGATGCGATTACTCAGTTTCGTGGTTCTGGCTGTTCTGTTGCTGGGGTGCGGCAAGTCATCCAAACTGGCGCCCTTGCTGCCGGACGCGCCCGACGGCTGGAGCACAGAGGGCAGCGCCACCAACAAAGACGTCTCTGGCGTTGGCCACAGTTCCACCAGGTCTTACACGCCTGCGGGCACGGCGGCTGGGTTGGGAGTGCAGCGCGTCACGGTGCAGATCCTGCTGGCGGAAAAAGGCGCCGACCAGAAGAAGGTCCAGGAGATGTCCATCGAGAGCAAAGGCCAGTTCAGGGAAAGAAAGGAAGTGGCCGGCTTCCCGGCCTTTGAGTCATTTCCGCTTCCCAACAATGACACGCACTCCCTCGATATTCTTCCCAAGCCTGGGACGCACGTTCAAATTGTCGCCTACAAGGGTGGGGCGGGTTGGGACAAGGCAGAAAATCGCCAGGCGGCGGTCTCGGCCTTTTCCGGGAAGCTGGATCTGAATAAGATCGCAGCCATGGAGTAGGAGCCCACTCGCGGTGGGCGTGAGCGGTTTAAGAAATACTGGATCCAACACGGAGCAGCTCTTTCCCACCGGCGCTGAAGCGTTAGTGAATACCTATCTGAGCTTTCCGTCGGCTTGAAAGCCCACGTCCCTCGGAACCAAAGTTCGGGGTTTCCACCGGGCAATGGGTACGCTATTTCCTAAACTGCCATGTTTGGGGAGCAAGCATTGCGTTCCATTTTTGCCACCACAAAAACCCAAAAAGTGATACCCTTGCGCGACTTTCCTCGCCATTCATGATTCAGTTTGCAGGAGGGCCATCCCCTCAGCCTGAAATGCCGCGGACTGAGTGTTGAATGCTGAAGCCAATTCACAGAACGGAGAAAGCACCGCAATGCTAGATAGATTAGATACGCTGGTCGCCTTTGCCACGGTGATGCTGGGAATCAGCCTGTTGATCACCATCCTCAACCAGATGATTGCCAGCCTGTTAGGCCATCGAGCCACATATCTCAAAGACGGGATCAAAGACCTCCTGGAAACGCTCGATCCAGCCCTGGCGCCCAACGTGGAGAAGATCGTAGATGATGTGATGACGCACAAGCTGGCGTCGGATTCGGTTTTCGCGCACCAGGCATGGGCGCCCACACGATGGAAACTGGCCAGCAGCATCAGGCCTGAGGAGTTAGCCAAATTACTGAACCTGGTCTCGGCCGGAAAAGCTTATGCCCCCAACATTCAGGCAATTTTGAGCCAGGTAAATCCGTCTGCGGCCCGCGAGGCGCAAATGATCGCCAACACCGTAAATGCCCTGGCTCCGGGAACCCCGGCCAGCGCTGACGAATTAATGAAGGAGCTTTCCGACAAGGCAAGCAAGGCGATTGGCCGGCTGGAAGGAGGCTTCACCTCCACCATGGACCGCGTGCGGCAGCGGTTCACCCTGCAAATGCGCATCTGGACGGTCGTATTCTCGGTGGCATTCGCGCTGGCCTATCATCTGGATGCGGCAAAGATTTATTCGCAACTGGCCACCGACCCGGCTTTGCGGGACAGCCTGAGCAAGGCCTCGGACGACCTGATGAAGAAATACAGTGAGGTCACTGCCCCTGCCTCACCCACCACGGGATCAGCCGCGCGGCCGTCGAACCCACAAACCTCGACGCAGGAAAATCCAACGCCAGAGCAGGCAAAGAAAGATCTGGGTAATGAGGCGCAGAATCTGGCCCAGGCCTACAAGCAGGTACAGAGCAAGCTCTCCGAACCCAAGCTGGCGCTCTTTCAGGTTCCTGAAAACTGGGGTGACTTCGGAGGGCCGGGCGGGCTCTTCAGGATTCTGGCCACGGCGGCGCTCCTGAGCCTGGGCGCTCCCTTCTGGTATAACGCCCTGAAAGGCCTGGTGAACCTGCGCTCTCAGGTTGCAGACGCGCAGGCAAAGGAGGCCAAATAAACTACTCGACCTGCAGGATTCTCATGCTGAAATCTGCGGACTTTTTTGGCTTTGGGGGTCTGGCAACCACGGTGCAATTGCGTCCCTTGGCTTTGGCCTTATAGAGAGCCTGATCGGCGGAGCGCAGTATCTGGTCCACGGCCACCTGGTTTCCATGGCTCGCGGCAATGCCCACGCTGACCGTAACATTGGTCTCCGTTTTATCGTGACGGGATTTCTTCTTCCCTTTTGGCCCACGCCTGTCCGGAGCGCGAACTACAAATCTGGATTGCTCAATCAGTCTCCGCATCCGGTCCAGATAGGTAAATGCCTCCTCGGCGGGAATCCCGGGAAAAACCACAGCGAACTCTTCACCGCCATAGCGGTACGCCTTTCCGCCGCCCGTGACATGGGCCAGCCTGGAGGCGACCAGGCGCAGCGCCTGGTCGCCCGCGGCATGACCATACGTATCGTTGAATCGTTTGAAGTGGTCCACGTCCAGCATGGCGATGGTATAGGAATTCTCCAGCTTGAGCAGTGCTTCATTGAATGCGCGGCGGCTGGGCAGGCGGGTAAGCTCATCGCGGAAGGCCATGCTGTGAGAGGTCTCCAGCACGGCAATCGTGAATAGCAGCCCTGCGACGCCAAAGTATAGGGCTCCCTGGTAACTGGTGGCTCCGGCGCGCAAGGCTATAAAGATGGATATAAGGCCCCAGAACAGGCTGCTCTCTGCAGCCTGATAGCGCCGCGCCAGCGAAACCGATATCACCCCCGCCGCCAGAGCAAACACTACCAGCGCGGGCTGCGGAACCCTGCTCCAATCCGAAAAATGCCGCGCCACAAAAAGATGGCTCAAAAGTGCCGCCACGGCAGCGAACCTCGGCAGCATGAGCAGGGCCACCGCAACGCCTTGAAGGCCAATGCATGCCAGCCGTCTTTCGCCGGCGGGAGAGATGATTCCGCGGTCCTGCAGGAATGAGAGGGCCAGAAGATTCAAAGGAACCAGGAAGGCAATTGCGTTGGACAATACACGCTGGGCTTCGGGGGAAATCCAGGGCGCGATAGTGACCATGGCGGCGTGCGACACACCGACCACGAGCAATGCCAGGAAAAGCCGGCTGCGGTGAAATACCGCGCTCAAAATCAGGCCCGCGGCAAAGACTACGGCAGGATAGAGGTTGATCTGGCGGCCCTCTGTGCCGTTAACGATTCCCAGCCGTAGGAGAGCGAAGGCCAGCAGGAGTACGATCCCTCCCGGCACGGTGAGCCGGTATAGCAGCCTGGCGACTTTCAACGTTTGCGCTCCCGCGGTCAAAGATCACCCATCTGCAAACTTGCTGCAAAGTTAAAGACGGGCAGTCAGCGTCCGGGGCAGAATCTTATGGAGAACGTGCGCGTGGGAATAGATGTCGTTAGTTCCTTGGCCTTTTTCGGGCTTGCTTGAGAAAACGGGAGGCTGGGCTCTACCCGTGGTAGTACCAGCGGGCGTCGTATTTGGAGGGAATAGGAACACCATCTCTGGTGGCGGGGCGATAATGCCAGTAGTTTTGTATTGTGGCTATGACTTTTTCGTCGATGCCGTGACCCAGCCCCGTAATCAACTTCGTTCCTATCACCTTTCCCTGCTCGTCAATCGAAACTTCCACCTTTACGTATCCTTCAATCCCGGGAGGGATGTCCGAGCGGGCGATGGGTGGATCGACATTACTCAATTCGATGGCGGGACGAACGTCCGCTCCCGTTGTTTCACCGTAAAGATCAGAGCTGTTGGGTGACCCGGCGCTGGCCGAGGAAGCGGGCTCCGGGTTTTGCGGCTGCACATTTTTCTCATTGGTGATTTTCGCGTTGAACCTGGTTTTTTGCTTCACCGGCAAATAGAGCTGGGCGGGAGCGTGCTTCGATCGCTCCGCTACCAGGGTCTGCTGATTTCCGGGCGGGGTAAAGTAGAGGACCGCGGATGCGCCGCGATTGCCATTGGCGATCTGCGAAGGTGTCACAAATATCGGGGTTGGACGAAGGCAGATGACCCACAGGACTACGCCATGAACTGCTACAGAGCCAATCAGTGACAGATTCCATCTGCTGCGGCTGGGCCGTTGTGACGAAACGAACATAGCTGCCTACCCGGCTCCTGATTCCTCGTTCAAGGATACCCCAAAAACCCGCTTTTTTGTTGGACGTATCGCCCTGCCCTGCAGGCGGTCATCAAGCACCGGCGAAAATGATCGGATTGGGCCGGTCGGCAACCCCATCCGGCACTTAAGGAACCAGGGTCCATGTACCAGGGAAGCCCAGCTTTCAGTTGAATCCACAGGACATTAAACGTAGTATCTGCTTAACTGCCGGAACTCTGGAGCTTATGAGCCGTCGCCGCGAACCGCGTGTGGAAGTCAACTTTGAAGTAAAGGTGTGGGGGATGGACCGTCACGGAAAGCCCTTCATGCAACGCGCCCATACTTTGGACATCACCCAACGGGGTGCGCGGCTGATTGGGGTTGAGTGCGTCAACGTTGGCGAGACCATCGGCATCCAGAACGGCGATCAGAAGTCGCGCTTCAAAGTAGTCTGGATGGGACGGGAGAACACCCCCAAAGCAGGTCAGATTGGGGTCCATTGCCTGGAGCCGGAAAAATCGATCTTTGTCCGGCAGCCAAATAAGGTGGCGTCCGAACCGGACTTGTTCCAGGCGAGCGCTCCCGAGCCTGGATTTGAAGCGGTGAAGAGCGCCCGGCCCGTCAGAAAAGATATGGCGGCAGTCCGGCGAAAACACCCGCGATATCCGTGCACGGGTGGGGTAGAGCTGCGCCAGCAGGAAAACGGTCCTCCGGCCTGGGGCAACATGAGCGACATCAGCCTCACCGGATGCTATGTGGAAACCACTTCCACTCTTCCCGTAGGGAGCATGGTCATGTTCCATCTACGGACCCACGAACTGAACATAAAAGGCCGCGCTGTAGTAAAGACCTCTCATCACGCCGTGGGTATGGGCGTGGCATTTCTTCATCTCAGCCAGGAAGACCAGCAGAATCTTGAATTTCTGCTTGGCATGCTGGCCGGAGTCCAGGAAATGCGGCCGGAGGAGAAGCGCACTTTCGTTCCCGCGGATGATCCGGTTGAAGCTGCTCCGGCCCCAAGTGTAACGCCCTCAACCCCACCAGCCGGCGGCATCTCAGCACAGATCATGCATACCATGAATGAACTGGCTGAACTGGAACAGCACCTGATTAAGAACAAGATAGACGCGCGATTGGTTGCGCAATTTCATGATGCCATGGAGCATACGCGGCAGACCGCTTGGACGGTGCAGCACTGGGTTGATCTTCGTTCCGCCGGCAATGATCCCTTTGCCGTTTTGCCTCAGCTCGAGACGGAACGGATCAACATGCTCGTGAAACTTGCGCGCAATGTGCTCGCCGATATTGATTCCAGCGGCACGACAGAGTTCAGTGAAGGAATTGAAGAACTCTACGCCACCATGCAGCAACTCCATAAACGGCTGTCCAGGATGTTTACGGATGTGCCTGAGGACGAAGGAAACCCAAGCTTTCAGGCCCAAAGATAAAAGATAAAAGATAGCGGACAGTCAGCGGCTGGTAAACAGGTGCCCCATCTTCTCTTTCTTGGTATTCAAGTAACGCTCTGAAGCGGCCGTCGGCTCAACTTCGCAGGGAACCCGTTCCGCAACCCTGATTCCCGCTGACTCCAGCGCTGCAACTTTTTGTGGGTTATTGGAAAGCAGGCGAACGGCCTTCAAGCCGAGCAGCTTCAGAATCTCCGCGGGAAGCTGAAACTCGCGGTGGTCTGCCTTGAAGCCAAGATGCTCGTTGGCCTGGACGGTATCCATACCTTTGTCCTGCAATTCATAGGCCTGGAGCTTGGCCATGAGCCCTATGCCCCGGCCTTCCTGCTGCTCATGAACCAGAACGCCGGAGCCCGCTTGTGCAATGAGAGTGAGCGCCATTTCCAATTGGGCGCGGCAATCGCAACGCAGCGAGCCGAAAACATCGCCGGTAAGGCATTGGGAGTGGATCCGCACGAGTGGCGGCGCCGAATGAAGATCGCCCATCACCAGCGCGACGGCGGACTCAGTGCGCCGGTCCTCGCCAAAATGACCCTCAAAGCCAAGAATGCGGAAGTGGCCCCACCGCGTGGGAAAATCGGCTTCAGCCACCTTGCGGACTCTAGATTCGCTGCTCACCTTTCTATTATAGACAGAGCCGGGTCCCTGCTTAGGCCCGGAACTTGCGTGGTAATATCCTGCTTATGCCCATCAGCGACACGAGTCCCGAGATTCAGGCGATGCAGGACCGCATGATTATGTCCTTGACCGGGGAACAACTGAAAATGGCGCTGGAAATCTGCGAGGTCAGTCGCTCCCTGGCAAAAGCAGGCATCCGAAGCGACCATCCTGAATGGTCGGAGAAGCAAATGAACCGCGAGATCCTGCGTCTTGCGTTCTTTCCAAATGCGCTCCCGCCCGGGTTCTGATGGACGCACTCCACGATATACTCTAATGTTTGGCATTCCAGTCGGGAGATATCTATGGCCTCGTCCGCTGTCTCGTATGCAAACCAGAACCAGCAACGTTTTCTGGGTGAACTGAAAGACCTGCTGCGCATTCCCAGCGTCAGCACTTTGCCGCAACATAAGGATGACGTCCGCCGCGCGGCCGAATTCGTTGCCAATGACATGCGGCGCATCGGCCTGGAGAACGTTGAGATCATTTCCACCAAGGGCCATCCTCTTATCTATGCCGACTGGCTGCATGCGCACGGGAAGCCCACGGTCCTGTGCTACGCGCACTATGACGTTCAGCCGCCCGATCCGCTGAACGAGTGGGTTAGTCCGCCATTTGAGCCCACAGAGCGCAACCAGAACATCTACGCGCGCGGCGCAGTGGATGATAAAGGCCAGCTTTGGATGGAGATCAAGGCCATTGAAGCGTTGATGAAGGCTTATAGCGGCAAGCTGCCTCTGAACGTCAAGTTCATCATCGAGGGAGAAGAAGAGGTTGGCGGCGAATCCATAGCCGAGTACGTGCGCAAGCAAAAAGCCAAGCTGAAAGCGGACTTCGCCCTGGTCTGCGACACGGAGCTGTTCGCGCCGGATCTGCCGACCCTGTGCGTTGGCCTGCGCGGCCTGGTATATACGGAGATCGAGGCCACCGGGGCCAGGACCGACCTCCACTCCGGGATGTACGGAGGCGCCGCGCCCAATCCGTTTTTTGCGCTGGTCGAAATCATCAGCAAACTCAAGGACAGCAAAGGGCGCATCCTGATTCCGGGCTTTTACAAGAACGTAAAAGCGCCGAGCAAGGATGAACTCAAGGCGTGGAAGCGTTTGCCCTTTAACGAAGAGCACTACCGCAAGGCAGAAGTTGGATCAAAAGTGCTGACCGGCGAGCCAGGATATTCCGTCCTGTACCGTACATGGGCGCGTCCCACGTTGGAAGTGCATGGCATGCCCGGCGGCTTCACTGCTGCCGGCGCTAAGACGGTAATTCCGGCGCGGGCGGCAGCCAAAGTCTCCATGCGCCTGGTTCCCAATCAGGACCCTGACGACATTCTCAAGCGCTACACCAATTACGTGAAGAAGCTCACTCCCAAGGGCATTGAAACCAACATCAAGGTATACAGCAAAGGCCCGGCATGTGTGGTGGGCACCGACAATCGTTTTATCAAAGCCGCGACTGCTGCGATGCATGATGTCTTCAAAAAAGATACGGTCTTCATCCGATCCGGCGGCTCAATTCCGATCGTTACCGACTTCCAGGACGTGCTCAAAATTCCCAGCGTAATGATGGGCTTTGGCCTGCCCGACGACAACCTGCACGCACCGAATGAGAAATTCCATATCCCGAACTTTTATCGAGGGATTGAGTCCATTATCCGGTTTTTTGAGAAGCTTGGGGCGTGAGGGGAATCGGGTGATTGAGTAATCGGGTAATCGGATCATTGAGAATTCAGATTTGGTGAAAGAGCCAGTTGATGGTGCTCGTCTGGAAGCCGATCACAGACCTACCGGAAGAATGGAGTCACATCACTGATGGTGAACTGAGATTTCTCCTTCAGTTCTGGAACGACCAACGTACAGACCTCGATGAGAGCGGGGCGTTGGCGACCTTTAGTCAACGCTTGGCGCGTGAATGGGCTATCGAAACCGGCCAGATTGAGGGAGTCTACAACCTCGATCGCGGGGTCACAGAGACATTAATCGAAAGAGGAATTAATGCCGATCTCATCCCGACACAACCCGGCCAAAAGCCGCCAGAATTAATTGCTGCCATCATACAGGACCACGCTAATGTCCTTGAGGGCTTGTTTCAATTCGTTCGAGGGGAACGCCCTCTTTCCAAAGGCTACATCCATGAGCTTCATGCCGCTTTAATGAAGCACCAGGATACAACCGTGGTCCGAGACCAGTTTGGCCAACTCTTCGAGGCCCAGCTTGTGAAGGGCAAATACAAGCAGCGTCCCAACAATCCGCAGCGTGCCGATGGAACTGTTTATGAATTCTGTCCGCCGGAGCAGGTGGAACCCGAGATGGAGCGCTTGCTGGCCATGCACGCTGAGCACGAGAAATGCGGCGTCCCAGTTGAGGTGGAGGCCGCGTGGCTGCACCATCGGTTCACTCAGATTCATCCCTACCAGGATGGAAATGGTCGGGTGGCGCGTGCACTGGCTAGCCTTCTTTTTGTTAAGGCGGGATGGTTCCCGGTGGTGGTGACTCGAGATGATCGCCCACGTTACCTCGACGCTCTTGAGGTAGCAGATGAGGGAGAACTTAGATCCTTAGTTTCGTTTTCCACCTACATACAGAAACGAACGCTGTTCGAAGTCATACAGGGCGTCACAGAAACTAGGGAGATTCAGAGCGTAGATGAAGCGATCGCGGCGGCCAAGCGAGCATTGACTAGCCTTGGGAAACGGTCGGATCCGGTCGTTTGGTCGAAAGCAAAGAGAATAGCCGATTTGCTCATGGGAGCGGCTGACGCCCGATTGGAAGGTGTGGCCGCCAGCCTGAGGAAGGAGATCGCAGAAACCGGGGCTGCCCTTTCGTTTAAGACTTCGAGCCATGCTACCAATTTTCTGCGCACAGGTGATTTGCCATATAAACCCAATCGAACCGACTACGCGGCGCACTGCAGGTTGGAAGTGGAGGATAAAGCAGCTTCAATCTTGGATGTGCTAGAGATTCAAGCCCACGCGATAGGTTCTAAATTCCGTGGCCTTATTGGCTTCGTTGTGTGCTTCAGTCACAAACACCAAAACACTGAGGTTGCCTCCAAAGAACCATTCCTGGTGAATTACGCGGAAACCGACGAAAGCGCTTGGCACCGCTTCCGTCCCTGGCTCGAAGAATCGCTAGTAAACGCTCTCACGCTTTGGAGGAAAAGCTTGTAGCCGATCCCCGGTTGGGGTTCGATCTGTCGGATCGGTTTCGTCACCGTCCTGAGTAGTAAGGTTGGGTTCGCCCTTGCTTCCCTGCACAATTCGCGCTACAGTTAGGCTAGCTCTGAACGACTCTTCCTTCCTCTCGAACACCCTCACTTGAAGAATTTTGGCCAGATGGTGCAAGGCTTACGCGACATGATGGGTTCAGGGCAGGTTATCCACAACATATTGGGGGCTTTCCCCTTGACCCGTGTTGACTCTCTCGGTACATTAGCGGGAGCAGACGGGATGTCCTTGTTACCACAGGCCTGTTTCTGAAGGAGTCAGAAGTTGCTCAAATTAAAGAGACTGCAAATCCTCGGATTCAAGTCCTTCTGTGACCGCACAGAACTGAAATTCCACGGCGATGGCATCGCCGCCATCGTGGGACCAAACGGCTGCGGAAAATCCAACATTTCCGACTCTATCTCCTGGGTGCTGGGTGAACAATCTGCGCGTCTGCTGCGCGGCGTCCGCATGGAAGATGTGATCTTTGCCGGAACGCGCGACCGCAAAGCCACAGGCATGGCGGAGGTTTCGCTCACGCTGATTGACCCGCAGGTCTATGACGGCCCGGTGGGGGGCGAAACAGAGATTGACATTCGCGATGAGATGCCGGAGGACGACTGGGACGAAGCTTCTACGCGCGCCGCCGTAGCCGAAGCGACCGATGCCGCTATCGCAGAAGTACAGCCCGGCCCACTGGACGAAGCAGAAGCCGAGACAGAATCTGAAACAGAAGCCGACACCGAAGCGGCCGGCACTCCGGAAGCAGCCAGCCCGCAAGCAGAGGTTGCCGCGACGCAAGAAGACGCAACCGCGTCAAGCACCAATGGGAGTGCGGTAGTGCTCAAGATTCGCCGGCGCAAATTCAAGTCCATGCAGTCGGCCAAAGGCGAAATCGTAGTTACGCGCCGGCTGTTTCGCACGGGCGAGAGTGAATATCTGCTCAATGGCAAACTCTGCCGCCTGCGCGATATTCAGGACATCTTCATGGGAACCGGCCTGGGACCGGAGTCCTATGCCATCATCGAGCAGGGACGCATTGGCCAGATCCTGAGCAGCAAACCTCATGATCGGCGCGCGATCATTGAAGAAGCCGCGGGAATCACCAAGTTCAAGACCAAGAAGCGTCTGGCGGAGGCGCGGCTGGAGCAAGCGCGGCTCAACCTGGCCCGCATCAATGACATCTTTGACGAAGTCACGCGGCAGATGAACTCGCTCAAGCGGCAGGCTTCCAAAGCGGAGCGTTATGCCCGCCTGCGCGATGAGATGAAGGCCAGATTGCGGGTAGTGCTGGCCAGCAAGTTCGCTCAAATGACCCTGGACGAAGCCAGTTTGAGCGCTTCTATCGAAGCCGCAAGCGAAGAAATTCACACACAGAGCGAAACGGTTCGCGGCAAAGAGCTGGAGCACTCAGAGCGCACGCATCGCGGGTACGACATTGAAAATGAGATTGCGCATAACCGCCAGGCATTGAACGCCATTGCGCTGGAGACAGACCGCGCAATCTCGCGGCGGGCCACGAATGAAGAGCGCTGCGCTGAGTTGGATGCCCGCTCGGCGGCAGCACATGCCGAACTCGAACGCGAGCAGTCGAATTTGCAGTCGCTCGAAGCCGAGTTGCAAGCCAACCGGGAATTTGCGGAAAGCGCTGCATCTGAAGTGGCAGCGGCGCAGCATGAATTTCAAATGCGCCAGAGTGACGCGCAATCGGCAATCACGGCCCTGGCTGAGGGCGAGCACCGGCACGAGGCACGCCGGAAGATGGTGCTGGAAGTCATGTCATCCGCCTCGCAGGTGCATAACCAGATCATCCAGACGGAAGGCCATCTCGCGGCATTGAGCCGTGAAGCTAACCGGCTGGAGCGGGAGATCGATGGCGTCCGCGTGGACATCAGCAACTTCGGCGGCAAGCGCGGCCAGATTGCCTTTGAGTTCGAATCCATCACACAAACGGCAAACGCACTGGCGATACGCATCGTGGATGTACGTACCCAGCTTGACGGCAAGCGCAAAGAGGAAGATGAAACCAAGCGCCACCTTGACGGGCTGCGCGCCGAATATGCTACAGCTTTGGGCAAGAAAAGTTCGCTGGAAACGGTTATCAACGAGCACGGGTATTCCACTGAATCGGTGAAGCGCCTGTTTCAATCCAGCACCATTGGCAACGGATTTGCCCCGGTGGGAGTGCTGGCTGACTTTCTGGAAGTGGAGACCCGTTATGAGGGCGTGGTCGAAGACTTCCTGCGTGATGAGTTGAACTACGTTGTGGTCAAGTCCTGGGACTCAGCCAATGAAGGCATGCGGCTGCTCCAAACCGATGTCGACGGCCGGGCAACATTCCTGGTCCACCCTGATGATGCGCAGGCAAAGTTTTCCTTTGCGGTGAGCGATCAGCCCTCACCTAACTCGCAACCAGAGCAATTGGTGCCGCTGAAGAGTTGCATCCGGGTGTTGAACGGATTTGGACGTTCTCTTGAAATTATTCTTCCCAAGCTGCGCGATGGCTACATCGCCTCCGATATCAAGGTCGCCCGCAACCTGGCGTTGGAGAATCCGGATGCCTACTTCCTCTCTTCCACCGGCGAGTGCTTTCACAATGTGACGGTTACGGGCGGGAAGCAGCGCAGCGAAGGCCCGCTTTCACTCAAACGCGAACTGCGCGAGGTAGTCAAAGTGGCCGCCCATCTGGAAGCGGAAATCCAGAATGAGCAGACGAAGATTCAAACTCTGGGCCGGGAGATTGCCGAACTCACGAAACTGCTGGGAAGTTTAGAGGAAGAGCATCGTGAATCGGAGAAGCAAGTTCTGACGTCCAGCCATGCGCTCAAGCAGATGGAAAGTGAACTGGCGCGTAGCGAGCAACGGCTGAATACCTATCTCCTTGAACTGGAACGCAGCAAGGCGGAGCGCGAGGTCAACGAGGCTGTGGCCGCCGAGAAACGCGGGCAAGCGCAGGCTTTCGAACAAGAGCGTCTCATGCTGGAAGCTAACATTGAGGCTGCGCGGGAGCAACTGGCAGGCCTGAAGACCGCGCGAGACACCGCTGCTCAGGTAGTGGCTGAAGCCGGCGCCCGGCTGGCGGGGTTAGAGGAGCGACGCAAGTCCGCAACGGCTGCCTGGCAGCGGATCGAGTCTCTATTTGCCGAATCGACGCAACGCGCTGAGTCTCTGCAGTCGCAAATCCAGTCAGCCATGGCCGAGAAGTGCCAGCGTGAAATCGAGAACCTCCAGATTGCGGAGCGCCTCTCCACACTGGCCACGGAGAAAAGTTCCGGCGAAGCTATCGCCGTGCAGTTGCAGCACGAGTCGGAGCAGGTGCGCACACGGATTGCAGAAATCGAGCAGGAACTCAAGGCAGCCCGCTCTGCCCTGGATGCTATTCGCGAGCGCAAGGCTGAACTCGGCCAGCAACTGGCGAAGTTGCAATCCGACCTGGGGCATATGGCGGAATCTTGCCTCAACGAGCTGAATATAAGCGCAGATGAACTGCGCAGCGATACAGAGATCATGCTGGTAGCCGGCGAGCAACTGGCTGCCGAAGAGACAGCCTATCGCGAGATGAAGGCCAAGCTGGAAGGCATGGGGCCGGTCAACATGATGGCGCTGGAAGAATTCAAAGAGACCGAGCAACGTCACCAGTTCCTGGAAGTCCAGCGGAAGGACTTATTGGACTCCATTGAGAACACGCAGGCGACCATTAAAGAGATCGACGAATTTTCGCGGCAGAAATTCCAGGAAGCTTTCGACCGCATCAATGAGAACTTCCAGTTCACCTTCCGCAAGCTGTTCGGCGGAGGACAGGCGTTCATGCGTCTTACAGACGAGCTGAATACTGCGGAGAGCGGAATAGACGTTGTTGCCTCGCCTCCCGGCAAGAAGCTACAGAATGTATTGTTGCTCTCGGGCGGTGAAAAGGCGTTGGCCGCATTGTCGCTACTGGTAGGAATCTTCCAATACCAGCCAAGCCCGTTCTGCATTTTGGACGAGGTGGATGCGCCGCTCGACGAAGCCAACATCGGCCGCTTCACAGAATTGATCCGAGACATGGCGGCGCAAACGCAGTTCATCATCATCACCCACAGCAAGAAAACTATGGGCATAGCCCCGGTGATGTACGGCGTGACGATGCAGGAGCCGGGCGTTTCCAAAGTTGTGTCCGTCCGATTCGGGCATGAAAGCGAAACAACGCGCGCGGCCTCAGCGTAAGTGCGGGTCGCAAAGGCCGGCATGGCACAACGCTCAAGAGCCACACTCTTGATGGAGAATTCGATAGCGCTTCTTCTTAGAAGAACGCCCGGAATTCGAGACTCTGTTCCATTTACCAGTCTTCTGGCATAATGGAAATATCGGCGGTACGAGTTGCTGTTGCTTCTTCGATTACTACCAACAAAAAACTTTGGTGAATCAGAGCGGTGGAAACCCGCTTTATGTGCGGGTGTGGCGTACTTTTCATTTTTTTCCACAGGTTCGGCAGGAAAAAATGTATTTTCGTCCAGTTAACTCGTTCCTTACTCCGTTGACAAAAATTCATGAGAGGCTAGAATACGCGTTCGCTGATTAAAAACTATTTTCCCCATGTCTAATCCTACGACCCTGAATCGCGTCCTTCTTCAAACTGATTTCCCGGAGCTCACTCTGCATGCCCGGGGCAAAGTGCGTGACCTTTACAACCTGAATGGACACCTGCTGTTTGTAGCCACTGACAGGATTTCGGCCTTTGATTACGTTCTAGGCACTGGAATACCGGAAAAAGGCAGAGTGCTCACGCAGCTTTCCCTCTTCTGGTTTGATTTCCTGCAGAAAATTGTGAGCAATCACCTGGTCACGGCCAAGGTGAACGAGTATCCGGTGGCGCTGCAGAGATATGCTGACCAGTTGCGAGGACGATCCATGCTGGTCAACAAAGCGCAGATGGTGGATATAGAGTGCGTGGTGCGCGGATATATTTCCGGCTCGGCCTGGAAGGAGTACCAGCAGAACGGAACAGTTTGCGGCATTCGCTTGCCCAGTGGGTTGCGTGAATCGGACAAACTGCCCGAGCCGATCTTTACTCCCGCAACCAAAGCACTGAGCGGCCACGACGAAAATATTTCTTTTTCAGAGATGTGCAAGCGTACCGGGCCGGAGCTGGCAGAGCAGCTTCGCGACCTGAGCTTGAACATTTATACCAAGGCGGCGGACTATGCCGCCGGACACGGCATCATTATTGCCGATACAAAATTTGAATTCGGACACACGCTCCAAGGCCTTGTACTCGCCGACGAGGTCTTGACCCCTGATTCTTCGCGCTTCTGGCCTGCGGACCAATATCAACCCGGCCAGGCACAAGAATCGTTTGACAAACAATTCGTTCGCGACTACTTAGAGGCAATCCGGTGGAACAAGCAGCCACCGGCGCCTCCCCTGCCCGATGATGTTGCTCAGAAGACCAGCGAAAAGTACATCCAGGCATACAGGATTCTGGCGGGACGCGAGTTGCCGGCTGAGTAAGCATTTCCGAAACGCATGAACGGACTTGATTGGGCTATTTTGGGCGTCATGCTGGTTTCGGTCTGGCTTGCTGCAGTCCATGGTTTTTTCTTTGAAATCTTTTCTCTGGCCGGGACCGTGATTGGTTTCCTGCTGGCGGCTTGGGGATACTGGCATATTGCTTCCTGGTTTTTGCCGTATGTAAAGTCGCCCGCGATTGCGGACCTGGCTGGTTTTCTAACAATTTTTTTCGCAGTCGTTCTTGCGGCTGGAATTATTGCCCGGATTGTCCGCAAGGCAATCCGTGAAGTTGGACTGCGTTGGATAGACCGGTTTCTTGGTGGCGCTTTTGGACTGGTGCGAGGTGTGGTCATTGTAACGGTGGGAGTCATGGCCATAACCGCGTTTGCTCCTGAGTCTCCGCAGTTGGCTGGATCGCAATTGGCAGGATATTTCCAGCTGGCCGGCGGAGGAGCAAGCTGGCTGGCGCCCTCTGCGATGCGGGAAAAGTTTCATGAAGGTGAAGCCAAACTGCGACATGCAGCTTCCGAGCACCGGAAATAAGATCTTTAGGCCGTCTTACAAGCGAAAGTGAGGGAATCCGTGAAGGACCAGCTCGAAGCACTCGTGGCACAAATGCACAGCAGCGGCATTCTTTATTCGGAAGCGGTTCGGGAATTCAAGAAGCGCTTCATCATGAATGTTCTTCAACAGAACAAAGGCAATCAGTGCAAAGCCGCGCGTGAGCTGAGCATGCACCGCAACACGCTCAGCCGCACGATCGCCGAACTCAAGCTTGATGTCCGGCAATTCCGGGAGGGTGGCAGGCGGCCCGTACGCAGTGAAAAACCTGTTCCGGTTGTGGACAGGCTGGAAAAGAGGATGGTTCGCTAACGCTTTGCAAACGAAGCTCCTCAATTTTTTATTCTCAGTGGTTCCTATCGCTGACGGCTTGAGTAGCTTCTCGAACTGGCGGAAAGCAGCTAACAGCTACTGGCTAAGGTGAATCCAAGCTTACGTGGCAACTCCCGTTCCCTCTTCTGAAGACCACCTCAGGGCTTCTCCTGCCGCCTTCGTACGCCCTGGTTTTCATTGGAAGGCGGCGGATGCCTACCTTTTCGATATCGACGGCACGCTGCTCAACAGCCGTGACCCAGTCCACTACTTTGCCTTCCACCATGCCGTGCGAGATGTTTTTGGCCTGGAGGCAAAAATAGATGGCGTTCCCGTGCATGGAAACACCGACATCGGCATTCTAAGAGCAGTACTCCGGCGCCACGGCCTCGCGGACCCTGAGATCGATGCCCGCATGCCGCACATGATTCAGCAAATGTGCGCTGAAGTACAATGCAATGCAGGCCAGATGCGCCCCGAGCTGTGCCCTTCCATATACGAGCTGATTTCCGGCTTGCAGGCGGAAGGAAAATTGCTGGGCGCGGCTTCCGGCAACCTGGAGCCGATTGGCTGGCTGAAGTTGGAAAAGGCCGGACTCAAGCACATGTTCAGCTTGGGGTCCTTCTGCTCTCCCCGTGAGTTGAGGCGGGACATTTTTCGCCACGGCCTGGATTTGGTCCGGCAGCGCCTGGGAAGTAATGCATCCGTACACGTGGTGGGAGATACGCCAGCGGACATCACTGCGGCAAAGGCTGTAGGACTGCCGGTGATCGCGGTGGCCACCGGGATTTACAAGTTCGAGGACCTCCTGGCGAGAGAGCCGGATGCTTGTTTTGGTTGTGGGACTGACATGCTGAATTTCAAATGATCCGGCGGAATCGCCCGGCAAAACGGTAAAATTGCATATTCCATGAAGCCTTGGTTTTTCATAGCGATACTCCTGAGCTGCCTGACATGCGGGGCGAAGGAAAAGCCCCACGAGGGCCCATCCAAGCACGATCTGAAGCTGGCAGAAAAGAGCTTTCAGCAGGCGTTGCGCCTTCAGAAGGCCGGACAAATCGAACCAGCATTTGAGGAAGCCAGCAAGGCCTCCACCCTGGCGCCGGCCAACATGGAATATTTGACTACGCGTGAGCTGCTGCGCGGCCGGATCGCCGGCAATTACATTGAGCATGGGAACCTGCTGGCGGAAATCGGCGACGGGAAAGGGGCAGAAGGCCAATTCAAGAGCGCCCTGGCCGTTGATCCACAAAACGGCTATGCCCAGGAGCGTTTGCGAGACGTCTCTCCGGAAGATTCCGAGCATGAGCATGTCTTGCAATTGCTGGCTTCGGTGGAAGATGTCAGCGTCAAGCCCAGGCCCGGAAGGCAGAACCTTCACATACACGGCGACATCCGCCAGCTTTACGAAGCCATTGGAAGCGCCTTTGGCATCACCATGGGCTACGATCCTTCGCTCACGAACCAGCGAACGCGATTTGACGTGGACAATCTTGATTTCTACACGGCCATGCGGCTCGCAGGCAAAGTCAGCAAGACTTTCTGGGCCCCGGTTGACAGTCATCATGTGATTGTGGCGAATGACAATCAGGAAATGCGCCGCCAGTATCAGCGGATGGCGTTGCAGACATTTTATGTGGGCAATGCTGCCACCCCGGCCGATCTGACTGATGTTGCCAACGTCCTGCGCAATGTGTTTGAAGTGCGCCTGGTAAGTGTTGTCCCTGATAAAAACATCATTACGGTCCGCGCTCCCAAAGAGCTTATGGCTGCCATTGCCACGGTGTTGGACGATGCGGTCAAAGGACGGCCTGAAATCCTGCTCGACATCAAAGCGTATGAAGTGGACTACGACAAGCTGCGCCAGCAGGGGTTGGGACTGCAGACGAACTTCCAGATATTCAATGTTTACGCTGCGCTCTATTCCGCGCTGGGGCCGGCGGCACAAACCATCATTAATCAACTCCAACAAACCGGGGCCATCGATCCCAGTAAAATTCCGGTCGGCTCATTGTCGGGCTTGCAAAACTCCCCGCTGCTGCAGCCATTCATCTTCTTTGGTAAAGGATACGGGCTGACAGGGGTAAACGTCTCGCCCATCAGCGGCCAACTGAGCAGCAATATATCTTCGTCCACAAATCTGGAGCACGTGGTCCTTCGCGCCTCCAGCGGCAGTGCTGCGACTCTCATGGTGGGTACCCGTTTCCCCATTTCTCTCGGTTCGTTTACCAATGTCTCTATCTCGAATCAGGGCCTGCCCCAGGTGGGAACGGCTTTTCCTCAAATTCAGTATGAAGACTTAGGCCTGACCTTCAAGGCCACTCCTCATCTGCAGACCGGGGAGCACGTAAATTTGGAGCTTCAGCTTCAAATCAAAGGACTGGGAGCGGCCCAACTGAACGGAGTGCCGGTGATTACCAATCGCGAGTATTCCGGGGCCATCACCGTAAGCGATGGAGAACCTTCCGTGGTCGCGGGAATCATTGAGGAACAGGTGAACCGCACCGGATCAGGATATCCTGGCGTGGGCCAATTGCCCGTGCTGGGGGCGCTCGCGAGCTTGAACTCCAAAGAACATTCCCGGACTGAAGTGCTCATCGTCGTGACCCCGCATATTATTCGCAAACCCTTCCGCCACGCAGAAGCTGTTCTATGGGACACGGCGCAGTAAGGTATCGATCTCACCTGAAAATTCCAGGCTCATCCGTCATATTTCTTTTCTTTTTACCTCAGCGGGGTAGACAAATACCCTCGGGTCGGAGTATTGAAACCCGGCGGCGCCGATAACAACTTAGACAATCTGAGATCTACGCTTACCGATGGCATCGTGCCCGGGCACGCTCTAACTGGTCACGCCGCCGTTCCGCCTGGATGCTGTGAATGCCGTGGCGGCGGATGGCCCGCTCCAGGTTTCTTTCGGCTGTGCGGATTCGCACGTCGCAGCGATCATAAGCTTGCATGGGCTGAGCGCTGCCAATCAGCAGGAATCCGGTCAGGAGCATCGTGAGTACACCAGTTTTGCTGAGTGCGTTATGTAGCATCTTTTCTCCTTGTCCATTGAAAATAGCCACTCTGAATCAATCCAACATCTGAAGTTAAAAAACTGCTTATTCATTTAACCCAACTGCCAGATCCTAGTTGACAACTTTTTTTCCTTGCAGGACAATCATACACCACAGGCGAATAAAAGGCGAAATTACCCTTTTCAAATTTATGAGCTCCGCAGCATCTCTTCGCGCCTCAATTGAGGCCCAAATCCCTTCGGCATTTGCCGTATATCGGCGGCCGGAGCAGAGGAGCATACTCACCGGAATTCCCCAGATAGATAGTGTAACCGCAGGAGTGCCGGTGAATGCCCTGACAGAAATCTATGGAAGCGGATTAGCCTCATCCGGCAAAACATCCGTGCTGATTTCCCTGCTGGCGCACGCAACGCAACAACATTTTTGCGCCCTGGTAGACGCGGATGATTCCTTCGATCCAGCCTCTGCCCGCGCTGCGGGAGTGAACTTCTTCCGCTTGCTGTGGGTGCGCTGCGGTAAGCATAAATCCAAACTCAAACCTATGGAACAGGCATTTAAAACCACGGACATGCTTCTGCAAAGCGGCGGCTTTGGTCTGATTGTGGTTGATCTGAGCAGCCTGGGGGAACGGCTGGTACGCAAGGTTCCCCTGACCACATGGTTTCGCTTCAGCCGCGTGGTGGAAAAACAACGAACGGCCCTGGTGTTTCTTTCGCAGCAGCCGCATGCAACCAGTTGTGCAGGGCTGGTGCTGAGTCTTAAGGCCAGGCCCGCGGTGTGGTCGGGCAAGCTGCTGGTGCAATTCAAGCTGGAGGCTGAGGTCATGCGCATGCGGGAAAAGAAACCGCCACAATCCGCCAAGCCGAACTTTTCTCTCCGCGCAGAGTGGGCATAATCACCATGTTTGCCTGTCTGTTCGTTCCCGACTTTCGCGTGCAGGCAGTCCTGCGTCTTGAGCCGGAAACCAGCAGAGAAATCCTCAAGCAATCTCCTGTTGCCATTCTCGATGGACCTGCTTCCCTGCCTCGCGTGGTGGCCACCAACGAGCCCGCGCGTCTGGCCGGAATTGAAATGAATATGACCAGGCAGCAGGTGGAAACCTGCGGCCGGGTATGGCGGCGGAAACGTTCTCCAGCCAATGAAAATGCTGCTCAGGCGGCCTTGCTGGATTGCGCGGCCAGCTTCTCGCCCCGGGTGGAGTCCACAGCTCCCGGGACGGTCATCCTGGATCTAGCCGGAACAGAAAAACTTTTTGGAAGCACACAGGCCCTGGCCCGGAAAATCGCGCACCAGGCTGCTGAATTCGGGTTCGAGTTGAATATTGCCGTCGCCGCCAATCCGGATACAGCGTTCTACGCCGCGCGGGGATTTTCCGGCATCACCATGATTCCCGCCGGCGAAGAAGCCGAGCGCCTGTCCTCCTTGACTGTGGATGTGCTCTCCACCTCACCGGAAATGCTGGACATCCTGGATAGCTGGGGCATCCGCAACTTTCATGCTTTGGCCCTGCTGCCTCCGGTGCCTGTAGTCGAGCGGTTAGGACAAGAAGGTTTGCAGTTGCAGAAAATTGCGCGTGGTGAGACCCGGCGCCCAATTGTGCCGGCCGAGGCGGCTGCGGATTTTGTCGAGAGTTTTGAGTTTGACGATCCGGTAGGGACCCTGGAATCACTTACCTTTATTCTCAACCGTCTTCTGCAGCAGATTTGCGCCCGCTTGACCGCGCGCTCTTTGGCTACCAACGAGTTGCGGTTGAAACTGGGATTGGAGGTGCGGCAACTTAAGACTGGAGAAAATAAAGAATTCTACGAACGCACATGGAAGCTGCCGCTTCCCATTCAAGACCCTAAAGTGCTTTTCCGGCTGGCCTATCTTGATCTGGAAGGCAACACGCAGCCCGCGCCTATTGAAAAAATTATTGTCCAGGCTGTGCCGGTCAAGCCCCGTTATGCCCAAAGCGGCCTCTTTGCCCCTGCCTCACCGGAAACCGAGCAACTTGAGATCACCCTGGCGCGGATACGCGGCATAGTGGGCAGTACAGATGAAAACGGCATTGCCTGCGTTGGGTCGCCGCGCATGCTGGACTCGCATAAGCCGGACAGCTTTACCGTTCAGCCGTTTTCCGGCATTAACGAAGAAGCCGAGGAGTTGGACTCCACACCTGCGGATGCTCCCATCATCTCTCTGCGCATTTTCCGTCCGGCGCTGCAAACAGCCGTGGAACTTGCGAGAGAAAAACCGTGCTCCGTTTCTCTGCATAAAAAACAACTCCGGGTTCTGGCTGCATCCGGCCCATGGCGCAGTTCCGGTAATTGGTGGAGCACATCCTCAGCCTGGGCGCGCGATGAATGGGACGTAGCACTTAAAACCACGGAAGGCGTGGGATTTTACCGCATCTATCTGGACCGGATTAAAGGGCAATGGTTTGTGGAGGGAGGGTTTGACTAGATTGCCAGAATCACCCCTTCGGCTGTGCAAGCTTGCCTCGATGGCAGGCTACATTGCCAAAATTGGGTAATTGAAAACATTCTGTATTGCAGGTTTTCAATCATGGCAATTTTGGCAGTTATGGCAATTTTAGCAATCGCTTATGTATGTTGAACTTCATTCCCGTTCCGCCTTCAGCTTCCTTGAGGGTGCATCCCTGCCCGAAAACCTGGCCCTTGTCTGCTCGCAGCATGGGTTGCCGGCCATGGCGCTGCTGGACAGAAATGGCGTGTATGGCGCGCCGCGCTTTCATCTTTCTGCCAAACAATGTGGAATCAAAGCGCACATCGGAGCGGAAATCAGTATCGCTGAAGGCGGAAATTATCCGCTGTTGGTGCAATCACGCAGCGGATACCAGAACCTCTGCCGGTTGATTACTACTACAAAATTGCGGACACCCAAGGACAAAGTAGCAACAGCTTCATTGAACGAACTCGAAAACTATTCTCAAGGGCTCATCTGTCTCACCGGCGACGAGCACGGCCCTTTGGCCCATGCCTTGAAGACCGGCGGGCTCCCGGCAGGACGGCGCCTGCTCCAGCAGCTTAGCTCGATTTTTGGCGCTAAGAACGTTTATGTGGAATTGCAGCGTCACTTCAACCGCCATCAGGAATCGCGTAATCAGGCCGCCATCAGCCTGGCGCGGGAGTTCCATCTGCCTTTACTGGCCACCAATGGCGTCTGCTATGCCACTCTGGCGGAGCGTGAGATTGCCGATGTGTTTACCTGCATCAGAAATAAATGCCGCTTGGATACCGCTGGACGACTGCTCGCGCAAAACTCTCAGCGGCACATCCGCACTCCCCAGGAGATGGATTATCTGTTTGCCGATTTGCCGGAAGCCATTGCCAGCACGGTTGAGCTTTCCTCGCGCCTGGAGTTCACGCTGGAAAATCTTGGTTATGAGTTTCCACGCTATCCCGTTCCTGAAGGCGAGACCATGAATTCTTTATTGCGCCAGCGCACCTGGGATGGCGCTCGCAATCGCTACCAGCCGGTGACGGAACGGGCGCGCCGGCAATTGGAACGCGAACTGGCGCTGATTGAAAAGTTGGGCCTGGCCGGATATTTCCTGATCGTCTGGGACATTGTCCGTTACTGCCGCGAACACCACATCCTGGTGCAGGGGCGCGGCTCGGCGGCCAACAGCGCGGTTTGCTATTCGCTGGGAATTACCGCCGTTGATCCCATCGCCATGGGCCTGCTCTTTGAACGTTTTTTGACTGAAGAGCGCGGCGAGTGGCCGGACATTGATCTCGATCTGCCCAGCGGTGACCAACGCGAGCAAGTCATCCAGTATGTCTATCAGCTCTATGGCAAGCGCGGCGCGGCCATGACGGCCAACGTCTGCACGTATCGCAGCCGCTCGTCCGCGCGCGAGATGGGCAAAGTGTTGGGCTTTGATGAAGACTCGCTCGCTCGTCTTTCGAAAATCGTCGGCTCATGGGAGTGGCGTGATCCCGCTGACACGCTGGAAAAACAATTCACCAAGGCCGGGCTTGACCTTCGCAATTCGCAGATCGCCGTTTATCTTGATCTCTGCCAGAGGGTGCGCGACCTGCCCCGGCATTTGAGCCAGCATTCCGGCGGCATGGTGATCTGCCAGGGACAACTCGATTCCGTGGTGCCGCTGGAGCCGGCAACCATGCCGGGAAGGGTGGTGGTGCAGTGGGACAAAGATGATTGCGCCGCGCTGGGCCTGGTCAAAGTGGACCTGCTCGGCCTGGGAATGATGGCCGTGATTCACGATTCCATTGTTTTGATTGAAGAACATTACGGTGAAAAAGTTGATCTGGCGCACTTGCCCCAGGATGATGATGCCCGTGATGTGTACGAGACCATTCAGAAAGCGGACACTATCGGCATGTTTCAGATTGAAAGCCGGGCCCAGATGGCTTCGCTGCCGCGCAATAATCCGCAGCGTTTTTATGATCTGGTAACGCAAGTTGCCCTGATCCGTCCTGGCCCCATCGTCGGCCAGATGACGAATCCTTATCTCAAGCGGCGGCAAGGGAAAGAGGTTGTCACCTATCCGCACCCTTCGCTGAAGCCGGTGCTGGAGCGCACGCTGGGAGTGCCGCTGTTTCAGGAGCAACTGTTACGCATGGCCATGCTGTGCTCCAACTTCACCGGCGGCGAAGCGGAAGAGCTGCGCCGCGCGCTGGGCAGCCGGCGCTCGCAGCAGCGCATGAAGCAGATTGAGGCCAAGCTGCGCGATGGCATGGCCCAGAACGGCTTTTCTCCTAAAACCCAGGATGAGATCGTAAAGTTCATCACCTCATTTGCTTTATACGGTTTCCCTGAATCGCATGCTGCCAGCTTTGCCCTGCTCGCTTACGCCAGTGCGTATTTAAAAGTCCGTTATCTTGCCGCATTCACCGCTGCCCTGCTCAATAACTGGCCGATGGGGTTTTATTCTCCGGCAACCCTGGTGAAGGACGCTCAGCGCCACGGCCTGCGCGTGAAGCCGGTGGATGTAACCTGCTCGGACTGGAATTGCACCCTTGAGCATGATGGAGAAAAACTCTCGCTGCGTCTTGGGCTGCGCTACGTAAAAGGGTTGCAGCAGGCGGCGGGAGAAGCGCTGGTCCAGGCGCGTAAGGAGAGTCCGTTCAGCTCGATTTCTGATCTGGCTTTGCGCGTGCCGCAGCTTTCTAAAACTAACTTTCATGTGCTCTCACGCATTGGCGCGCTCAACAAGATTGGCCATGAACTGCATCGCCGTGACGCGCTGTGGCAATCACAGAAAGCCGCCCAGCCCGTTGGTCCGCTGCTCGAGGGAATCAGTGAACCGGATACACCCTCGCCCCTGCTGCGCATGACCACAGATGAGCGTCTGGTGGCCGATTACGGCGGAACAGGATTGAGCATCGATCATCATCCCATGTTTTATCGCCGGCAGGAATTGCGTATATTGGGTGTTAAAACCGCACAAGATCTCTCAGCCCTGCGCGATGGAGAAAATGTTCTTGTGGCCGGCCTGATCATCACCCGCCAAAGACCGGGGACGGCTAAGGGTTTCATCTTCCTGAGCCTGGAAGATGAGACCGGCATCGCCAATGCCATCATCACACCTGCTTTTTATGCAGAGAATACGATGGCCGTGCTGAATGAACGGTTTGTCATGATTGAGGGAAGTTTACAGAACAAGGAAAAAGTCATCCATGTGAAAGCGGAAAAAATCATGCCGCTGGCTGCAGTCACAATTGAAACGCCGGTGAGGAATTTTCATTAGCTTTTTTTAGTTTATCTCGAAGCGAAGCGAGAGATCCCTACCGAATTGCCCGTAATCCGTCCGTAAGCTGTGTACTGACCATAAGTGCTGCAGATTTTGTGCGTGAGTGGGCCGAAAAGCGAGGGTGTCGGTTCGAGACAAGTGGTTGGTGGGCTCACAGTCGGATGGAGAGAGGG
>Ga0209168_10000955_pt1 | contig 24884 bp, 20 predicted proteins | sample Coa_R1_FD_187156 | JGI IMG/M metagenome (GOLD analysis project Ga0209168, IMG submission 187156) | Surface soil microbial communities from Centralia Pennsylvania, which are recovering from an underground coalmine fire - Coalmine... | ecosystem: Environmental > Terrestrial > Soil > Unclassified ...
CAAAGTCAAAGTCACTATGAGAAAATCTTACGGTTTTCGCACCTTCCGCATCACCGAACTCGCGCTCTATCACGTTCTTGGTAAACTGCCCGAACCGACACTCACCCACGATTTCTTCTGACGAATCGTCTTCAGTGTGAATCACGTCTACCTTGACGCTCCTGGTCTCATTCGCAGAAACCATCACTTTGGCGGCTCTCGCTGCATACTTTGCCAGGAATTCGGGATCGGAATAGGACCCTTGAACGGAATCGAACGCAAATACCGCGTATGATCCCGGCGCCACTGGGAAAGAGAACTCTGTTTCATTTTTTTGATCTTGTTCAAGAAATTGGGTCGGGATTTGTGGCGCGGGAAGCAGCACGTCCTCGCGAACAACCACGATCACCGGTGGTCCTGCTGCTCCATTCGCTTGAACTTTAAGGAACCCGAAGTCATCGCGAACCATGATCTCGAGTGGCAAAACACTCTCGTAGTCCGCCACCTCCAACGCCTCGTGAAGCAAATCAAGATTTCCCGAATGTACGGATTGAACATAGTTCGTCGGATAAGACGGTAGTTTAACTCGAACTACATATTTACCTGGCTCAATTCCCGCCATTCGAAAATGGGTTGGGTCCTTCAGCACGCCGGCGCCGGAGATGTAGGGTGAACGTGGGGAATCGACGGGGATAAGTTCCACCTCGGCGGCTCTGTAATCAGAGCAGTCAGCCATCTTGAGCTTCTCGGCAAGCGGACTCCACCAACAACGTCCCACTGGTTGCCGGCCTTCCTTGCGCACCGTAACCAGAATACTGGTTCCGGGACGCAGGGCCAGCTTGACATCCGTGAGATCGGCTGCAACGACGACTTTGTGCGTGTTAACGATCATGTTATTGAGCCCGGGATTTTCCTCCATCATTCCGCTCACGCGCACGGTGTAGGCGCCGGCAGGCAAGGGCCAAAATGCAAACGCTCCCGATTTCACGTCGAAGCAGCGCAGGGGAAGCCGCACCTTGCCCGTTGAATCGATGACCTCCGGTGCATGAATCTGAATCCAATCACCTGATGGCACAACATGCCCCTCAAATTTGTAAACTGGGACTGAGGGAATGGAAGGAGCCGCCGGCTGTTGCGCGGACGCAACGGCTGCGAGCATGCAGCCAACTAGAAATGCGCTATAAATACCCATCTTGCTCTGCGGTTATTTTATTGAGCCTGGCCAAGCCGGTCAAAACGCAAAACGCCAGCTGCGGCTGAGTGCTGAAAACGTGAGAAAAAATCCTGTCCTTCTCAGTCAATCAAGCTTCTCTCCTCGTCCGAATCCGTGGAAATCAGCCAAATCACTGTCATCAGTGGTAAGGTTTTTTGAAATTCACATGAGCGTCATCCCGAGACATGACCGGCTCGCCGGGCATGTGGAGGGACCTTGCGTTTACTTTCGGCACATTCCGTCCATGGGGCGCAAGCACGAGGGGAGCAAGTCAACTGAGGGCGCGTCGAAAGTATGCGTCAGTGGAAGTACTCGGCCATTACTGGACGAACGATCTTGCGAGACGAGAGAGCGACCGATGAATGTTAAGCAGAACAAGCAGACTGCCTGGACCGGTCGTCAAGGCTACATTTTCAAAGACTCCGCTACTATTTGTATGATATGTGCCCTGGATGACAGATGTGCTGAGAAGGTTGATCCATCGGCCACCCGGATCGGGAGTGTCCAGGCTGATGTTAGCTGTCGCATCGGAATCGTCTAGGTTGACGATGGTTATGATGCGATCTGTGCCTCCCTGGTACTGATATGCCACCACCACCGGGTTGTTCGTACTCGGTTGATTGATTTGATCGCCATAGATGAGCACGTGGCGGAATGTCTGTCGAATCTGCACTAGTTTCTTGATGTGCGCCGCGTTGTCATACATAAAACCACCGCCAGGAAAGTTCGAACAGAGTGCCAGGCCATGACCGGCCGCGAAAATCTGGTGCAGGCCACCAAGGTTAAGCCCGTTACCGAACACATGGACCTCGGGAATCCCATAACGCACGGGCGATGCGATAAGCCTTTGCGGCGCCGGCGATCCGGTTAACACCTGTGTGCTTGGAATCCCCGGCGGTATCCAGATGTTTCCGAATCCCAGATCAGCGCTCAAACCTCCATCCCAATGCCGGGCGATGGGACCTGCCGTGCACTCTCCAATCACGACCGCGTCAGCGTTGATCTTCTGAATCGCATCGCGAACACGCTCTACTAGACGGAGAACACCTCTCGAATAATCCTGTGCTGAGTGTGGAAATTTTTCTTCCGAGTTGTACATGGGACGGTTCATCTGCCAGGCATAAGAGTCCAGCACGATTCCGTCGGCGCCATAATTGCCGACAAGGCGTTCAGCGATGCTAATGACGTAGTCTTGCCATTCTGGAAATGGAGCCACCATTTCATAAGCCTTGTCGTAATTCGGATAGTCGAGGTCAGAAACGTCGAGGCCCCACAATTTCCCATCCCATCTTCGACCACCCCACATAGCTCCCATCGCCTGTCCGATAGTCGAGTATTGGTAAACAGTAAAGGGTTCAATGTAGAGCAGCACCCGCCCACCCTCTTGATGAACTCGGTCTATCCCTTCCGTCAAAGCCTCCTCTGCTTCCAGGTCTCCTCTTAGGTCGCGACGCGGCATGTAGTCGCCCTTATTGAAGTACGGTGGATCGTTGCCCTGACTGGCGCCCTCCCAATAGTCAATCAGGTATAAAACGTTGGTCCCGAGGGCTTTCGCCTCATCGAGAAGATCGGTGAGTCTGAGGAATGAGGGGATTCTGTAAGTTAGAGGGAGCACTGGCGTTAGAGAAAGATAGATACCCCCAGCGCCGCCCCCGGTAGGCGTGTAGATGGCTCCTGCATCACGAAACCACGCTGGAATGCTTGGAAAAGTCCAGCGTGGGCGATGAACTGAAGTGTAAAAGTGCACTGCCTCACGCCAATCTCCCTCCGGGTGGACCCCAATTGCCAGAGTGGGTAGTTTTGCACGTCCTTGCATGTAGCCTGTCCAGAAGCCAACAACCGCCTCCGCTGAGAGATTGAACTGGAGCGGCGCGACATCATTGTCCAAATCACCCTCCATATCACAAAAGAAGATGCCACCGCCGGTTGAGCGATCAAAGATGCTTGCGACTTCCATGTGGTTGCGGGCATTCGGCAAGCCGACATCGATCAGGAACTTCATACCCAATGGACGCACCGGTGTACCCAACGGGTTCGGAGGCGACCATCTGCCCAAAGTGATGTTCGGCAACAATGGCGCCACCCACCCGCCCTCCTGGGGTATGGCGCCCATCATGTGGGCCGGATGGCCAGGCGTTCTTACCCCAAAAATCTTTGGCATCACAACACGCAGAAAGATCGTCTCGAACGCCATGTTGATGGCCTCTAACTGGAACAACGCAACCGGCAAATCCGGCGGCAATGTGGCAGTCAGGTTGAATGCAATTAGACCATCCGTCGAAATTGCCGATATCGACAATGCCGAGCCGTCGGGCGCTTCCGACTCGAGAGTCGCGGTTAGACCTCTATGGCTCTCAAAGATTGGCCCATTGTTTACGGCAAATTCAAAGAACATCGAGGGCGCTGGCAAGTAATCTCGCTGGGCGCGGACGTCAAAGATGCGACGAAGCGTAATCCCACGCGTGAGATCGAAATCAATTAACAGAATCGAATTCTGTATGGACGGCATAGCCTTAGAATATACAGGTCATTCCTATCCTGCCCTCCCAATCAATCGAGCTTTCTCCTTGCTCTATCCGTGGAGATCAGCCAAATCACCGTCATCACTGGTAAGGTTTTTTAAAGCTCTCGTTTCCATGCCGAAGAGGCTCTTGAGGATTACGAGATTGCCCGTGCGCTGACCGCTGAGAATGTGAGAAAGAATCCTGTAGCCCAGGCGTGCCAACCCTGGGACAACGTCCTGACAATGAACTCCGGAGCCCCGTTAGGGCGGCACACTTCATCAATTAACAATGAGCAATTCACATGACCGTCATCCCGAGACATGACCGGCTCGCCGGGCATGTGGAGGGACCTTGCGCTTGCTTTCGGCACATTCCACTCATGAGGACCAGGCACGAGGCACGCCACCGGCCTGCTCAGGGCATGACTTTAACATATAGCATCGGAAGAATCCTGAGCCTGCGTAGGGGCCAAGAGGCTGTGAAGATTCTAGCCTGTCCTCAAGGCTAGCTTGCGAAGCCGAAGGATGCCGAGTCAGCAACAAAAAAACCACTTCCTTACTGCCGTAGGCTGGTGCGCAGCCCGCCGTGGCGGAGCGCCTCTAGAAAAATGATTTTGATTTTGGTCTGCAATCATGATGAAAGCTTGCTTTCCACGACGCAAATTGCGACACGTTGTCACTTCCGCAACTTTAGAGATCGCGAGAATTCGCAGCTTTGAAGATTTTGCTCTTGGGGTTGGTCAGCAATTGCCCCGCCACGGCGGGGTATTAGCCAATTGCTGTTCCCCCGAACCACAGCGTTCGATTCGTGGTAAAGTTCTACTATGGTGGTTACGGTCAACATCCCCGATGAACTTGCGGCCCAGGCCAAGGCACGTGGCTTGTCTCTTGAAGCCTACGTCCAAGAGATTTTGGCGCGCCAATTGGCGGCGCACCCGGTGGAAACTCCACAGTCACGCACTCCAGAACAGATTCGCGCATGGCTCGACTCACTTGCCCAGTTCTCTGACAGGATTCCCCCTCTGCCTGAGACCATTTCGCGTGAGTGGATTTACCAGGATCACGATTAAATGGCGATTGCTTCGTGCCTGGTCGATACCAATATCCTCCTACGCATGACGCGGCGATCCGATCCTCAACATCAACTCGTAGACGCAGCGCTCGCTCAACTCGCTGGTCAAGGCGCCATTTTTCACTACACCCATCAGAATATCGCTGAGCTTTGGAATGCCATGACACGCCCTCGTGACCGCAACGGCTTTGGTTTGACGGTCGCCGATGCCGAGCTCGAAGTACGCGCAATCGAAACCGGCATGATTTTCTTGCCTGACAATGACGCGGTTTATCGAGAGTGGCGGAGAATTGTCGTGCAACACCGCGTCTTAGGCGTTCAGGTTCACGATGCGCGCTTGGCTGCCGCGATGTACGTCCACCACGTGAGCCATATACTCACTTTGAATGTGCCAGACTTCAGCCGATTCACTGGCCTTACGGCTGTACATCCAAGCAGCATTTAAGGGTAAACAGAAGGCCTCAGGTTCAAAGTCCACCTAACCAACTCTCGCTTTCGATCCCCGTGCATTCGCGAAAATTCGCAGCTAAAGAGATTTTGCCGTTGGGGTTAGGTTGGCTAATTGCTATGTGCTATTTGCCCCGCCGCGGCGGGCTATTTGCCAACTACTGCTTTCCGATCAGCCCGGCTGGCCGGATTTCAACTCATGGAAGCCGCACGTTGCCCGTTGAATCGATGACCTCCGGCGCATGAATCTGAATCCAATCGCCTGATGGTGCAACATGTCCCTCAAATTTGACTGAGGGAATGGAAGGAGCCGACGCCTGTTGCGCGGACGCGCCAGCTGCGAGAATGCAGCCAACTAGAAATGCGCTAAATACCCATCTTGCTCTGCGATTATTTTATTGAGCCTGGCCCAAGGCCGGTCAAAAGGCAAAACGCCTGGTCCAGCTGGCTGCTCTCCATCGACTGCTTTGCTTCTTTGTAAGTTGTTGATTCCATAAGGCAGATTCTGTTCAAATCTATGCAGCTTCTAATGCCTTTTTTATCTTTGCGTCCAGGCATCATAGACTCCGTTCTGTTGTCTGCCAAATATTTCACTCATCTGTTGTAACGAACTCTGTTTCTGGCGCACTACTCTAATGATGTTTCTGTTTCTTTTGCCCACTCAGATGGAGAATCTGCTGTAGCTATTTAAGAAAACACTTCACAAACAGAAAATTTCCAAATCTGGAATCAGGAGAGATATGCGCCAGTTTCAGTTGTTCTTCTTAACGCTGCTTGTTGTTTTGTCTTTAGGAATTATCACCTCTGCTGCGGACGGCACGGGAACCCAGCCGCGGAAGCCGAGTATCCTTTGTCCCAGTAACAGTCCCAACTGCGCGGACATTGCCCATCACCTGCAAATCCTGGATGGCAGATATTCAGGGCACGACGAGCCGGCGATCGCCTTTTACTCCAACCGTCCCGGCTCCGGGAACAGTTTAACCACTACATTGACCATTCCTACCGATCCGCCAACGCCTCCGCACCAGGATGGTTCCGGCGGCACTTTCAACTTCCAGCTTCATCCCGCCTTCTGGTTTGGGATGGTGCTTTGCGACACTCAGTCTGCTCCTAATTTCACCCACGTCTGCGTTCCCAATACTGACGCCAACATATTCGATAGTCCTGACCCCAACGCGCCGGATTTCATCGGACATCATCCCGGATCGGCATTTCTGGAACTGCAGTTTTATCCTCCGGGCGGTTTGAACACCTGTTCCGATCCATCACAGTGGTGCGTGGCCATGGTCATTTTTAGTTTCAATGCCCGCGACGTCTTTACCCAGGCGAATAACGCAGATTGCCTGGCCAAGGTTGGACTGGAACCGGCAAATTCTGCTTTCCTCACTACCAACGGAATCTCGCAATTTGTAGCCAGTCCTTTCAGCAGCGATCCCAATCCGTTGTTCAATACCGTCCCCGGACAAATGTTCAAACTCAATCCTGGAGACAGGGTGCGGGTCAGCATCCACGATACCGCCGACGGGGTGAGAACCGAAGTACGAGATCTGACCACGGGCGTCACCGGATCCATGACCGCCAGCATTCCGAATGGATTTGTACAGGTCAATTTTGTTCCCGATCCTGATCCTGCAAATCCGTCCGTCACGTGTTCCGGCGCCCCGTACACTTTTCATCCGCAATACGCCACCACCAGCGAGCATACCCGGACCGTATGGACCGCGCATACGCTGAACGTTTCGTTTGCTGACGAGATTGGCCACTATGAGCTTTGCAGCGCTGTAGATCGCGAAGGCGGCAGTTGCATCGGAACTAGTCCTACGGACCGGCCCGGCGTCCGGGACTTCGATGATCGGGCTAACTGTTTTAGCGGCGGGTTCCTGGCTCTGTTCGGGTTGCAGCCCATTGGCTCTTGTATCGGCGCTGACCTGAACTTTGACGGAACACCATATCATTTCAATTGGCCCGGCAGCGGCAACTCCGCAACTGATGCCCTGGTCCATCCCAGTCCGATCAGGTTCACAGCCCCGCAATTCCGCTTGCACCGGGAAGGGGATCGGGACGAGGACAGTGATGATGATCAGTTCCGCTTGCACGACTTCAGCCGCGTGGCCTTTGAAACCAACACGCCCATCTCCGAAACCCCCACCACGAATCCCACCTGCAATGTAGTGACTGGCCTTGGCTGCACCAATCCTCCGGCGGGCGTCGAGTTCTATCCTATTTACTCCACCACTCGTGGCCACGGAGACGAGGATGACAAGGGCGTGTGTTCCTGGCAGCTTGGCGGCCCCCGGATTCCCGGTACCGGGAACAACTTTGGCGGCAACGCAACCAGCGAATATGGCGGAGAGCTTTTCGTGTTCTTTCCCGGCGCGGCCGACGCAACCCATCCGAACGGCACAACAATTACCGAAGTAGACGACTTTCGCCGCGTCCTCTCCCATAACCCATGCAGACGGGATAATGAGGATGACTAGCTTTGGGTGATTGGGCAATTGAAACCAGAGCTTTGCGTAGAGAACAGAATGTGTCAGCGCACGACCTAAAGAGCCGTCACCAATCGCAGCGAGGGACGGCTCTGTGATCGTGCCCGAAGTTTCTATGGCCTGTTCCAGCCACCGAATCGGCGCTGCCGGCCTGCAGCAGGCACGCACAAGTTCCCTGCGCTCCAGTGGCAAGCCGTCTAACAGTTAGGGCGGCACACTTTATCAATGAGAACAGCGCGGGGCTCGATCGTTCCATAAGCTTACCAACTGTCATCTTGAGCGTAGTCGAAAAGCCTGTCCTGAGCGGAGCCGAAGGAACCCCGACGCTGTCTAACCTGACCATGCCGCTGTGAGCAATTCTCACGAAACCGTTCGTGCAAAAATTGCCAATGCTGCACGCGCCACCCTTAAGACTCAAAATAAGTTCACATGACCGTCATCCCGAGACATGACCGGCTCGCCGGGCATGTGGAGGGACCTTGCGTTTACTTTCGGCACATTCCCGCCGGCTGCCGCCTAAAGGAGCAATGAACAATTCACATGAGCGTCATCCCGAGACATGACCGGCTTGCCGGGCATGTGGAGGGACCTTGCGTTTGCTTTCGGCACATTCCACTCATGAGGACCAAGCACGAGGCGCGCGAGCGGCTTGCTCACGGCATGACTTCAGTCGTGCCGGGCGCCGCTTCAGGTCGCATAAACGCGCTGAGAAAAGCCACTTCCTTACTGCCGTAGGCTGGTGCGCAGCCCGCCGTAGCGACCGGAGCGCCTCTGAAAAATGATTTTGATCTTGGTCTGCCATCATGATGAAAAATTGCTTTCCACGCCGCAAATTGCGACACGTTGCCACTTCCGCAACTTCAGAGATTCGCGAAAATTCGCAGCCGAAGATTTTGCTCTTGGGGTTGGTTGGCCCATTGCCCGCCGCGGCGGGCTATTTGCTAATTGCTTTCCCCTTTCCCCTTGTCATCCTGAACGTAGTCCGGGCGACGTTAGGAGCCCGGCAAAGTTGAAGGATCCCGAGAACCTGTCCCTTAGCCATGCTGCATCAAGGCGTTCTCACGCAGCCAAAAGGAGTGTACGCATGGTAGTGAATTTACCACAGGACGACAGATTTCAGTGGGTTTGGACCCTGATAGAAGACTCTTGTCTGGAGCGAAAGACATTCGGTTACTCACAGAGTGTGAGTGCGACTCCCCCATCGTCACCATCATCGTCCTCCTTCGAAACAGAACTCATCACACAACTGAAGAATCAACTTGGGCAAACGCTAATCCGGCTGCAGTGAGTAGGACTGAAGATTTCAGCTCATCAGCAACTTTCGCCTGTCCACCAGTGATGCGAAATCAGCGAATATCACCCGCTCGCTGACCACCCATCGGGCCTCGCAATTCTCCAGGATGAAGATGAATAAGTTATACTGGCGCACGCCGGATTGTTGATAGGCTTTAGAGGAGACCCAGAAGATGCAGCCGCAGGACGGCACACGCAGATCTGAAGTCGTTGTTTATCACTCCGCCTACGGACTCAGACCCGCAATCATCGATTTTGCTGACAAGCTCCGTGCAGCAGGACATTCAGTTCACACTCCCGACCTGTATGACGGTGAAGTATTTAGCGATCGCAATGACGCGATCCGTAAGATTCAGGAACTCGGGTTTGACAAGTTGCTCGACCGGGCCGTGATGGCCGTGGAGGCTTTGCCGCACGATTTGGTGTACGCTGGCTTTTCAAACGGCGGTGTTTGTGCGGAACTCTTGGCGGCAACCCGTCCTGGAGCGCGAGGGGCAATCCTGATTCACGCGCCGCTGATGGTGCGCGATCTCGGTTGGACGGTGTGGCCGTCGAATGTTCCTGTGCAAGTGCACTTCGCCGACAAAGATCCCATAAGAAATCAGGCAGTGATCGATGCCCTGTGCATGAAGGTCCGCCAATCCGGATCTGCCTTCGAGCAATTCGAGTACGATGCGCCCGGCCACCTGTTCGCCGATCCGGCTTTTCCAGCTTACAACTCGAATGCGGCCGAACTGATGACAACACGAGTACTGGAATTCTTGAGAAGGGATGGCTTGACCATCTGTGACAAATCAATGAATGCCAACGCTATCTAACGGGCTTTTACATTTACTGCTGTTGGTATTTTCCTCTTCCTTCCTTCTCGTGCTCCGTTGCAAAAGCGTCGTGCTTCCTGGCGCTATCCGCGGAGATCAGCCAAATCACTGTCATCAGTGGTAAGGGTTCGAGTTCTCGTTTCCATTACCGAAGAGGCCTCTGAGGATCGCGCTCCGCTCTACTCCACCCCGGTGTTCGCCTTCAGGCCGGAATTGCGTTCGCCTTCCACCGGATTCCACATCGATTCGCCGTTGAATTCCCCACACATTCCATTGGGGTTATATTCCTTGCATGTTATATTAGAGGAAAAGAAACGTGGCAAAGAATTTCCATCAACTTCGTAGCAAGATGTCCCCTCAGGCCCAGGAGAAGGCTCGGGCGCTGGCCCAGAAGTACACTGAAGAAATGCCTCTTGATGAATTGCGCGCTGCGCGCCAGATGACGCAAGAGCATTTGGCAAAACTGCTTGGGACAAAACAAGCTGCAATCTCGAAGCTGGAGCGGCGCACGGACATGTACTTGAGCACCCTTCAATCCATTGTCAAAGCAATGGGAGGGCAGCTCAGAATAGAGGCCGTATTCCCGGAAGGTGCAGTTGAAATCAACCAGTTTGGCAGATTGAGAAAATCGAAAGTGCGTGCGAAAACAGGAACAACGTCCAGACGTTAGAACGGGCGCTGATTACCACATCGCGACATTGGGTGTTTCTTCCGGTCGCGCGCGACGCAGTCCGTGGCTTTTATGAACTGCGCTCTCAGAGCAGCGACCCAGCTGACCGCTGAGAACGTGAGAAAAATCCTGCCTTTCCAAATCAATCGAACTTCTCTCCCGGTCTATCCGTTCTCATGCCCTATCCGTGGAGATCAGTCAAATCACTGTCATCAGTGGTAAGATTTTTTAAAGCTCTCGTTTCCACCGCCCGCTCGAATTCCTGCGCCCGCCGGTCGCTGGTATGCGCCGCCAGCACTCGCTCTCGCGCCGCCTCCCCTATCCTTCTCAATTCCAGCGTGTCGCATTCGGATATATATCGGACCACGTCGTCGCCCCCGCACGGGATCAGGATCTCCTTTCCCGGAACAAAAAACGTATCCAGCCCGGGCCAGTTGTCGGAGACGATCGTGGCCCCGCACGCTGCCGCTTCAAACAGTCGCACGGAAGGCGAGTACCCGGCCATCACCATGTCCCGCCGCGTCACGTTCAGGGTCAGCCGCGAGGAGCAGTAAAACTCCGCATGATGGCGCGGATTCAGATGGACGATGCGCTCCACATTCTCCGGCCAGGCAATTGAATCCGGATACTGCGGCCCGGCGACGATAAATTTTCTGCCCGGCAATCTCCTGGCAGGCTGGCACAGAAGCTCCTCCACCTTGGGCTGGCGGTCCGGAGCATAGGTGCCCATGTAACTCAGGTCGCACTCAAACGCCGGATTGCAGGGCAGCTTGCGGTATTTCTGCGGATCAAAGGAACAATAGAGAGGCACGGCGTATGGGACTTCAAACCTGGTCTCCAGTTCGCGCAGCATGGGACCGCCGGTAAAACTGAAATAGACATCCAGGTCAGGCAAATGCTCTTTCCGCAGGTACTCGGTGTGCCCCTGCCGCTCAAGCGCGCTTACCGTAATTGGCGTGTCAATGTCATAGAACGCCTTCACCGCCGCGTTGGACGCGAGCACCTCATCCAGCGCCGCCATGCCATCAGGAAAATAGGAGCCCACCATCGCCACGTCCGCGTCCTTCAATTCCGCTCGGACATCGCCCAGGACCTCTCGCCACTCTTCAAAAATCTTTACCTCGCAGAATCGAGGACTGGGGAGGTCGCGGTTGTTCTCATACCACTCGGCATTGTGCTCAAAGAATACGATCCGGTGGCCGCGCGCGTGCAGCGCGCTGCACAGCGCCCGGAACGTAGTAGCATGTCCGTTCCCCCACGAAGAAGTGATCGAAAGCCCGAATATAACAATCTTCATAGCCTTTCCCAACAAGTTTTGCTTCTGCCGTTATCTATCCCCCGTCATCTGCTGAAAGCCCGCCGTGGCGGGTAACCTGTCCCCTGTGACCTGTAACCTATCTTGAAACTCCCGTGCCCGCAGCGCATAAGTATGCTCCCGCAGCGCCCGGCAACGCATATTGTCCCCAATCTCCCTCGCCCGCGCCGGTGAAACCGTCCTCAGAAACTGGACAATCTCTTCCGCGCTGCTCGCCACCAGGATCTCGCGGCCCGGCTCAAAAAACTCTTCGATCCCCGTCCAGTAATCCGTAATCACGCACGCCCCTGCGCCCGCAGCTTCAAAAATCCGCGTGGGCGGCGAGAAGCCGAGTTGCGCCATGGAATCCCGGTTGATATTAAGTACCATCCACGCCGAGCAGTTCACCCGGTTGTGATCGGCGGTGCCCACGTGTCCTATCCATCGCACATTCGCCGGCATCGGCTTGCCTGCCCATCCTTCGCCTCCCAGCGCAAAGCGGTATTCCGGCGCCAGCTCCGCGGCGCGCAGAAAAAACTGCTCCACCCGGCGCTCGCGGTCCGGCAAACGATTGCCCGTGAACATCAGATCGCACTGCAATTGAGCATCGGCCGCAACCGGATAATGCGTCTCCGCATCCAGCGCGTTATAGATCGGATGGCAGTTCGCCGCCCCCAGCCTCAAGTAGTGCTCCACCACCGGCGCTCCGCCTCCATAGGTAAAGATGAAGTCATATTCCGGAATCAGTCGGCGGAATGGATCTTCCGCATCTTCTTCCACGCGTGCCAGGGTTGCCGGGGCGTCTACGTCCCAGAATGCGACGCGAGTGTTTTCTGAGCGGCACTCGAGCACGCTGGCCTCCAGCAATGCGTCAAAAACTCCCACGCCGCTGTGCTTGATCACCAGATCGCACGCACAAGCCTCTTCCATCAGTGCCGGAATCTCCTCAGCCTCGTGAAAGACGATGGAATTCACATAAGAGAAATCGCCCGCATCCCGCTTCTGCTGGCGGCCATAAGCGTCAGGCTCGGCAAACGTGACCTCATGCCCCAGCAAATCAAGCTGCCTGTAAATTCCTCGATAGTAAGTAGCAGCGCCGTTCCAATAGGAAGAAGTTAGGCTGGAGCCAAACACAAAAATTCTCATGCGGCAATTTCCTCGCAGATGGAAATCAACTGCTGGGCCCGGTGAGCGCACGTATGGCGCTCGTGTATGGTCTTCAGTCCCTGCTCAGCGATTTGCCTTCTGGCTTTTTCGTCCTTAAGCAGGAACTCCAACTCGGCCTTCATCTGCTCGCCGTCTTTCGCCACCAGGTAGTCCTCTCCGGGATGAAAAAGATTTTCCGCATCCGTCCACGGCGAGCACACCAGCGGAATGCCGCAAGCCAGGGCTTCAAAAACCCGAATGGTAGGTATGCCCGCCAGTCCATTCGCGTACTGCTGCCGTGGGACGTGCAGTGCAACCCGGCTCCTGGCATAAGCTCCCGGCGAACACAGATTGGGTAGATAACCTCGATACTCAACGCCTGCCTCCCGCAATTTCTGCAGCGCGGAGTCCGGATAGCGCACGCCGTGTACCACCACGTGACGGTCAGCAAGCGCCGCGGCCGGCTCGATCAGGAACTCCTGCAACTCGGGCGTGCGCTCCTCATCCCCCCAATTGCCAATCCAGATCACGTCAATCTCTTTCCTGCTCGCCAGCGGCTTGAACTGGCAGACGTCGGCCGCTTCATGAAACGTCCACACGCGCGGAACACCGAATCCATCCTGGTAAATCCTGCGTATCGCCTCGCCAAAAGCCAGCACTCCATCCAGCAGGTGCAGGTGGAACTTCAGGATCTCCCCGGCGCATGTGTAGGCCCGATGATGCGTATCGTGCAGCAGGGCAATAAAGCCATAGGTCTTTTTCAGCGCCAGGATGCTGTTCACCACCACAGGATCGTTCCACTCGTGGAGCAGCACCACATCCGCGCCCTTCAACTCCTGCTCCAGGTATGCCTGCAGGCCGGCCCCGGACTTATAGAATCGGATGTCCATCTCCGGATAGTTCCGGCGGAACTGGTCCACCGCCTCGATGCCGTGCTCGCCTTCCTGCGTCATCAGGTTGGACAGGGACCACGAGCTCAGGTCCTCATAACACCGTACCCCGTGGCCCAGCCGGACCAGCTCCCGCATCAGGCCCCGCAAAAAGTGGGCATTGCCATGGTTCCAGTCGGAAACCAGCGAATGGCAAAACAGCGCGATATTGAGCTTCTGTTTCATGCGGTGAGTGCGCGCCGGCCCGCCGGCGATTCGTACAAATCCAGGTACTCCTCCACCATGCGGCTCGCGCTGAATCTTTGTCGTGCGCGGTTCCAGGCCAGACTGCCATACCACTGGCGCATTTCCGTATCTCGAACCAGCGGCTCCAGCGCGTCATGCAGGCTGTCCGCATCATTGTTGCGAAAGAATACCGCCGCCCCGTCCCACAGTTCGCGGAAGGTAGGAATGTCGCTGGCCACAATGGCGCATCCGGAAAGTGCGGCCTCCACGGGTGCCAGCCCGAACGGCTCGTAACAGGATGTGGCCGCATAAATCCCCGCCCTCGCCAGCAGACCGCCCAACTGCATCTCATCTTGCTGCCCTTCAAAACGGACTGCCCCGCTCTGTCGATCTCCGCCAAAAGCATGGCTCTGCGATTCCGGATGCCGGTCCGGCCCCACGATGCAGACAGGAGCCGGCATCTCCCGTTGCAGGAGCAGCCCGGCATTCTTCCCCCGGTCCCACTGCCTGCCGACTGTGACGATCAAGTCATCCTTCTCGAGATGCGGGTTATAAAGTGCAGGTGTGCGCCCGTTATAAATCACCGAGCCGTCCGCAGGCCGGATGTAGTATTGCGAAATCTGCTCCAGCATCCAGCGGGAAGGTGCAACCACCGCGGAAGCCCCCTCGATGCCGCGTCTCACCACCTTCCGGTACCATCGCATCCACTTGGAGTCCGGCGGCTCCTCCCCGTGCACCGCCACCCACCAGCTCACCACATCGCTGTGCGCCACCACAATTTTTGGAATGTCGCACTCGAGTGCGCCGTAGTAAAACTGGTTGAGATGGAGAACGTCGGGACGACTCTCCCGGATGACCCCCTTCAGGTACTCAGCCGATGCAGCCAGATCCGCCTCCGAATCCTGCATCCACTCCAGCTTAAAATCAGTCGGACGGTAGTCTAACCCCGTAAGTCCTTGCATCCATTGGACTTGTTCCGGTTTAGGGATGCCGCCAACGCTGACCAGCGTAACTTTTTTTCCACGCAAAAGCAGACCGCAAACAGACTCCCTCGCATACGTCCAAACACCGCCGACGGTGTCAGCGGTGACCAAAATGTGCATCTTCCAGGTCCTCAATTGGCAGCGGCTTTGGTTCCTGAATATCGCTGTACCCTTTGCTTTCGAACGTAGACGTATAAAAATGATGCGCGCGCTCCCACGCATGATCATCAGGAGCAGAGCCGAACGTCTGCATGTACAGCGGACTTCCTGGGAACGGGAACATGGGCACAGGTTCGCTAACCCACACTCCCTTCGACCTTAGATGCTGCTGCCACTTATGAATCTGCCTGCGATCATCCTTATCAGTAAGAATAAGATTGGCCTGGACCCATGGGATCCTGGCGCGAGCGTAGAGCAACAATTCCGCGATTCGCCCCGTGTTCATCCGGCAATTCTTGTTCAGCTCTTCGCGGCCTTCGTGGGTGATGGACTCAACACCACACTCCATGGATATGCAGTGCGCCCGGCCCAGCAGGTCAAGCATCTCCTCATTCCATAGATCAATACGGGTCTGAAATCCGATCTTCACCGGACGTTCGGCAATCCCTTCTAACAAGCGGCGGACATTCTTACCTACCCCAAAGATTTCGTCGATGAAATAGACATACTCGACGCCTCGGGCAATCAGCGTGTCAATTTCCTGCAAAACGGTCTCAACACTTCGTTCCCGGAATTTATTGCGAAAGAGCGTCTTGTTGCAGAAGGTACACGCCCACGGACAGCCGCGGGTAAACTCCAACTCTGCTCCAATTCCCTGGTCAGGGGTGAATACGTGGTGCCGATGCCAGTGCGCCTCAACGTTGTAGTTGTGGAAATCAAGCGCCGGAAGCGCCTTCATATCCGTGACGCCCAAGTCGGAACTAATGTGAATTCCATTTTCACTTTTGAAGCAGCAGCCGGCCACCTCACTCCAGGGCTTGCTTGCCAGTTCTGTCAGAGTCTGGTCCGGCTCACCGCGCATAGCGACGTCGCACTCCGTCTTGCGAATCGTCATTGCAGGGGTAGCGGACGGATGCGGGCCGATTACAACCTTGATCGAGTTCCGCCCCAGTCCCTTGATCCACTCCATTGGCACGCGCAGTTCGGGCGGCGGACAGCGCCAAAAAAGATAGGATGGCGCGGTCGGGACCACAAGGAAATGCGGCCGGAACAAATCAACCCTGTGCCGGGTTTCTTCCAGAGTCAGATTATCGGTTTGCGCGTCCACCAGCATCGGCTCGTGTCCGGCAACCTGAACCTGATCGTGAGCAAACATCAGTTCCAGAGGAACATGCGGGTCCCGGCAGCCAAAGTAGGTTGATCCTTTAAAGTTCCAGTTGGGATTGACCAAAGCGAACTTCACGCTGACCGCCCGGAAACCTCAGTGGCCAGGGCAAAGGCGTCCGAGGGAGTTGACGGGGTTTGTGCAACCACACGTCGGTTCTGTTGCCAAAAACTGCGCAGAAGCGCCAGAGTTTCATTCACTCCAACTTCCGGCTTCCAGCCCGTATGGCGCTGAAGCTTGCCATAATCTGTGACATAGACGAGCTGATCGCCGGCCCGCCGCTCATCCAGCACGTATTCGAGCCGATAACCCGTTAACCCTTCGATTTCGTCAATCAACTCCAGCAAAGAGATGGCGTTCTCAATTCCGCCGCCGACGTTATAGATCTGGCCGGCAGTTACCTCATGGTTCAAACGCACCATTTCGAAGGCCCGGATCAAGTCACGGCTGCAGAGCACATCCCGCACCTGCCGCCCATCGCCATAGATAACAATGGGCTGCTGCTTGAGCGCCGAATAAAGAAAGTGCGCCACCCAACCCTGGTCCTCGGTCCCAAATTGCCGCGGGCCAGCGATACAGGACATGCGGAAAACCACAGTAGGTAAGCCATAAATACGGGAAAAATCATGCACGTATTGGTCTGCTGCTCCCTTCGAACAGCCATAAGGAGAATGGAAATCAAGTGGCTGCGATTCAGAAATCCCTTCATGATGCTCATAGATAAACCGGGTCGTACCAACGTGCGGAGCGGCAAGACCCAGATTTCCGTAAACCTTGTTCGTAGAAGTAAAGAGAATGAAAGGTTTGTGGCCACATCTGCGCGCCGAGTCGAGAATGTTGAAGGTGCCGCACAGATTCACCTCGAAATCCTGGCGCGGATCGGCGATGGAAGTTGTCACCGCTACCTGGGCGGCAAGATGATAGATTTCAGAGGCTTGGGCTACGGCTTTCTCAACCGCTTCGCTGTTCCTGACGTCTTCGAGAGTGACTTGAAGCCGTTCAGAATTTCCAGCGACTTTCCTGAGCCATTCAAGATTTTGTTGGACCCCGGCACGCGAAAGATTGTCAAAGATATGAACTCGCGCCTCTGCTCTGGTGAGCAGATGGTTGGCCAGGTTCGACCCAATAAATCCAGCTCCTCCAAAGATCAGTACAGAGCGGGTTTGTTCGTCCCTCATTTTCCCCCTTCCTGGTCAGCGCAGCTCATACCGTGAGCCCGAATTCACTGAGCTGCGCAACAGCTTCCGCCGCGCGATCTACCGGTTGCTGTGATCTTAGCCAGCAGACCAGGTTCTTAATGCCCTCTGAAAAACGTATGCTGGGCGCGTATTCCAGCCGCTGCCTGGCGAGCGAGATGTCGGCAAAGCAGTGGCGGACGTCGCCGGCGCGAAACTTCTCCGTCAGCTCTACCGCAATCTCAAGCTCCAGCGCCTGAGAGAGCGCCACGGCGACCTCACGAATTGAAACGGGCTCGCCAGAACCAATGTTAAGGGCTTGGCCGTCCGCTTCCGAGCGGTCGAGGGCCAGCAAATTGGCCCGAACCACGTCCTTGACACTTACAAAATCACGCATCTGTTTGCCATCTTCAAACACCGGCGGCGCATTTCCATTTAGCAAGCGGGAAGCAAAGATCGCTGCCACTCCCGTATAAGGATTGGAAAGGGCCTGTCGCGGTCCATAGATATTGAAGTAGCGCAAGGCGACCACCGGGAGGCCGTAAGTGCGACCGTAAAGCAGGCACATCTCCTCCTGGTCTTTCTTGGAAAGCGCATAAATGGAACTGCACTGCAGAGATTTGGTTTCGTCAGTTGGTATTGGCGTAAGCACTTCGCCGCAGCGTGGGCAAATTGCCTCCCACTGTTTGCTTTTGAGTTGTTCAGAAGAGCGCAGCGGAGGAGCCATTTCCCCGCACTGAGCGCACAGATACTTGCCCTCTCCGTAGATGGACATGGAAGAAGCCAGCACCAACTTCTCAATCCGGTTCTTGCGGTTGAGCAGCTCTTGCAGCAGAACGGCGGTCCCCTGCGTATTTACACCCATATAGTGGGCTATTTCGTACATGGATTGGCCCACGCCCACGGCTGCAGCCAGATGGAAAACGATTTCCATGCCGTCCAGTGCGCGACGCACCGCATCGGCGTTCCGCATATCACCACTGACGAATTCCGACTCTCTGGAAAAGTAGTCGGGGACTCCAGTTCCGTGGACCTGAGGAGTTAAATTGTCAAAGACGCGCACGTTGTGACCGGCGGTCAGCAGCGCATCCACCAGATGCGATCCCACAAATCCCGCTCCCCCGGTCACCAATATGTTCTTGCACATTTCTTATTCTGCTCCTATGAAAACTTCCTTTGTCCTGTGTGCAGGCGCGTATTTTCGAACCGCCCACTGAGCAAACTCGGCGAAATCCCCGGCACGCTTCGGCGGGCTGGTGTAATGGGGAACAATCCCCAGATGTTCAGGCGTGAAACACAGCGTCAAGGTGGTGGTAAACGGTTCCAGTAGCTGCATTTGGTGGTCAAACCACTCCGCTGCGCCAAGGCGGAACAGGTCGGCCCAGCTTATGCCGGTGCGCAGATACTTGACTCCCAGTTTCTTGAGCCAGTTCACGGCGAGTTCCAGCCTGTGGTCCTCATAGTGAAACCACTGGCAGATACCCATGCCATTGGGAAAGAATTCCGTTGCGGCCTTGGGGGAGCCATCTTCGCGCAACAAGCCCATGTAGTAATGACGGTAATAAGAGCTGCCTTCGGCTTCCTTGTGGCGGGTGGTGGCGGTCCACGTGGAGGGCAAGTCCATCAGACTATACCAGTGGATCCGGTCCACGAGCGGCAAGAGCAATTCGGCTGTGCGCTGGAGTCCAAAGGCCTGGACTTCTTCCGCGCCAAACGAAGAAACACCGGCCTCAGAGACCCATATGGGTTTGCGCGTCACAGCCCGGACTTCATCGATCTTTCTGGGCCAATCATGAATCTGCCAATGGTTCCAATCCAGCGGGAAGCCGTGCACGGCCACGATGTCTACCGCGTCCAGCACGCCATGGGAGCCCATAAGATCGATAAAGGCCGGATCAATGGGAGAGATGCCACCTAAGACAATGGGCATCTCAGGGTTTTCCTGGCGAATGGCCCGGCTCGCGGCGATCACCATTTCCGCAAACATCTTCCAGTCAGGATCAACTTTGAAATCCCAATGGGAGAGGTTGTTCGGTTCATTCCACAGCATCACTGCTTCGACCATTTCACTTCACCCCTGGACAAAGCCGGGCAGACCTACAGTGTGCCCGCAAGCTCGTGCTCCAAAATGTGTTTGCCGTCTCTTTGAGTGCTTACAGGAATACAGGCCCAGGTCTCCGGCTCAGGATGGTCCACGATCTCCAGCCCGGAACTGCGCAGCATGGCCTCCATGGCGCCGTGATTGGGAATCCACCAGTTCGTGGGATCACCGGCATACTTCTTCTCAATGAAGTACATGCAGGGAAAATCCAGATCGTGGAAGACCTCTTTGTTCCAGAAGTTGTAGTCCTCTTTCAGCGCGGGACTATCCAGGGAACCGCGGATCATCGTCTGGAAAACCAGTTTGCCTCTTACCTTCTTGATGACTTTGTCCAGCGCGTAAAGCGGATAACGCAAATGATAGAAAACACCCATGAACAAGACGTAGTCAAACTCGCCAGGAATGCGGTCTGCATCATAGACGGAACGCTTTTCAAATTCGATGTCCAGACCCAGCACGCTGGCCGCAAAGCGGGCCTGATTGAGATAGCGGTCGTCCACATCCACGGCCAGCACGCGGCCGGCCCCGCGTCTCTTCATCTCAATGGAGTAGAAGCCCCCATTGCAACCCAGGTCTAAGACGCTGGCTCCTTTGAGGTCTTCGGGAAAGATAGAGGCGATGTCCCTCCACTTGACCTGCGGGAAATCACCAAGGAAATGGTTGGGCGCGGTCTGAAGACCATTCAGGTTGATGTTGTGAAACCAGTCTCCTAAACCGGCGATGCAATCGGCCAGCTCAGCCTGCTGAATTGTCTGGCCTGCGGTATAACAAAAAATCACATTCTTCTCCGTGGTCGCCATCTCAGGGCACGCAAATCGGGAATTCATGAACCGCTGACTACTCGCAATAACGATTAGAGGGCTCCTCAAGGCACTTGGATGTCCAAGTGATTCAATGACTTCCATTTAGCGACCGGGTCTCGGAACGGGGGGGCCGCGAAGATGGGCGCAACGGCGGAGCTGGACGGCCTCGAAAACTGACGTTTCGGGGAGCACCAGCAGCGACACGACGAGCGCTCGCACACCCCGGTGCGTTTCTGAAATTTCAGGTTTTCCAGGAAAGGTTCTTTTGAACGGCTATATGGCTCTGCGGCCCGTAACCAGGTTAATCACCACCACGATCAGAGCAACAACCAGCAATAAATGGATCAGAGAACCAGCTACATGAAATCCCCATCCCAAAAGCCACAGAATAATCAAGATCGCAAAAACGGTCCAAAGCATAGGGTCACGTCCTTAAGGAGACAATAAATAAATGTCTCCCACTATGAGAGGCAGCCACTCACGCCGGAGTTGTCCCGAAGAATGCGAGTTTGTTTGTTGTCTCCTTCCTCTCCTGTTATTTCCAGCGGAATGGCGCGGTGACTTTGTGGCCTACCCGGCTTGCCGGCCCGGCTTAGGTCCGTTGGCGGCCACGGCCATACCCCAGCGGTCGATAATTCCGTACTCCCTTAGTTTGCGATAGAGCGTGGTCTTGCCGATACCGAGCATTTTGGCCGTCATCAGCTTGTCTCCCTGCAACTGACTCAGGGCAGCGACAATGGCTTGTCTTTCCAACTCGGACAAAGGCACGATGCCGGGGTTAGCTTCTGTGGTGGAAATCGGGATCACCTGCAGACTTGAGTTCTGGATCTGCGAAGGGAGGTCGCAGACGTTCAAAACGGGCCCGGAACTCATGGCCGAGGCGCGCTCCAGGCAGTTTTCCAATTCACGAACGTTGCCAGGCCAATCGTAGACCAGCAACTGCTTCATCGCCTCAGTGCTGATGGAGTAACGGACCCCATTCGAGCGAGAAAGCCGCTCCAGGAAGTAGTCCACCAGGAGCCGAATATCTTCTTTACGCTCCCGCAGGGCCGGCAACCGCAGGCTGACTACGTTCAAGCGAAAGTAAAGGTCTCGCCGGAAACTTCCCTGATGAATGGCAATTTCGAGATCGCGGTTCGTGGCAGCGACCATACGAACGTCAATGGGGGAGGGCTTGGTGCTCCCAACCGGGCGAATCTCTTTTTCCTGCAGTGCGCGAAGGAGTTTCGCCTGCAGTTCGACGGGCATCTCGGCAATTTCGTCCAGAAAAATGGTGCCGCCGCTGGCTATGGAGAGCAATCCCTCTTTCGGCCGAACGGCTCCGGTAAACGCGCCTTTGACGTAGCCGAATAATTCACTTTCCAACAGCGTGGGGACCAGCGCGCCGCAATCTACCGGGATAAACGGCTTATCGCGATATGGTCCAGTGAAGTGAATGGCGCGGGCCACCATTTCCTTACCACTGCCGCTTTCGCCGTGGATCAATACCGGATGGCGGCTGGAAGCAACCTTGGCGATAATGCGATACAGCTTTTCCATTTCCGGAGAGCGTCCCACCATTCCGCCGTAACCGGGATTGCTCTTGAGGGATTCGCGAGTGATGCGGTTCTCCAAGGAAAAACGCATGTGCTCGGTGACCCTTTCCAGGAGCAGTTTCAGTTCGTCGATGTCAAAGGGCTTGCGCAGGTAGTCATAGGCGCCGGTCTTCATAGCGGCGAGCACCGAATCCACGGTGGCATGTCCGGTGATCATAATCACTTCTGTCCCGGGGTGTCGCTGCTTAATCTTGAGCAGCAGTTCCAGTCCGTCCGGCCCCGGCAATTTGATATCGAGGAGAACCACGTCAATGGAATGGAGCTCCAACTGGCGGTTGGCGACCACGGCGTTTTCCGCCGTGTAGACCTTGAATCCCATGTTCTGCGCCACGTCTTTGCACGAGTCACGAACGCCGTGATCGTCGTCCACAATCAGCAGCGACAGGTAATGGGATGGTAGATACGATTCTTCAGAAATATCTGGCGATACAGTTGACATAAGGCTTCTCCACAATCCGCCCTTGACTGTCCGGGCGTCTGTTCAGCAGGTTTAGTTTTCCGCGCGTGATTCAGCCGGCAGCAGAATCGTGAATGTGGTCCCCTTGCCGGGCTCGCTTTCCGTATCGATTCGCCCCTCGTACTGTTCCACAATGGTACGAACCACAAATAATCCAAGCCCTGTGCCCTTATCTTTGCTTTTCGTAGTGAAGAAGGGCTTGAAAATGTTGGTAAGAGTTTCGCTGTCCATGCCGACCCCTGTATCGCGCACTGACAAACGGACGTAACTTCTCGGCACACTTGATGTATGTATGGCCGAAGCCGGATATTCTCCGTTGGAGAGCTGGATGGACAACTCTCCACCAACGGGCATGGCATCTCTGGCGTTGATTGCGAGGTTAAGGAGAACTTGCTGAATTCTTCCCGGATGCACCCTTACCCGCTTCAGATTCGGGCCCGCGTGAATGCTGAGCAGTATGTCTTCCCTGAGAACTCGTTTCAGCAGGTCGCTGTTTTCTTCCACCAGTTCGCGCAGATCCACCATCTCAGGTTCACTGGCTTCGCGTCCCAGGTTTAGCAGTTGGGCCACCAACTGGCCGCCGCGCTCCGCCGAATTATGGACCTCGTCCACATAGCGCTGGAGTTGGGCATCACCTTTTACTTTTGGCGCCATGAGGCCGGAATACACCAGAATGGCAGTCAACAGGTTGTTGAAATCATGGACCAGCCCACTCACCAAATGCCTTGTCGCCTCTCGCTTTTGGGCCAGAATGAACCGTTTTTCAATTTCCTTCTGCTGAGTAACGTCCGAGTGAACTTGCACGCGGTACTGCTTGTTTGCAGTTTCCACCGTGCTGACTTTAACCCTGTCCCGGAAAGGTGTTCCATCCTTCTTATACAGCACGATATCGAGCGGCGCCGCCTCGGCGACGAAAGAAGGGTGCAGCAGCCCGCGCAATGCCTGACGGTCAGTTTCCGAACCCCGCAGCAGCATTAGTCCTCGCTCCCTTAACTCCTCCAGGGAATAGCCGCTTAGCCGCTCAAAGGCCTGGTTCACGAAGATCACTGTTTCCAAACCGGATTGCGTTTCCGTTAGAAGAACTGCCTCAGACAGAAACTTTAGGCCCAACGCCAGAACTTCGGTGATTTCCCGGTCCACTCGCTTCCTTGCCGAATTGCCCAGTAATCTCTAAGTGTTGTGAAATGAACCAACCCTAGCGTTACAAAGAACTGGATAATCTATTCCGAAATAAGAGAGTTTTGACCATTTTTGTCAACTTTTCCGGTTTCTCGAAATACGAATTTTTGCCCTTCCTGGGCCTTTACCTTCCAGGCTCTCGACTTGACTTGGGCGTGAACCTCCCTGTACCTTCGCCATCAAGCAAAACGGGAGCGAAATGTGTCCGCACAGAGAATTGTCACGTTCACTACAGACTTCGGTATGGTTGAGCACTATGTTGGTGTAATGAAAGGGGTTATCTGCGGCATCAACCCATCCGTCCAGCTCGTGGATGTCACTAATCTGGTGCAGTCCTTTGATATTCTGGATGGCGCGATCGCCATTTCCCAGGCATACAGCTATTTCCCCCCAGACACCATTCATGTGGTCATAGTGGATCCTGGGGTAGGAAGTTCCAGGCGTCCCATAGTAGCTAAGGCAGGAACGCACATTTTTGTAGCTCCTGATAATGGGGTTCTTTCCCTGGTTTACGAGCGGGAAGAAGCAATCTCCGTGCGCCACATCACAGCGGAGCATTATTTTCGCCAGCCGGTGAGCAGCACTTTTCATGGTCGCGATGTCTTTGCCACCGTTGCGGGCTATTTAAGTAAAGGAGTCGAGCCAGCCAAGTTCGGCGACGAGATCACCGATTATGTGAGGTTCGTAGCCCCCAAGCCCAAACCCGACGGGACTAATAGTTGGAAAGGCGTGGTCCTTAAGATTGATAAATTCGGGAATATCATCACCAACATAACGCCCAAAGACATCCCGCAACTCTTCCAGGCTTCTGCGCCGAAATTCAAAATCAGCGTGGGTAAGGTCGAAATTACCAGGCTCTCTCCCAACTATGCTGATGGTGGACAGGGGGAAACTGTTGGACTGCTCGGCAGCACCGGGTTCTTAGAGATCTCCGTGAATCGCGGATCGGCGGCGCGTGCGGCCGGGGCAGACAAAGGGGCAGAAGTTTCAGTCACGATAGCTTGAGCCGGAGAAGAAACCTGATCGTGCAACTGTGACTCGGATTCTTTTCTTTCGCAACGATTTTCGAGGTACCCGACGAAGAACGCAGCCGGGGGCGGCTAATGTCACTTACTTAACAACACAGTGCTGATAAATAGAGCTGTAAGTTGAACATTCTGGTTCATTCTGGAGTGCTCTGGGATTCTCTGCATAGTTCTGCATATGGTCATGGCGGATGAGCATTCCT
>Ga0209168_10000956_pt1 | contig 24806 bp, 22 predicted proteins | sample Coa_R1_FD_187156 | JGI IMG/M metagenome (GOLD analysis project Ga0209168, IMG submission 187156) | Surface soil microbial communities from Centralia Pennsylvania, which are recovering from an underground coalmine fire - Coalmine... | ecosystem: Environmental > Terrestrial > Soil > Unclassified ...
AGCAGAGCCCGCTTGCGCTTCACCAGCCGCCACGATTGTGAACAAAAAGGGTTTTGTTTGAATAGTAAATTCCATCTAACGGCACGTGTAACGATTGCCTACTGTCTCACCTCAGGGGTGCAGTCCAACGATTTCTGATTTTTCTCATCCGTAACCTGCGTTGGCTTTGGGGTGGGTTGGCTCCTTTGGCTGCGCAACCTCGCTTCGAGGACAGGCTACATTGCCGGCAACACCAGAAGCCGCAACTCCGCAACAACCTCACTCCGCCGTCGCCCGACAGGCACACTGTGTACCTCCATCCGGCAGGATAGCCAAGGAACACTGGCGGCGCAACTTTAGTACACACAAATCTTCGGGTTGCCAAACAGCCGTAATGGGATCTTTTGGTTTGAAGGCTTTCAGTGAGACCTTGGATTTAGTGTGCGATCCACGTGTTCAGGGTCGCGGGCAATTAGAGTTAAGTATGCCTTTGTTGGCTGATCCGGCTCTGCACGGCCCTGTTCCCAATCGCGCAGCGTGCCCAGCGGGATGTGATAACGAGCGGCGAATTCTTCTTGCGTCAGATCCAGAGCGCGGCGGATCATTTTTGCCCGCGGGGTTCGCTTCATGCGCCTAAAGTCGGATTCGGTGAGCGGCTGAGCATCGGGATCGCCAAGTGCGGCTTGCTCAACAGCATCAGCACTCATCGACCGCAGAGGTTTAGGAGTTTTGACGGAAATAGTCTTCTTGCTCATGTGCTGTCGCCCTTCTAGCGGAAATGATTCGAACACGATCCTCACGCTCGGTGTAAGCCACAAACAGAATGACCTGGCCCTCCATCATGCCGATGACGACAAATCGCTCTTCGCCGTATTCTTCGCGGTCATCACTGCGCTCGATGGCAAATACGTCTCGGAAAACTGACCGCGCCAGATCAAAGCTGACTCCATGCGTGCGCCAATTCGCTTCGGCCTTGGCTTCGTCCCATTCGAATTTCAAATTTCATGCTACTACTGGAATCCCGTACACGTCAATTGCAAAAGTCAACAGAAGATGGTCGCAGATTAAAGACCCTTTGGCCGCGAATCAACGCAAATTCCAAAACAAAGAATGAGGGAAAATCGTCGCAAGCGGCGAAGATCTTGAGCACTAACGTACGGGATACACGGAGAAGAGCTGCACAACATTCAGAGGTGAACTGGGTTAGAGTACTTGCATGTCACGCTTGGGAACAGTTGCGTTTGCCGTCCTGCTGTTGCTGGGATCGCAGGCTGCGCCAGCATCAGACAGCGACAAGAGCAAGGATAGAGACAAGCACGCGAAAACTCCTCCCAAGCCTCAAACGCTCTCCGAGCATGATCGTGCCGTGCACGCGCTTCAGCGGCTGACCTTCGGTCCACGTCCAGGGGACATGGAGAAGGTGCTGGCGATGGGCGTGGACAAGTGGATCGAGCAGCAACTGAATCCATCGCAGATTCCTAACCCCGCGCTCGATGGCAAGCTTGGGCAGTACCGAACGCTGCGCATGCAGCCGCGAGAACTGGCGCAGGCCTTTCCCACCGGACAGATGATCCGGGAGGCAGCAGAAGGGAAGAGGCCTTTACCCTCCGACCCAATCCAGTATGGCCTTTGGGAGCTCCTGGTAGACAACTATAAGGAACAACAGAAGGCCAATGCTGCCGCGCAAACGCCTCCGGCGGATGACGCAGCCCGAAAGAGCATGGAAGCAGAAAAGAAAACTGCCGAAGATGCGAAGAAAGATGCGGCGGCACATCTCGGCGACATGCTGCTGACCCTGCCCAAGGCAAACCGAATGACCAGCTTGATGAAGCTGCCGCTCAATGACCGTCGCATCCTGGCGCAGTACATCCCCGGCGATGCTCGGGGAAAGCTGGCAGCGGACTTCTCTCCTCTCGAGCGGGAAGTCTTCTCCGCCATGAATGGCAATCCTACAAGCGTTGTGGTGTCAGAGCTGCAACAGGCCAAGATCATGCGCGCCGTTTACAGCGAGCGGCAACTCGAAGAGGTGATGACGGACTTCTGGTTCAATCACTTCAACGTATTTATCTACAAAGACCAGGACCAGTATTTCGTCACCAGCTACGAGCGTGATGTGATCCGTCCCAACGCGCTGGGCAAATTCCGCAATCTGGTGGAGGCTGTAGCCAAGAGCCCGGCCATGCTGTACTACCTCGATAATTGGCTCAGCGTCGGGCCAAACTCCCAGGCTAACGGTGTGCGGCCAGGCCAGCCACCCAAGCCCAATGCTTCCACGCGCGGCCTGAATGAGAATTACGGCCGCGAACTGATGGAATTGCACACCCTGGGCGTGGATGGAGGCTATACCCAGACCGACGTTACGCAAATGGCGCGCATTTTTACCGGCTGGACGATTCAGCCTTTTGACCAGGGATGGGGATTTTTGTTTGATCCCAAACGGCATGAGCCTGGGCCTAAGATCATTCTCAACCGCACGATTGAAGAGGCCGGGATCAATGAGGGCCAACAGGCTTTGGATATCCTCTGCAAGAGTCCGGCCACAGCCCGATTCATCTCCACCAAGCTGGCGCGCAGGTTCGTCGCCGACGATCCTCCACCAGAGCTGGTGAAACAGATGGCGCAGACTTTTCTCCAGACCGATGGCGACATTAAAGAAGTGCTGCGCACCATGGTTGGTTCCAGGGAATTCTGGTCGCCGGCGGTGTACAGAAAGAAGGTGAAGACGCCACTGGAATTTGTGACCTCGGCCATTCGGGCCACGGGAACCCAGATTCAGAATCCCCAGCCGGTGGTCCAGGCCCTGAATAAGATGGGAATGCCGCTCTACCAGATGCAGCCTCCCACCGGGTACTCGGCCAGGGCTGAAGCGTGGATGAATTCGGATGCGTTGCTGGAGCGCTTGAATTTCTCCACGGCCATCACCGCCGGGAATATGGGTGGAGTAAATTTCGATCCCCTGCGGGTACTTGCCTTAGGGCTGCTCGCCCGCGCTCCCAAAGAGGAGATCGTCCCGGTGAATACCAGTGGCGGCACTGATGCCGCCGTGACCCTGGTGGAAGATGCGCTGATCGGCGGTGAGATTTCCAAAAATACTGACAAGACAATCCGCAAATCGCTGGACGATCCTCAGATCGGCGGCAATCTCCTCACCGATCCCTCCAAACCGCTGGCGATGATCATCGGGCTCACGCTCGGATCACCTGAATTTCAGGTGAAGTGAAGGAGCAGTCGGGTGACATGAATTATCTGGAAGATACAGAAGATGCAGAGTGCTGCATGGGAGCCATAGCCTGGATTATCTCCGGCGACCAGAGCGGTAGTGCTGGTCCTCCTTTCTTCGCCAGCTCGCGGGCTGCATCATTATATTTGGCAAACAGCGCTGCAGGGTTGCACATCGTCTCAATCAGGCGCTCACGTCCATAGACTTCTTCGATGGTAACTGCTATCTTCCAGCCTACTGTGTACCAGGGGCCCTGGATGCCGAAGTAGGTATACGCCTGCTCGCTGGCTTGGTCTTTATTGAGTTCGCCACTCAGGATCTTGCGGAAGAACTGATCGAGATCCTGCTGGTTCTTGTTGAAGCCGGCTATATCGTGGTCCCAGCGCTGCCGATCGGCGATTGGACTGACGGCGTGAGGATGCACATCCTTGCCGCCGGCCGCTGCCAGCATGGCAAATCCTTCGCCAAAAGCGCTGGCCCAGTTAGCCACCGTTTGTACGCGGTCTGACTGTTTCGCCTGGAGGTCTTCGTCGCTTTTTGACGGACAGCAGGTGCCGAAGCCAATGTGATGCAGCTCATGGGCCACAGTGTTTTCGAACTTCTCCCGTGGGACTTCGGGATCGAGATAAAGAATGATGGCCGGATCTGTACCGACTTCAAAGACAAACGAATTGGTCAAGGGCTTGATTTCGATATAGACGGTGGCATGGATATGCGCTTCTTTAGGGAGATACGCCAGGGCCAGACGAGCGGGTCGGTCCATGCTGGCACGCGCCCACGTCTTCAAAGCCTGCCGCAGCTTTGGCGCCTTCTGCAGCAGATCGTCGGAAAGCACGAACTTTTTGAAGTCGTCTTCAGTAAATGCCCGGTCCATGGACTCTTCACGTCTTTTCAACCGCCGATAGCCGTCCGAATTGAAGAGCCGCTGCCAGTCGGCGTCGTTCACCGGCGTGCCGGCTTCTCTGTCGCCCAGAATGACCAGCACTGCGTCGGCTTCGTCGGTTACCAGGCGAACGCGCACTTGATCGGGGGTGCGGTCGCCCGCGGGTGTGACTGCAAGAAATAAACCCAGAAAAATAGGAAGAAGCATAACGGTCTTAGACTGTCGATGATGAGAACCGTTAGTTAACGTCTTTTCATGACTTAAATTGGGGAGTACAAATCGAGTATCACGACGGCCGGAAGTAGCCGGTACTTTTTCGTGCATGAAATCTGCGGCGGAGCATTCATACACGTCAGGAGATCATGAATGAGAAAACGATATTTGGGTCAGAGCGTGAAGCCCATTCTGCTGGTGCTCATGCTCTGTTTGCCAGCTACTGCCGTCTTTGCGCAGAAAGAGGAGCCACCAAAGCCGGCGCAATCGATCGCGCAGCTCCGTCAACAGTTGGAGAAAATCCTTCAGGACACACATACGCCCGGCGCATCGGTCGCCATCGTGCACCGCGATGGTCCCGAATGGGTTGCAGGGCTTGGCAAATCCAACATAGCCGCGAATCAGGCCGCCACGGACGAAACGCTGTTCCGCATCGGTTCGACTTCGAAGGCCTTCGCCTCGCTATCCATCCTCAAGCTGGTGAATGAAGGCAAGCTTTCGCTCCAAGACCCGGTGCACAAACTCGCGCCCGAGATCTGGTTTGAGAATCGCTGGGAAGCCACTGACCCGGTACGCGTGGTTGATCTGCTAGAACACACGACCGGCTGGGACGACTGGCATCTGCGGGAGTATGCCAAAGATACAAGGGGCATGACCCTGCGCGAAGGACTCGACTATGACCATCACTCCCGCGTATCACGCTGGCGGCCGGGAACGCGCATGGCATACTGCAACTCCGGGCCGCCGGTTGCAGCCTATATTGTGGAGAAGATTACCGGCCAAGCATTCGAGGATTACGTCACGCAGAATTTCTTTCTGCCCATTGGCATGAAGACGGCCACCTATTTCGAACAGCCTTCGCCCCAATTGACCACCCTCTATCATGGGGACGGCAAGACGGCGTACCCCTACTGGAACATCCTGGAACGTCCTTCCGGCGCAATCAACGCCTCTGCTAAAGACATGGCTGCGTACGTGCAGTTTTACCTGAATCGCGGCGCCGTAGGCGGGACGCAGATCATGCCGGCAGTCTCCATCGATCGCATGGAAACACCAACCCGTACGTGGGAAGCGCAGGAGGGCCTGAAATTCGGATATGGCTTGAGTAACTACACATCCGCCAACGATGGCTTCGTGTATCACGGACACGGTGGCGCCGTGCGAGGCGGACTAACGGAGATGGCGTATATGCCGGAATTCGGCGTGGGCTACTTCTACAGCATCAACGCAGCCAATGGCCAGGCGTTCGGCAAGATCGGCGACGCGATCCGCGCATACGTTACGCGCGGGCTCACCAGGCCGCCGTTGCCCGCCACGGCCCAACTGCCCGCCGACGCCCGGCAGTATGCCGGCTGGTATGAGCCCGCATCTCCGCGCGGAGAACTCACTCGCTTTATTGATCGTTTTGGGTTGTATCGGGTCCATTTCGAACACGGCAATCTGGTGTTCTCAAACATGATCGGGACAGGGAATCAATCTTTCGCACCTGTTGATGGCGAGCAGTTTCGGCACCTTCCAAAGGAGCGACCAGCCCCACCGATTGCGACCGGGGCGCTGCTTGTACCCAATGCCGAGGGACGATTTGTCTACTTCGGAACAACGTGGAAGCGTGTCCCCACGTGGTTTGCTGCCGCCGAGGCGGTTCTCGTCATATGGTTCCTGCTTGCCTTCGTTTCGGTCCTGCTCTATGCCCCGTTCTGGATCTTTGGTGGTCTCATCAGGAAGCGCCGCCGTCCGGCCGAACGCGCCATACGTCTCTTGCCTCTGATCGCCATGCTGAGCCTGGTGGCGGCCCAAATCCTCTTTGTGCAGGCTGGCAACGAAATGATTGCGCGCCTGGGAAAGCTGACCATTTGGTCATTTGGCATCTTTCTCACCACATTGATCTTTGGCGTGGCCTCTATAGCCAGCGCCGTCGCCTTATGGCTGGCGCGGAAGCGTGAGATACGCGGCATTGTCCGCTGGTTCTCGACGGCCATAACTTCTGCACTGCTGATTGCCACCGCGTATTTTGCCTATTGGGGAGTCATTGGAATCCACACCTGGTCCTGACTGCGTGCCGACCGATACGACAGATCTCAATAACGAGGATTTCGAACCATTACGCTTCCCGACTGCCTGAACAGGGCTGACCTGATCTCACGATTTGTTTACCTGCTCAAATACTTTTCCGGCAGCGGATGTCCCGCGGACTCAACTTCCCAGTAGATGGTCAGCACCCACCAGCGGGTCCCGTCGTTGAACAGTTGAAAACTGTTGATGCCACGGGCGAACGGTTTTTCTCCTTTGGCGTGGCGTGACTCGTAGGTGCTCCAGACGTGGGCAATGTGGTCCCAGACTTCAATGCGATTGCTGACTTGAGCTTCAAAAAAGCCCTCTATGTTAAAGACCCCCGTGGCCCGCTCGATGTACTGGTCCAGTGTAAAGTTGAAGACGCTCACCTTGCCGGCATCATCGCGACGGCTGGGCATCAGTCTTGCATCGGTGTAGAAGAGGGAGCGGAAGCGGCCCCAATTGCGCGGTCCGATGGGTCCGGAAATCGCGTCATAGACAGCGCTGATGATGTGTTCGATGGTGTCCACATCGCCGGCATTCGCCTGAGGGGAAGCGGTTGCAGGCGGCGTTTGCTGACCCTGCGCTTGCGCCCGTCCGTTCACGGGCATCAGCAAGAGTGCCGTGCAGGCTAAAAGGAGAATTTGCAGTGGGTTACTCATGGCCAACAATGTAACAGAAAGGGCAATGAGCAAACCGCAATTAGCAAATGGCAAAAGCAAGACCTTAACACTCATGACCCTGACTGCAGCGATTGGGCTTATTTGCTTTTGGAAGGCGCAGATTAGAATTCTCCCATTATGGTCCACGCCTTGTCCTTTACAAATCATGATATTGTCATCGTTAATTCCTTCCCAATTTGGAATACAATTCTTCAACGCGGAGGCCCTCTGGACGGTGCTCGAAGCACAGTTCAGCGGGACCTCTTTGATTCAAGAGCAAAGGAGATCAATCCATGAAGAAACTTACGTTGATTAAACTTTTTCTAGTCCTTGCGACGGCCTTGGCTCTCTATGGCCAGTCGACACCGCCGCCAGAAACATGCCCGTCGTTTTGCTTCCATTTGACCTGCGGCGGTGGGCAGCGTGCTCACTGCAACAGCAAGGGACAATGCGTGTGCCCGTAAGATCTGCTTCACTGAAACCTAAGACATACTGAAAATCACCGGCCGGCCTTCTGCAACGTGAGATTTGGGTTCTTGTGAGCCTAATTTCGTTCACAGGAGGTCGGCCCCTTTTTAAGATCGAACCACTCAATTTCCAGCACCTCCACCGACGACGCGATGGCTGCGTTCCAGCTGCCTGCGGCCGCTGCAATCGCAATCGGCGGCAGATTCACAACCAATGCCTTTCTTGCTTGTCCTTGGTTCCTACCATCCGGCTGACGCCATTGATGTCGCCAGGCGGAAAGAGTGGGCTGCTAGAATCACCCTTTCCAGGAGATATGGGTGTATTACAAGGGCGACAGCGTCCGCCTGGTGAGCGGACTTTACGAACCTGGCCTGCCAAAGCACGCGGAAGGAACGGTGACCAATATTCGTCGCGATGCAGAGGGCCATCCTCTGGGCGCCGATGTTCGATTCTTTGTCAAAGCGAGCGCCGTAAACGCGGAATTGCCTTTTGAGGCGATCGAACCACTCGTCTCAGGCGCAGGAGGGTGCACTGCTGTTTTCTGGGGATTGAGAAAGAGTGGAAAACCGCTGATTGAAGATGGGATGCACGTGATGCTTGCGCTGCTTCATCACGGCTTCGAGATGCGCCAGGGCTTGAATGTGATGCAGTTGGTGTATGAACAGCAGGACCGCTTCTGGCGCAAGGGCGACCGGCTTTGCGACCCAACCGGCGCTGACGCGATTGCATCTGGTCCTGAGTGGGATGGCTGCGTGGTGGCCTTTTCCGGACGCCAGCGTTTTGAGTTGGAATTCCGTCTGCGCGGCCGCCGACAGCCGTACGTACTGCTCCACCAGCGTTGGGAGGCCTACGAGGAGCAGAGGCTCACGACGCCTCCGGCCATGACGCTGCTGCGCGTGCTAGTAAATTTGTACGAAGCGTTGGGAGCGGAGTGTTGCGCGATTCCAGTCGCCAGCAACTGGTTGTTGGATGAAAACTGGGATTCTTTGCTGCAACAGCCTTACTTCCCGGACCTGTTCATTCTTCCTCAAGCAAAATTGCCGGGGCAACTGCCTTCTCTTTACCGCAACGGACGCTTTATGAAAGACAAAGCAATCCTGACCACGCTGCCGGTCAAATTTGCTCCCAGCGATGATTCAATCGAGCGCACCGGGCGCGAACTCAAGCTCAATCAACTGCGCGTCTGCAAAGCGGTTGGTGAAAAGGCTTATGACCAGATGTACGAAAGCCACGGTTCAGTCGCCGGCCTGTACAGTGACGCCAAAGAGGCGTTCTTCGATGCCATCCGCATCGCGAACGAACTGGGTCTTACAGATGAAGTAAAAGAATTGGAAAAACGGCTGCATCACATCAAGGCGGTTTTCAGAAGCCAGTTCAGTTAGAAAAAGCACTCAGCCAGGTCGCTGCCCTGAGATCGCAGTTCATAGAAGCCACTGACTGCTTCCCGGCCTTTTGGTCGTGTACGCGATCGGGTGATCTGGAGAATTGGCTCGTGGACAATTGAGAATTGGTTGGTGCTAAGAGTATCAAGCCAAAGGCCAAGAGCCAACAGCCAACGACCAATTGCTACTTGCCAACTGCTCTGTTTATACTCTTCGCCACCAACCACGCTATTCGGTTCGATGTTCAGTGAGGGCGAAAAGGGAGAGACTGATGTCGAATGCGAGAGTGATTCCCCGCGTGAAAGTGCAACGTATCGCTAGTCCAGCGCCAGTTACTGGTGACGCGCTTAATGGCTGGAACGGTTCCTCCACAATTGGCTTAAGCGATAGAATCCGGCCATTTTCATTGCCGGCAAAAATTTCGGCGGGAATGCCGTTGTTGCGCCTGAATCGCGTGATGGCGTTCGTGGATGCCAACATCGCCGTGGATCTGTGCGTCTCCACGCTGGCCGCCGTCGCGGGAATGAGTGCGTACTACTTTTGCCGCTCGTTCAAGCAGAGTACGGGGATTACTCCGCACCGTTATGTTCTCCAGCGCCGGATGGAGCAAGCCAAGCGTCTCCTGGAGCAGAAGTCAGGGCATCTTCTGGAAATTGCCCATGACGTGGGTTTTGCCGACCAGTCCCAATTCACGCGGGTCTTCCGCAAAATTGTCGGGACCACGCCGTCACGGTACCGGAAGACGTTGGCATAGCACGCTCCAGGCTAAATGAGGACGTCAAAACCAACGCTTTGGCGTCCCCTGTTATAACTGGCCGAACCCGGCGCCAAATAATTTGATTTACGGCTTGAACTGGTCCGGTATCTTGTCTTTGCCTGCATACAGGTGGAATGTGGTTTCAATATTTACCTGGACCTCAATTGGTTTTCCTTCCTGCAAGGCAGGTTGGAATATCCACTTCCGCACTGCCGTCATGGAGTTTTCATCGAGATCATGACGCAGAGATTTTGTGACCCGCACATTCTTCACCGTGCCATCAGTCCAATGACACACCAAAGCTGTACAGTTCCTTCCACGTTCGCGTCACGCGCTGCCCTGGTATACTCCGGGTCCGGCGTGGAGATTGCGCGAGGCGGTGTGATTCCGGGGCCAACTCGCGCGATCTTGCTGTCGTCACCAGTTGGTGTGCCGGCTGCGGACGAGGTAGCTGTTTTCTCTTCTCCGATCCTGACGGCAAAGGCAGAAGCGGAGATGCTCAAGGCCGTCAGCGCCGCCAGCACTAGAGCCAGTGACGCCCGCGACCAGAATACGGATAGAGAGTTTCTGTGCAATAGTTTCATAATGCGTTCCTCCAGAATATTTCCATCAAAAATGCCTACGCTGTAGTCAAGAGCAGCAGGGGACGGCTGATAGCACATCTTTTTTGCCATGCTGAGTAGAGCGTGCACATACCTTTCCGGCGCGATACAACGGCCGGTTGCCAGTTCGTCACATGCCATTTCCCGGGCGGCGGCGAGATGTGCTTTGATCACGGCCATCAGGGGATGAAAGGACACGGGCAGGCACAAGAGTTCGCAAGCAAGGTTCTTCACAAAATCCTTCCGGCAAATATGCGCCAGCTCATGAGACAGCATGGAGGTCCACTCATCATCATGGCTGGCCGTATCATGGCTGGCCGTGGTCAGCACGTCCGCGGGGAGCAGGATTTGTGGACTCCAGATACCAACGGTCAACGGCCCGCGCACGAGCGGGGAGCAGCGGATCGAAACCGTTCTTATCCCGAAGGAAGACCGGCAGCGCTCCATGATTGAGAGTACGGGCGAAGGAAACTCAGGGAGGTATGCACTGTGGCGAAGCTGTTTGGTCCTGCGCCAAGCCCACACAAATTGGAGGAGCCGGTACCCAAGAAAAGCCAGGTAACTCAAGACCAGAGGGTACATCCAGGCTGATGACAGGGAGAAGCTGGATGCGAAAGCTGAGCCGCGCGTCTTGATCCAGAAGTTGCTCTGATCCACAGTTGCCAACGGAGCTGACAAAAGACTTAAAGCGCGGAGAGGAGCAAAGATGCTTCCCAGCGGCAATACAACCGCCAGAATCGCCGCCGCGAGCCATCCTCGATAGCGGAAACGGGCGGGCGCGGCGCGCATGGCCCACGACCCGATTTGCGCTACCCCGCAGACCAGCGTCACTTCCCACAGGGCGTTGAGTAAGAAGGTCACAACCGATTGGCTAATTGTCGTCATGGCCCTGCTCCTTTGCATTTTGGGATTGCTCGACCATTTTTGTCAGCCTGGTGAGCTTCTCCCGAGTCAACTGGCGGTTCTGGATTAAATTCATCACCAGAGCCTCGGATGAGCCTCCGAAGAGCCGATTCAGAAGGTCCCGCACAGCCTGGCCAACAGCCGCCTGTTTGCTGACGGCCGGAGCGTATTCGTAAGCCTGGCCTTTGAGCACACGCGTCACTTTTCCTTTGCGGAGCAATACGTTGAGCATGGTTTGGACGGTGGTGTAAGCGGGGCGCGGCAGGCCGGGCAATTTTTCCCGCACAGTCTGCACCGTCACAGGGCCGGTTTGCCACAAGACCTTCATGATCTCCAGTTCGACCGGCGTAAGTTGTTTGACCCTGGGTTTCTTCATTGAGCTGACAACCTCCTAACTCATTAGGAGGATACCTCCAGCGCCGGGCGCTTGTCAACTAAAGTCTTAGGAGGCGGGAAGGCTTTTGGCTCTTAGCTCTTGGCTTTTAGCTCAACGCAACACTACAAGAGCAGCGCCGCCTTGTCTGCACTGCGGGGGCGGACAAATACACGATCAACATTTTGGCAATTTTGGCCCGCCGCGGCGGGCGATTATGGCAATTCCAGAGGTTCCGGGGCTTCCATCAGGAACAGGTTGGGTTGCTGGCGCACATATCCTTGCTCGTGGGCCCATAGATCAAACGCCAGAGTAGCCAGATCGTCCACTTGCGGCATGGCGTTTCCATCCTTGCTTAGATCAATGCATTTGACATAACACTTGCAGGTCTCGCACGCCTCGATGCGGGCCTGCTCGAATTCTTCCGCGGTAAATACCGGGAGCTTGTCTTTATGCTGCTCCCCGCAATAGGGACACAGAACACGGCGAAATTCCCACTCCGTAGAGCAGAGCGAGCACAAAAGGGAGCGTTTGGCCCCGTTATTAAAGTCGCGCAGCAGAGAGAGTTGCGGAGGGTTGCCGCAGGCGGGACACTGCGGAGAGGTGTTGACAGAAGAGATGTTCATGCGGCTGGTCACATGCTGGGCGTAGGGCTGGAGCAGCAGGTAAGCAAGAAAAACATGGGCGGGCGAGCGCGATTCCGCCGTCTGCTCCCAATGTGTCAGCAGCAACTCGGTCCAGCGTTCCGGATCATCTTCCAGTTCCGCCATTGCCGCCTGCAAAGGCACGGAACCCAAACTCTTCACCAGCATTTTCAACTCGGGCAGAAATTTGAGCAGCGAACGAATGTCAGGGTGATCTACGCCATCAAGATTTTGACCGATGCGTTTCTGGAAATTGGCGACCTTAATGTAAAGTGCGAGGACATCTCGCGCGGGCGACTCATTTTTTGAGAGTTTCTGTGCTCGGGCTATTCTCTGGTCCCAGGTGGATGGCATCTAGCTACTGCTTTTTCCCCTTCGCCTTATCGAACCAGAGGCGGTGGTTCTGCTTCGCCCAGGCATCGTCGTCGTGGCCTAACACTATAACCTTGAAGCTGCCGGGAACCATCAGCATGCCCATGTAAACATGGATAATGAAAGCTGCAATTGTGACTAGAGCTGCAACCACGTGGACAGGAATGATAATGGTGAGCAGCCAGTGCGCCCGCCCGGCGATCAGCTCCGGGAACCACATAATGACACCCGTGATCAGGAGGATGATGGTGGAGTAGACCATGACCCAGTAAAACATCTTCTGTCCGGCATTGAAGCGGCCTTGCGGCGGCAGGAGATGGTCCTGGTTGGTGATGTAGTACTTTATGTTCTGGTTCCACTGGCGGTCTTCGGTGGTGGCTACCATTTCCTTGCTCCACATGGCATACATCCATATGATGCCGACAAAAAAGACCAAACCTGCCCAGGGATGCCAGAAGCGCGTCGTGGGGCCGCCACCCAGTACTGTGGCCATCCAGAAAAGATACGGTGAGTAGAAGGCGAGGCCGGTCATCAAACAATACACGTAGGCTGTGCCGGTCACCCAATGGCAGATGCGTTCCTTGAAGGTGTAACGAAGGATCCGGCCTTCGGGTACAGTGGCAGCTTCCTGCATGACGCTGGAGCTACTCATGGCTTCTTCTCCTCTTTGATCTGTTTCGGCCCAAAGCGCACATAGTGCAGCAGAACGCCGGCAATTCCGGCAACGATGCCAATATTTCCCAACCACTTCAGCGGGTGCTTCCACAAGCGCACCATGATCGGTATGCGCGGGTCTTTGGGCAGGCCACCATATCTTTCCGGATGATCTTTATCGTGGAGCACATAGATCACATGCGTGCCGCCCACGCCATCAGGATCGTAAACTCCTGCGTTCTTGTAGGAGGTGGTGTTGTGCAACTGCCTGGCCCGTTTCTCGGCCAAGTCCTTCATGTCTTCTTTGCTGCCAAAGTGCAGACAGCCGGTTGGGCAGGACTTGATGCAAGCAGGCTCCAGCCCCGCGCCCACGCGGTCCGAACAAAGCGTGCATTTAAAAACTTTCTTGGTGGCGGGATTGAACTTGGGGATGTCAAACGGGCATCCCGTGACGCAGTACTGGCAGCCGATGCAGTTTTCCTGATTGAAATCCACAATGCCATTGGCATACTGGACGATTGCGCCATCGGCGGGGCAGGCTTCCAGGCAGCCGGGATCAGCGCAGTGCATGCACTGGTCCTTACGCATGAGCCAGCTCAGGGTACCATCTTCACTTTCGTGCTCATTGAAGCGGATGAGGTTCCAGTAATTCCAGGCCGTGTCCGGCATGGTCTGGTAGGTATTATCGAAAGTAGTGTCGCGAAACTCGTAACCGTTCCACTCCAGGCAGGCAACTTCGCAGGCCTTGCACCCGATGCAGGTGGTGGTGTCAATGAGCTTGCAAACATCGTAATCGCGGGAGGCGTTGCTGCCCGGCACCGTTCCGGGGTGCCCTGAAATTGCTTTGATTTGCAGGTTCTCGTTTGGCATGCTCCGCTCCTTAAGCCTTCTCTACCTTCACCAGAAATCCCTTGAACTCCGGTGTGTAGGCGTTGGGGTCAATGGCGGCTGGGCTCAACATGTTGACGCCGCCGATATCAGCCCGGCTTTCGTCGTGTTTCCGTTCCTTGTCCTCCCAGATGCCGCGGTAACCCCAGTGGATGGGAATGCCGATGGGATACACCTTCTTCCCACCAACGGTCAGGGGCTTGATTCGCTTGGTGACCATGGCCTTGGCGTGATAAGCGCCACGGGCGCTGGAGATCTTCAGCTTGTCGCCACCCTTGATGCCCCGGTCGGCCGCCATCTCCTCGGATATTTCCACGAACGGTTCGGGAACCAGTTGTACGTTCACCGGATTGTTCTTGGTCCAGTAGTGATAGTGCTCGGTGAGCCGGTAGGTAGTGCAGACCACGTCATAGCCATCGGCCGGCGTGCCGTACTTGTCGCCTTCGAATGCTTTTGGTTTGTCTGAGGTGAATTTTTTGGCCACCGGGCTGCTGGATTGCAGCGGGTGCAGCGGGTTGGCGATGGGGCTTTCCATGGGTTCGTAGTGCTCCGGGAAAGGCCCATCGGCCAGGGCAGCCAGGGGAACGAAGACCCGACCAATCCCTTCCGGATTCATGATGAACGGCCCCATGTGGTCCTTGGGATGCGAATCCACTTTAAAGTCGGGGACATCGTTGCCGACCCACTTCTGCTGACCATCGTTCCACCAGACCTGCTTGCGATCCTGGTCCCAGGGTTTGCCGTTGATGTCGCAGGAGGCACGGTTGTACATCACGCGGCGGTTTGCCGGCCAGGACCAGGCATAACCCTGAAAGATGCCCAATCCCGAGGGATCATCCGTACCGCGGCGCTGGCTCTGGGCGCCGGCTTCAGTCCAGGAACCGGAGTAAAGCCAGTTGCCACACATGGTTGTACCGTCATCCTTGAGCCAGGCAAACCCGGGTACCTGTTGGCCAGCCTTGATCTCCTGGCCAGTGACGGGATCTTTGAGATCGGCAAGCGCCTTGCCGTTGAGCTCCTTGGCCACTTCACTGAAAGAAGGACTGTAAGGATTGGAGTAAGCCCACGACGCATTCAGGATAGGATCAGGGAATTTGCCGCCCTCGGTCTTATAGAGCTCGCGCACTTTCAGGAAGATGCGGGACAGAATCTCTTGATCCAGCCTGGCGTCTCCCGGAGTAGGAACCGCTGCATATTTCCATTTCAGCCAGCGGGCGGAGTTGGTGAAGGTGCCGTCCTTCTCGGCGAATCCGGCTCCGGGCAGGCGATAGACCTCGGTATTGATCTTCTTCATCTCCTCTTCGGTGATGCCGGGTGATCTCCAGAACTCGCTGGTTTCGTCGGGATAGATCTCGCAGACCACGAGCCAGTCCGCTTTTTTCAATGCCTCAATGTTCTTCTTCGAGTTTGGGCCAATGGCTACGCCATTCATGCCAAAGGCGAGTAGCCCTTTAACATTGCCTTGGTACATTGCGTCCCACTGTTCGGCCCAGGAGTATTTGCGGTCGATTTTGGGCAGATAGTGGAAGGCCCAGTCGTTCTCCTTCTTGGCGGCGTCGCCGTACATCGCCTTGAGGAGAGAAACGGAGAATTTAGGAGTGTTCGACCAGTAATTGAACGAGTCCCACTCGTTCGGTTTGGCGGATTTAGGAGTGGTCCGTGCCACGTAGGTATCAAAGTCTTTGTCCGCCGGTACGGGAACCTTGAGATAGCCGGGAAGAATATCAAACACACCGGCCATATCGGTTGCGCCCTGGATGTTGGAGTGCCCGCGCAGCGCGTTCATGCCGCCGCCGGCCCGTCCAATATTGCCCAACAACAATTGCACCATGGCGGCGGTACGGATGATCTGAGTGCCGAAGGTATGCTGCGTCCAGCCTACGGCGTAAATGATGGTGCCCACCTTCTTCATGTCTCCATTCTTGCGGATGGAGGAGAACATCTCATAGGCGTCCACCAGCTTATCCTGGGGTATGCCGGTGATGCTTGAGACCATCTCCGGGGTATAGCGCGAATACTGTTTCTTGAGCAATTTGAAGACGCAGCGGTCATGCTCCAGCGTGAGATCGTAGGCCACCTTGGGCGGCAGGGCTGCCGGCGGAGGCGCCGCAGCAGCGCCCGCGGCTGCTGGTGCGGCCTTGGCCGGTGTTCCATGGGGTGCGGCATGAGCGGCGGCCGTCTTTACAGCCGGTTTGGCGCCCGGAGCAGCCGGGGGCTTGACCAGCGTGGAGGTGGCCACAGCTATTGCAGCCGCAGCATCCTTGGGAGTAAGGTCTCCGCCTTCCTCGTAATTCCAGGTGGAGACGTCATACTTTCTGGCAGCTGCGTCGTAGCCGGAATAGAGCCCGTCCTCGGGGAGTTTGAAGCCTTCCTTCACGATGAAGGAAGCGTTGGTGTAATTCACCAGGTAGTCCCGGGCAATATAGTTTTTCTCAAGGGCGTAATTGATCAAACCGCCCAGGAAAGCAATGTCCGCCCCGGCGCGAATCTGCAGGAACTTATCCGCCACTGCTGCCGTCCGGGTGAAGCGGGGATCAACCACCAGCAACTGGGCGTCGCGGGTGCGCTTGGCTTCAATGACCCACTTGAAGCCGCAAGGATGGTTTTCGGCTGGATTGCCGCCCATGATCAACATCCTGTCTGCGTTCTTGATGTCGATCCAGCCATTGGTCATTGCACCGCGTCCGAATGTTGGCCCCAAACTGGAGACCGTAGGGCCGTGTCAAACACGGGCCTGGTTTTCCAGGTAGCAGACCCCCAGGCTGCGCATACTCTTAACGATCAGATAGTTGATTTCGTTGGTGTCAGTGCAACCGCCATTGAAGCCGATGCTCTCGCAGCGGTTGACCGTGTGCCCCTGAGCGTCCGTTTCCACGAAGGTGTTGTCACGGGTGGTCTTGATGTGGCGGGCAATCTCGCTGATCGCCTGGTCCCAGGAGATGTCTTCCCACTCGGTCTTGTTAGGGCGTCGTACCTGCGGTTTGAGCAGTCGCCGGTCATTCAGAATGTCGTGATACAGAGAGGCGCCTTTGGGGCACAGGGTGCCGCGGTTGATGGGATCGTCGGGATCGCCTTCAACATGCACCACCTGCGCCGTCACGTTCTTGGCCTTATCGCCCAGCGTATGAATAATCACGCCGCAACTCACCGCGCAATAGGGGCAGATGGAGTGGGTCTCTGTGGTGCGCGCTATTTTCAGCGCCTTGGCCTGTGCCAGCGCCGGCTTTACAGCGAAGCCGAAGAGCAGGCCGGCAGCACCGCCGCCTACGCCTATCTTGAAGAACTCCCTACGATTCAGAGCCATGTAACCTCCTGATAAACAGGGGATTGAATGGCGATAATCTTACTCCGTGCAACGATAACTTGTCTTGGATAATTCTTGCTATTTTTTGCGGGTATCGTGCTTGCAAACGGGACCGTCTACGCCAAAAGCGAGGAAGGGAAGTCTTTGCAGAATGAAGGGAAGATCCAACAGCGCGGCTCTTGCCCGGCATCAAAGTACATGTTCCAGGGTTACTTGAGCAGTTACCCGCAAAATCTGAAGGATATGTTAGGCTAGAACTCTATTGCACTCCATTATTCTCATTCTTGCTTTTGCCATTGTTCCACTCGGTCGAGCTGATGACGCGGCTCGTGCGCCTGAAAATACCACTGCGGCCCCGGCCATCACCACGCCGGACACGGAACCAAGTTACCGGCTGCGTCTTTATCACACCCATACTGACGAACATATTGACGTGGTCTACCGCAAAGGGGACACGTATCTTCCTGATGCGATCGACGAGCTGGATTATTTTTTGCGGGATTCACGCAACGGCTCCATCGCCCATTTTGATCCACGGCTCTTCGATCTGCTGCATGAACTCACCGCAACCGTAGGGCGCCCCGAGGGCGAAATCGACGTGGTATGTGGGTATAGGACTCCGGAAACGAATCGCGCCTTAAGACGGCGTTCACGCCGCGTGGCCAAACACAGCTTGCACATGCAGGCCATGGCCATAGACATCCGCGTGCCGGGCGTAAGCACTCAAGAGCTGCGCAATGCCGCCCTGGACTTGCATGAGGGGGGCGTGGGCTACTACCGCCGCCATGCCTTCGTCCATGTGGATGTGGGGCCCGTGCGGAAGTGGTAGAAGAGCAGTTTTAGTGCTCAGTATTTAGCACTTAGCAAAATCAAAATCTAACCCCCGTACCATTCTCACCCCGCTATAACCGTAGACCCGCACCTTCGGGAGTCGAGCCAGCGGGGCAGATCGAAGAACCTTACGAACTCCTCGCTTGTCGAAGCCTCCGGGCTTTGCTTTTTGGTCTTACTCAGTACTGTCTTCAATTTGCCTTCATTCGCGAGGATTCGCAGCAAAAAGTTTTGCCTTTTATTTTGCTAAATACTAAATGCTCAATACTAAGTACTGATTTACTGCACTCGAACGTCAAATGCCGCCGTCTGCACCTCGCCGGCTCGTCTAACCTGCACAAAAATTCGATAGTCTCCGGCATGAGGGAAGCCGTATGGGAAGCTGAACTCCGGGGCCAGGGGACCGGATGAAGCAGCCATCTGCATCGGCATCGCCGTTCCGGTGGTGGATGGGCTGGTGAGCCCGGCCTGGGCCAGGTCAAGGGCTGCCATGGAAACCGATCCTGCCGGGTGAATGTGAGCGAATACGCTCAGATCTGAGGAGACAACCTCCGCGTGCGCGGCCATGCCCATGTAAGGCTCCAGGTCGCGGGCGGGCGAGCCATCTTTATCTTCCACGCGGAACTTGAAGCTCATAGGAGTATTGGACTGCACCGGGCCACTGCTTCTTTCCCAAATCATGTGGCCGCCATTCGGAAGCTGCGCCACCGTCGCATTTGCAGGCGACTGCGCTATCTGCGCGCCCAGCCACGTTGAATCATCACCCGCAGGAGCCGTGCCGTCTATTTTGGGAAGCTCCAGTTTTCCTACAAGGGTCCAGGGAAAGCCGTTCTTGTCTACGACGTCCGCGAAGAGCTGATATTGGCCGGCGGGCATTGCTGGAAGTTTTTCAGAAAACGAACCACCTTCGGTACGGCCGGGATGGAGATGCCACATTGCATTCATCTCCGGCACCCTGATGAGAAACAGGTGCATCAGGTGGCCATGGTCAGGAATCACGTCATCCATCTTGATCTTGCTTGACCACCGTTTGTCCTGGCCGGCGGCGGTGATTACCAGGAGGTTGCCATTCTGGAGCGTGGTTTCAGCAGTGGGCGGCTTATAAAAATTGACGTTGCTCTGGTAGGTCCTCGCTTCAACACCCCACCACCTTCCACCAAGATAAATAATTGTGGCCATCACGATCAGCGTAACCGTCATGACGACGTTTGCCCGGCGCATCCTGGATGGCTGGGGTTTTTCTCCCGGAGCGACGCTGCTTTCCCGGACGATTGCGCCGGCAATCAACACCAATCCCAGCGTCAGAAGTAATAGGAGAAACGCAAGAAGGCCACGCATGGACTTCTCCATGGGCAGGGATTGCCGGGCGAAGGAGGGAACCGGAACGGAGAGCTGTGCTTTTCCCTTCGTGCCATTGGCCTGGATGCGCACCTGCAATGCGCCAAACTCCATCAGCCACAAATTGCTGACGAAGAACTGAGGATCCGTTTTCGACCGTTCCGCTATATCTGGGATGGGCGGGAGATTGGATCCTGGCCCGGACAGGCGCATGGGCACAACCTCAATGTCCTGAACATCATTGGACGCACTGCGTATTTGAATCTCCGCAAGGCCCGGAATGACCTGCGGCATACGCACGGTCACAAACAGGTGGTAAGGTCCGGCGTCGCCTTCGTAGAAAACATCCGCACTGCCCACGTGGGCGTACACTGCCCCATGCGTGAGAATAACAAGCAGAATGGCCAGAAATCTTCGCATAAGCACCAAGAAGAATTGGGTAAGTTGTCGGATAGGGTAATCGAAAAATCAAAACTTATCAGCGATTCACACTGATGACACTCATCAACTTTAGGATAGAGCAACGGAAACTGAACCCAGCAACGGTCGAGATGTTCGAATCTCTCATTGTCACCGTGCGAACCAATGCAGGATGCTTTCGCCTTTGATTTTCAATCACCAACTTACCAATTTACCCAATTACGAATTGCTTTCTATCTCTTAACCCGTCGCATCCAGTCGCCCCAGGCGAGGCCGAGGCGAGTCATGAGGATGGATGCCACTACGGCCATCGCCATGATTAACAGGAAAGTTCCACGCGTCTGCACCACAAACTTGTATGGATCGTAAAGCAATCCCGCGGGGTCAAAGTAGCCGAAGTAGGCGGTCCCAAAGACCCAGTTGCGTGAAGCCGGCGACATCAAAAAATCCGCGAACGGCCACTGCGCGGCCAAAAAGCTCAACAGAAAAGCCGGGCCGACCACAGCCGCTTTGGCCCATGCAGTCCGGTCTCCTAGTTTTCGGAGCAGCAAGTCGGCTACGATTGCGCCCACAATCAGCAACAGCGGGAAACGCAGCGGGATGAGATGGGTGACGTTGTGATAGACGGGGCCCAGTTTCGGCTCCGCGGGGAAGAGCGGCAAAATCCATTCCGCGGCCAGCCCGATGGCGGTGTACATAGCCGCCGTGATGGTGCACCCCCACTTGTGCGCCGCGCCCCAGCCGCTGCCAAACAGGATAGGAGGAATAACCAATGCTACGGCGAGGTAGCAACCGGCAGTGTGCAGGTTCACCGGCCACGTGGGTTCGATGATCATGACGGAAAGGTGCGCCACGGCCCCGGCGCCCACAAACAGGAATAGCCACGTCAGCCTTCTGTGGAGCGCCTCTCCGGAGCGGTTCATGAGGCTGGCTATCAAGGCAAGCGCCCCCACCTTGATTGCGAAAGAGCCCAGGGAGAGCAGGACGTGAGGCGGACTGACGATCTTCACATCCAGGCCGTAGGCGTTGTGCCACCAGTTGTCAAAGGGCGCCGAGGCAAGCATGGCAATGCCGCCCCAGGCCGCGATGAATGCGCCGACCGGCCCGCGAAATCCCAAAACCTGCACCGAGTTGTCTCGCGCTGCCGGGCCACCCGCAAAACTGGTGGTGAGGATCATATAGCCGCACGCAATGCCCACCAGAATGCCCGTCAACTGAATCATGATGTGGGCCGGCGTCCAGAATGAGTCCCGGCCAATGGACATGTGCCAGGAGATGTCCCAGATTCCGCCGATCTCCCCGGAGACTATGCCGGCAACCATGCACCAGATGGTCCATGGGATTGAGGCCGCTACGGAAGAGGCATACTCGGTCCTGCGAGCCTGCAGTGGCATTGGTGCATAAATGGTCTGTGACATTAGGCTAACTCCGATCCGCCCTGGATTAAGGCGAGGAATCGCAACACCCCAGTTTACACCCTGGATTCACCAAGCCAAAAAAGGGAAAGACAGGGCAGAGGTTAGATGGGGAAACCGGGTATCTGCGCGTGGGTTCGCCGGATCATGGACAGAAAAGATGAAGATGCCGATCAGTTCAGCGCCAGCGGACTTTGTTGCCTCTGACCATGTACTCCAGTTGATACTTCGCATTCTTGCTTTTCGACAAAGAGAAATACACGTAGCCACTCACGGGCGTGGCCGTGCTGCCGGGTGGAAGGCTCTTCTCATTGAGTTCCATTTCCATGTCGGCGATCAGCGTCGGCCGGAGCCGGTCGCGGTCCTGGCTGCTGTGCCAGGCTCCTACCTTTGCACTGGAAGGCCTGGCGCCCATGTCTTGCCCCACAACGCGCAGGGTGAAGTCATTGAGTGACACCTCGGTGAGACCGTCTTTTAGCGGATATAGCGCCACTTCCACCACCAGGCAGCAGCGGTTCACGTCGGTTTTGAAAGTCTTTTGCGCCTGCTTGGGCGTCAGCATTGTTGCGCCAATCGCCGTTCTGCTCTGCGTGAGCATCGTATCTGTCGGGTCCTTCACGCGGCACGGTTCCCCTGGGAGCGTCAGAGGCCAGTGAGGTCACGCAAACTATCAGGCAGGCCGCCATCCACGCCATCCGTTTCATGACTGCGTCTCCATTTGGGTTCCCTGCGTTCCTCAGCAAGTGCAGCGTAGTACGTGCTTCCGATAGTGCGATTTGCCGACGCCCGATCCCTCTCAATCGGCCGCCGGGGCCGGCTGCCGTGCCATTCGCTTTACGATTTTGCTGGGATCGGCGCTTGCGTCCACGACTACGCCAAACCAGCCAATCATCATCTCCTCCCAGCTTTGATCGCCCCATTTGACTACCACGTTGGGATTGGGATTGTCCGGGTTGTTGATTGAATTATCAAAGTGCGCGGTACATTCCATTCGCGTCCCCTTGGGCAAGGCAAGCGGCTTGGCCTCGTCGTATCCGAGTTGCCAGCTAAAGCTGTAGTTCGGTACTTTCAGCGCCGTGTCAGTTTCGCCGGTCGGGTAAACCAGGCGATATTCGAAATCTTTTCCGCGAAGGTGCATGTGGGGCTGCAACCACACCAGTTGAGCGTCCTGTTCGAATGTGACCTGAGAGTGAACCTCGTAATTGGGATCATTGGCAGGAATAGCGAACTGGAAAGTAGTGGCTCCGATGGTGAGATAGCGCGACTTGGGTGTTCCTTTCGCCAGCACAAGGCCAACCTTGGTCACGTCGGTTTGCGCGGTGCCATTCGGCGTGTAGTGCATCTGGAAGACGATATCCGAACCGGCGGGGATGAGCTTGGCGGAGTCGCCCGTCAGGTTGAACGTCTGCGGTTGTATTCCCGGCACGTAAGCCACCAGAAACTCATTGCCACCTGCTCCCGGCTGTTGCGAATCGCCGGTGCGTGCGCGCGCTTGCGGATCAGGGCTCCGCTGATCAATTCCAGCTCCAGCCCCATTGGCGTCCCGTTTGTGAATGACCGGGACGAAAGGCTCACCCGGCTTGGCATCTTTCAGCCACTGTGACCCAGGGGGGCGGACAAATGCAATCACATGATGGGTGACTTGCCGGTTACCGGGAAGAACTTCGGCTGCCGTGACCCATGTGTCCTTGGTGAAGCCGGTTGGGACCACAATGTACGTATATTCAATCACTCCCTCGGAAGGCACGCTATATGGTTTCGGCATTGCGAATACCAGGTCGGGCTTGATGTTCCAGCCCTCCGCAGGGAACTCCCTGGGAGCCGGCTTGTCCTTTGCGTCACCCTCTGTGCCTCCAGAGTCGGCCCAGCGAACCAGGGTTTTGACATCAGCATCAGACAGCTTTCGCTCGTTGGAAAAATGACCGTACCTGGGATCGGCGAACCAGGGCGGCATCTTCTTGGTCAGCACCGCAGCTTTTATTGCCTGAGCCCACGGGCGCACGTCCTGATAAGTGAGGAACGCCATGGGCGCAATCTGGTTTGGCCGATGGCAGCTCTGGCAGTTATTCTGCAGGATCGGAAGCACGTCTTTGTTGAAGGTGATGGGATTCGATGAAGTGTCAGCAGCCATGGCTGCCATGCTCAACAAGAAAACGGCTACGGGTAGGCGCATCATAATCTTTTCCTCCGCATTGGCGTAGTCTTCAGCGGCGATGGATTGATTCGAATTATGTCGAAAATGAGCCGCAGATCAAAAACGGCCTCAGTATATCATTGGCAGTCCCGGACACACCGGCTGGCCTCTGCTCACTCATTAGCCGTGTGATCTTCCAGCACCTCGATGCGGATATGGTCCGGCCCTTCAATAAAGGCAAACCTGAGCTTGCCGGCGAAGACCGAGCGCGGCTCGTCTGTTACCTTCACGCCATCCTTCTTCAATCGTTCCAGGGTCTGATCGAGACTAACGACACTAAAACCAAGATGGTCTATGGTGTGGCCCTGGCTTGATTCCAGGCCCTCGCGGCCCTTCCAGGCGTCCGGGAACGCCGCCTTGGCGTTGCCGACCGGATAAATAATCACGCTCACGTCGTCCATCATCAGGCCTACGGCGGGTCCGGTCTGGCGCCCGCAGCGGTAACGCAGTTCGCGTGATGGCGGATTCGGTCCGCGACGCGTGAGCCCGAACTCTTTCACGTACCACTCGGCGGCGGCAATAGGATCTTCGCTGAGCAGGTGAACGTGATCAAAATACGTAACATTGGCGGCGGTAGTATTGAGTTCGATCAGGGCGTGATCGGGGCCGTCAATGTAAGAAAAGAAGAAACGCCCATTGCCTCCCTTGCCATCGCACTGGTCGCTGATGTCGGTGATGGGCGTTTGGAACCTGGTTCCGCTGTCCACCTGTTTCTGGTAGGTCTCCTTCATGTTGTCGCCGCCACCCCAGCCGATGTGCCATATGGCAGAGGTGACCTCGGGCTTGGGCGCTGAATTCACTTTGGTAAAGAGCAGCCACGACTTATGAGCCCACACGCCATCCGCGGCGCCCCCGAATTTGCGCTTCTCGGATTCGAGTTTGGCGGTATAGAAGCCGATGGCCGCTTGAGGGTCGGTGGTGTTGAGGTGCACATGATGAAAATGCGCGAGCGGCTGCGCAACTGGCTGCGACGATTGTTCTTGTGCTGGAATGATGAGCGCCAGGCCCAGCAGCGCACCGGCAATCCGAGAAATATACATGCGCAGCATTCTACACTCACAATGAGTACGGCGAACTCTGCCGGAAGGTATACAAACATCGTACAGCGTCTTTGAGTTAGTAGGACACTCTTGTCCAAATTAGCATTTCTCATCTGAAGGTGTGAGCCAAGAAAAAAAGGCCGAGGCTCTGATAAGTTTGTTTTGCGAAGACAAAACGAGTCAGAGGAGGCTCAGCCTTGAATAGAGTATGC